>Ga0123355_10015991_pt1 | contig 11806 bp, 7 predicted proteins | sample TergutEmb28metaG_3_FD_89872 | JGI IMG/M metagenome (GOLD analysis project Ga0123355, IMG submission 89872) | Embiratermes neotenicus P1 segment gut microbial communities from Petit-Saut dam, French Guiana - Emb289 P1 | ecosystem: Host-associated > Arthropoda: Insects > Digestive system > Gut ...
CATACACACACATACAAGCACGCACACGCATGCACGCACACGCACGCACTCACACGCACGCACTCACACGCACGCACGCACAATGCGCGCACACATACACACACAAGCACGCACACATACACACACATACAAGCACCACGCGGACGCGCGCACGCACGCACGAACGCACACACGCGCGCGCGCACACACATACACACACATACAAACACACGCACGCACGCACACATACATACACACAATTACACACACACGCACGCACACACACATACACACACGCACGCACACACACATACATACACACACATACACACACATACATAAGGCTTCGTGACCTGATACTTAATTAAGTATGGGCATAACTTAGCGAAGTTTCAGGTTCTGATAGGTTGTTGAAGATTTAAGCCTTCGAAACGTCGGGAATATCCCACCCATTGACATAAACTCAAATTCCATAAAACTGTATTTCTTAGGAGTACCTTTGTTTTTATTCTAAGGGTGTCTAGCTATGGCGCTTTCAAGCAACTAAATCTTCAGAACGGCCTCATTGGTTCACGTTTTGTAAGGGAGATTTCGGATCTAGTGGTTTAATTTTTGAATTGGCCGTTCAGGTGACCGTGAATCGTGATAAATTCTTATAATGAAACAAACTAGTTGCACTAATTTCTCAAATTTATTTTTGGAATAAAACTCTACATATTTCGGGCAGTTCCTCTGTCCATCATCTGGAGTTTTTCACTTTATGACAAATACCATTTCTGTGTATACAGTGAAAAACTCCTGGTGATGGACAGAGGAACTGCCCGAAACATGTAGAGTTTTATTCCAAAAATAAATTTGAGAAGTTTGTGTATCTAATTGGTTTTGTTATAAGAATCTAGTGGTTTAAATTATGTAACGACTGCCTCCTTCCACACGTTTTCCATTCATTATGCGTTGTCATTCACCCATTTGATGCTGTACGTACTGCGTTACTGCTATCATCTCTAAGTAAGCTGCAGCTACAGAAACTACGTGGTGCATTCAAGTTCTAAGGTCTCCTAATTCTTTCCTCGAGAATGGAAGCAGGTAGAAACGTGAAAGTTATTGAAGATGGCATGGCTGTTCTTTAGGTTAGGTGATGCCAAATGGCAACACTGTCCTACCCGTTGAATGCTTGTGACGTCGTCCAGTGACAGTAGTGTTTTAGATACTTGAATGGCGACGTTTACGTTTGAAGAACAACACGTGATTATCCGATTCCTCCATTTGCGTGGCATGAAACCCATCGGAATTCATCAACATTTGAGTGAGACATGCAATGATGGCGTTATGGACGTGAAAAATGTGCATTCATGGGTACGACAGTTCAAAGAAAGCCGAACGTCGTGTGAAAACAAACCGAAGGAGCCTCGGCCACGCACTAACCAGTGGTCACAACGAACCCTTAAAGAAGCATTTGCTATGGCCATGCGATCATGGCGTCAGCGTTGTGAAAAATGTGTACGTCTTCAGGGTGATTACTTTGAGAAATGGCAGCATTTTCTTCTTCCTAGGATGAGTAATGTTTTTTTAAAATAAATTAGGAGATCTTAGAACTTGAATGCACCACGTATAATTACGCTCCGCAGGAAAGACGGAGACCTTCTTAATATTACGTCATAAGCTCTGGTGACAGCAGTGGTTTAAGTGGTAATGTATTGCTAAATGCAGGTTGAAAGGTGGTGTCATGGCATGTCACTTGATACTTGTTCCAAACTTCTTTTAACTAACATATGTTGCACGGTTTTCGTCCCGTAAAGTTTATTGTTATCTTCATGTGCTTCTCTGTACAAAGGGTACTAGCAACGCTTGGTTCACGTGTCTCACAACAATCCCAGGGGCGAAGAAAACAACAATCGGTTGAAAGAGTAAATTTCCTACACACACACTGTTTTTATAATTGGTATCGGTGGAATAAATTTCTGCAGAAGACAGGAATCATGCTGGCAACAGGAGGTGCTGGACATAAATACGGGAGTCTATATTTAATCCAGTAGCACAGAATGGAGCAGGTGTTAAAAGCAATACGGCCCGCAGTAATATAGCAGCTTCAAATTTCAGTCGAACAATTTGTTACCCCCGTTTGTGTTTCGTGCATTTTTTTTTAGTTCTTGCATGAAATTATTACAGTAAGTTTTTCCTTGTTGTGTGTTCTGTTGCTGTGAAGAGAGAAAACCTCTCTGTGGATTTGCTGCTCCTAACAGACGCGTTTTATCTCCCCTGTGTGATAAATGAATAAATAAGGAGCATTCGTGGAACGTCACTGAGCACGAAACGGAAATATCAGGAACAAAGCCTGTCTCACTTTCAATGTATGCACTACAAATCCCATATTTACAACTGTGGCAGAGACCCTGCGTTTCTGCTGTGAGAAACTCACGGCCTCCGTGGTGCAGTTATGGTAAGACCCACAACCTCGAATAAATCCGTGTTTGTCTAGCGTGCCGTATGATGCACCAGCCCGCAAAATAAATAGCCCACTCGTATCCAGGCTGTTGTTCTTGTATTTACACAATCACTCAATACACTCTTAATGAAGATTTGATAAACAATCATGAAACTGTAAATATTCTTGCAGTAGTCAGCAGGCGTAGACTAGTTCAGAGCTTACGTTACATTATAAAGCGTAACAACACATTCTTTTTGGGCTGATGATAGTAAGATTTGCAACTACAAGTTTAGTTTAAAATCCGTTCAACTCTTCACATTTTTGAGAGCGGGCCAACGGATGGATGATCAGAAAAACTTGGTGCAAATAACAGGAAGAATTCTTAAGTGAGACATGTCGTTTTGATATAAATACCCAAAGATAAAAATATATTCAAAGTCACAAAATCTTCGTACAATAAGTAGAAATTTATTAAGCTACATGTTTCGGCTCACATACAGAAAACCATTATCAGACAGAAGAATACAAAGGGGAAAGTTATATATTTGTAACATACACATATTTTTCCTCTTTTATCCAGCTGTCTGATCATGGCTGTTTTATACTTGAGCCGAAACATGTAGCTTAATAGATCCCAACTTTTAATACGAAAATCGTGATTGAAGATGTTCTCGTTGCCTTTGTGAAAACAGCAGAAGCCTCTTTAAAACTTATCTTTACGAAAGAACCGAAGAAGCGTGAAATTCAGCAGGACACACACACTGCATTTCCGTACATTGACAAAAAAATTCTCTTTTCTCTAAATATTTTGGAACTTATACATGCGAACTATAAACAAAAGGCAAAGTTTTGAAAGTTAAAACAGATTGCGTATTGCCAGAGGTTTGGAAGATAAGTATTGCTGTCTGTACTACAAGCAAACTTCGTTGGCGTCAGAAGATTTGCGCGTGGTTGTACGAAGTTAAAACACTTTGGAATAACGCGAGCGGGTGTGTGAGAGTATGTGTGTGAGCGTGGATTGTGAGTGTGTGAGTGTGAGTGTGAGTGTGGAGTGTGAGTGTGTGTGAGTGAGTGTGTGTGTGAGCGTGTGTGTAAGTGTGGAGTGTGTGTGAGTGTGGAGTGTGAGTGTGTGCGTGAGTGTGTTTGGAGTGAGTGTGTGAGAGTGTGTGTGGGTGAGTGTGTGAGTGTGTGTGTGAGTGTGGAGTGTGAGCGTGTGTGAGTGTGTGTGAGTGTGTGTGAGTGTGTGTGTGAGCGTGGAGTGAGTGTGTGTAAGTGTGTGTGTGTGGGTGTGTGTGTGAGTGTGGAGTGTGAGTGTGTGAGAGTGTGGAATGTGTGTGTTGAGTGAGTGTGAGTGAGTGTGAGTGTGAGTGAGTGTGTGTGAGTGTGAGTGTGAGTGAGTGTGTGAGTGTGTGAGCGAGCGTGAGAGTTTAAGTGTGAGAGAGTGTGTGAGTGTGGAGTGGGTGTGTGTGAGTGTGTGTGAGTGTGTGTGAGTGTGTGTGAGTGTGAGTGTGTGTGTGAGTGTGTGAGAGAGAGTGCTTGTGTGTGAGTGTGGAGCGTGTGTGTGTGAGTGTGGAGTGTGAGTGTGTGTATGTGTGAGAGAGAGAGAGCATGTGTGAGTGTGTGTGAGCGAGCGTGAGAGTTTAAGTGTAAGAGAGGGTGTGTGAGTGTGGAGTGTGTGTGTGAGTGTCTGTGAGTGTGAGTGTGTGAGAGAGAGTGCGTGTGTGTGAGTGTGGAGCGTGTGTGTGTGAGTGTGTGTGAGTGTGGAGTGTGAGTGTGTGAGTGTGTGTGTGAATATTGGCCGATGCAGAGTACAGAATTGAGAATTAATTTTCCTTTAACCCTATACGTTCTGTTTACTTGCAATGTACGCTAATGACGTAAGCACTTAGAGAAGTCTTCCCATATATCTTCGTTTGCTAGTGAATTAATTTAACTGTATGTGTTTCACAAGCTACTTCAGCAAAGAAAACTATCTTCCTGCATGTAACGAGACGTAGTGTATTAGAAATGTTCCGACGTTTCAGAGAATCCTGCAAGACCCACAATCAAGGAACATGATGGAGGAAGTAGTTTTATCCGAAGCCAAGGCGGGACCCTAAGAGACCGCGCTTCTTCAGATTTAAAAGAAAGATACATTCGTTCCTTCCGCCAGAGAATCACAATTCTTAACGTCCCCTTTCTGTAGTTGTAATAACCAAGTTACTTGTGATAACATCAACTTTTGTTGTATATGCGGAATGCGTGCTTTTGCTTCTCAATGACCCGCCTCCATTCTTTCCCCCCTAACAGTCATTTCTGTGCTTCTTTCTGAGTCAGCAACATATCCTGTCTGATAATTTTCTCTCAGCTTTCATGTACATGTCCTAAATAAGTTAAGTTTTTATGTTTTTTAAGCTCATAGTTCCGTGCATCGTAATTGAATGTTAATAAAAATCCAACCTGGTGCAACAGTATGCAGATATTTATTCACTGCAAAACTACTCTACATGTTTCGGGTGTCAAAGCACCCATCATCAGGAGTACTAAAAACTGTAAACGCAGCCTCCGGTACAAGTCATAATACTGGTACAGCTACTGCCCTCCAAAGTGGCCTGATCGGGACGATCAGGCCACGTTGGAGGGGAGTAACTGTACTCATATTACGGTATGACCCGTACCGGAGGCTGCGGTTACAGTTTTTAGTACTCCTGATGATGGGTGCTTTGACACCCGAAACATGTAGAGTAGGTTTTGCTGTAAATAAATATCTGCATACTGTTGCATCAGGTTGGATTTTTATTAACATTAATTTTTTATTTTTAATACACGAACATCTTAAGAACATTTGTATTCTAGGCCTAGTAATTTTGTTTTTGTTTTCATTAAAACTAAAACTGTCTTTACGGGCTTAAGGTACTTCGCTCTAGAGCGTGGAAATGTCAAATATTTTTTCCGTATTTTGGTAAGTTCATTATAAAGTAATATCTTTCGTCATCTGTAAAAAGCAGAAGAAATTTAAAGCAATTAAAATTTACCTTACTGTGAAATATATCAAAATAAATTTATTTAAATAAAAATTAGGAAGTAAATCTTTAATTAAGGCCATTTTCAGGTCGGCTTAAAATTTGTATTATTCGTTTTATACTGGCTTATCAAGGAGCGCACACTTGCAGTACCGTCACAATAAGGTCAACAGACTTCTGAACTACCATATATCAACTTCCATAAATCAAATTCCATAGACACAATACTACGCCGCTACGAGAAATGAACCAATGAAGAATCCAAAACATAGTTAAATAGAAAATAATTTTCCTTTTTTTGACACCCCCACCACCCTTTGTGATTGAGATACCCCGCAAATTTAAATTTTATATGTAATAACATTTTAATTTCCACTAAATTATTTCAATACTGTTACACAGCGGGATAAATTTTTTATTCAATTTTGTATACGTTACACGAGATCTCGTTGATAACAATAACATATCATTGCTAATTGTATGGTTTGCCTTGCAAAGAAAAAAGTGATCAACCTGACGATGGTCCGTGGAAGGACCGAAATATGCCGTTGGGAGAAGCAATGTAAGAACATCTTATTAATGAAAAAAACATTAAGCACGTTGTGTTTGACTATATTTTGCCTATATATTTTTTGTTACAAAATGCCTTATGGCCAATGACAACAGAAAGAACCTGATTTCCGACTCAAATTTTTACCTTGTAACGAGTGCAACGAAAACCTTAAATACAAATCTGCGCCTCTATGGAAATTGCACGTAGGTCAGGGTTTATAAAACACGGTCCTGCTGTCAGCTGTACCTCAGGTCTATAGCGTGCCACATCAGGCACGATATTACGAAGCGGCAAACGATATGTCCTCTACTCTCTTTCTTTAAGCCTCATTCTTTCATTTCTCCTCCCCTGTCTTCTGGTTTTACGTCCCTCCCTCTCAGATGTCTCCTGTCACCAATTCACTCTGTGACTAGCTTCCGACGTGATCATTTATAAATTGATTTTCTTCTTGTCTTTGACCGAAAATTATGTTTCAGTGCAGGCTACGGGGTGATCACAGCGTCCTTCGTAGTGCTCTGGTGGTTTGTAATCGTGAGGTTTGTCATCCCCATTGTGTTATTAGATTAACTAGAATGGAGCGTATGTACTTGTCTAACACAAATTTATTTGTTGGTAGAGGTATGTGAATTATTTACTACATAAGGTACAACTACATGTTTCGGCGCTTGACAATGGCCATCTTCAGGTTGTACATGAAATGCTTAGTAAGCAGTTATACGAGACTTATTATGGGCTGTACACAGTGGAGGTGGGCACGAGATCTCGTATGTTTTTGGAGGCTGGGAGGTGTGGGTACATGGGGATGCTGCCATTCTCTGTTATTTCTATGCTAATACAGTTGTTATATTACGCGTGTGGAAATTCTATGTACACATATGACTATCCAAATATATATATACAGTGTGCAATATTGTACAAAATGTGGTTTCTACAGTACAGTTGGTTCAGTAATCTATTCAATTTGTTATTATGTTGACTGTTATAATAAATCAGTTCAAACCTTTACAAATAATCTGTTCAGTATCACAAAGTAAAGCCAATGTGGGTCAGGACGGAAGCAAGGAGGGAATGAGAAGTGATGTAAGGAATAATAAAAGGGTGGTTTATATGTGTTTTCTTTGATTGGCAGAGCATTGCCAAATATTTTGTTTGGTTTAGTGAAGTGGAGCTTTTCCTTTGTAGAGTATATTTCTGTTACGAAGTCAAGCCTTGAAACTAATTATTTGGTATACAGTCTGTGTTATTTTAAACCATTTTAAATGCAAGTATTTTCTGTTCCTTGTTTATTTCCATAACAAACCTGTATGTTTTACCTTATTGCTATGAATGGTACATTGATGCTATGTATGCGCACAACCGCCGACACGCAGGCATTCCATGAGAGATAGATACACAGCGGTGGTGGTCAAATAGAAATGACGCTGACCTATCATGTTTCAAGCAGAGTTTTGAGTTCAAGGTTGACGGAAAGAGTGAGATCTTGTTCACCATGTACTGAGACATATCGCACATCCAGGGGCTTATTCGCCCGCTTTTCACCGCAGTGACCCAGGTTAAAATCTAACGTACAATTTGTAGAGTAAACAAATGATTTTTCCTGCAATTTTATGTCCAAAAACTTCGATATTTCTCAACAAATTTCACTTTGTCAATGCTTCTTGTTCATCCGGGCTGGTACAGGACAATACAACAGTCAGATTTTGCAATACCAGAAGACTCATTACCACACCAATTCCACAACTATTTATTTAACAGTAGAAAATGAATACACTTGTAAATTCCAACTCAGCCAGTCATTGGCATATTTCCAACGTGATTATAATAACATTTTGAGGACTTTTTGTCAAACAAAATGGCTCTGGGTTTGACTAAGCCTCTAACAGAAACAGGAGTATTTCCTGGGGGGCTAAAGAAGCCGGTGCGTAGAGTTGACAAACTTACCATCTTCATGTGCCGACTTTCTTAAAAAATGGGAGCCTCAACCTCCTGGAACCCCGAGGGCCTGTCCAGGCCTGTAATGAGATTGCTTTAACTTTCAGCCAAACAAAGCTGTTAAAATATGCGAGTTCATATGCGATTGGTATAATACTCATACAGTTAATTGATATTATGTGTAAAAACAATGTGAACACTTATTCTTTAATTGTAATTACTCACAAAAGATAATCAATAAAACACGGGGTACATACAATTTACTTGGGCTGTTAGGAATCTGTCCGCTGATATAAACTGTACAATTATAGGTAATTTGAAGGCCGTATATCATGCAGACGTCCATATGTTTCAAACGGATGGTGGTAGCGAACTGTAAATCATCTGGAGGCGTAGCTGGGAGTCCCTGCAAACGTAACCAATTAGTTTGAACACGGCCGCATTTACAAGAAGCACCTGACTTAGGTCCGACTAATACGGTATAATGCCGTGTCTGTGACTGAAAAGTCGCACTAATTAATATTATAGACGTTAATAAGTGATGGATGAATCCAATTGTATACACCATCTTCAGGCGACAAGGAAAATAAGAGTAAGAAATTAGACATTGTAGGAAGAAAATAGCATTAATTGTTAAGTGATAAGATACTTTGAAAAGATACCGCTAAGCTGTATGGCCAAGTTTAAAAAATGACGAATGGAAGTTCAGAAGGCAAGTGTTGCACTGCTTATTCAACGCAAGCAAAAAGACAGCCGAGACTCGAGCTAATTTCGCATTTTAGCCTCAAAAGATTTTTAAAGTTCATATTAATGTATTAATGAAGGAAATAAAAACGGCATCCCTCATATCATTTTATGTGAATTATTTTGAGAGGAATTGTTGTGCTTTACTTCATTAAACAATATATTCTGGTTTGTGAATCTCGTCCAGGTATGATTGTCTTCATCCACATATTGAAACTGGGAGAATACTGCACTGTCGAAACAGAAGATGGTAAAAAAATGAGGGGATGAAGCAAAGAAGAAAGAAGAACTGACACGCGTGAAACTATGTGTGACATGGGCTACATTATTAGACGTTACTGAACTGAGAATATAATAGTGTCTGTTAACGGAAGACAATTCTTTTAATTGCAGAGAAACTCTCAGGATTTCAAAGAAATATCATGGCAATTCACTGGACATCCTGGAGAATATGTCGAGTAAATCTCATAGAATACCTGGTGGTGATCGCTGTGTGCTTTCTGTGATGTAGAAATGATTTTGTAGTAAATCTTTCCTTACAAATCCAGACTTCATATGATCGAAACTAATCCCACGTATTTCCAGAGATCCCATTTCAACTAAAATTCGGTCTTCTGCATTGTGCTGTCTTAGTCTAACAAAGAGATATCAGCACCTAGGAGGAACATTCGCCTTCCATCTTCTGCCATCTTCATATTAATTGATAACGAAAATAACCTATTTTTTCCCGAAAAGTCAGTAGGCAAATAAATTAATAAATTACAGAGCGAAAGATTCGACAAGACCGTAATAGTGACACTTAACCCTTATCCTTCTAACGTGGAGAATATGGTGAGCTCCGAATAATGCTAGCAAAGGGCAGATGGGATTTAACTCGGCGTTTAAAGGGTTAAACATCAAATTCCTTCATTCAAGGCACGCTGCATGAGCTTCTTACTCAGGAGTTCCGGATTTCGAAATTCGTTCCAGTTCCTCAAGGAAGGTAAGTTATTCAGGCTTAGCTCAAAAACCAAAGACCACTTCGTCTAGTATTCTGTCCAATTTGCCATTCACAGCCACCTCACCATTCGAAAATATGGCCAACGTAGTAGAAAGCGCACCGTTAAGTAACTGAAGAAATGAAAAGTCCATTCAGTGAAAATGAGAATTTGTAGCAGCCCTACGGTTTAGCTGCGCTGGAGGGCCAAACCTTTGCTAAGGAATTAATGACACGTGCCTCATATATCTTCAGTACCTTCTTGATGATTTATATGCGAGTGGGCATCAGCCCGTTCCCAGGCTGCTGGCAAGGTCTGTCCTCGGAGAGGATTTACGACCATAAACAACGAGCAGTACTGTTACTAGCTGTACAGTGTCTCTTGTGTTAGTTTCAGCGTTACATAAACGTCCAGACTTCAAGTAACTAAATATTTCCATAAGCCATCCAGCGGTTCTCTGAGAAAAATGTTTCCATGGCGACATTGAAACTCACAAACGTTTTCTTTGGTTAAATAACTTAAATCATTTAGCTCTAACGGGCATTGACTTTCTGTACAGGAGACTGTAGTTACGAGTAGTTTATAATTTAGAGCATATTGTAAGACAAGTGCAAGCACAGCAGACTATTAAACGGGAACATTCTCCCTGGATATTATTTCAGAGATGGCAGATCGAGGGTTCGAGGGTTGCAAGCGTAAAAACAGCTCTGCTTGTACGGAATATGAAAGAACAATCTTACCGGTACTGTAAGAACGCACTACTTATGCTTTAGTTGCGGTCTGTTAGTCAGATTGTAAGGGTTCGTTGATTAACAAGTCACCATACAGCAACTGTATGTTCGTTATATAATTATAAGCTACATGTATATTTTTCGACCCTGAAGGACCAACATCAGGCTAGACAGACCAGCTGCCACTCCCTTTGGAAGGAAGTCTCGCTTGTTTTGAAGGTGGTGGCAGCAGGTCTTTCCGAACATCGGTACGTATTTACCAAGCTATAAGTCTTCGTATTCCAGAAAACAGCACCTTCGTCTACTTGCGACTTCATTCTCTTCAATACTAAGAGATAAAACAAATTAATTTTTCCTAAACAATTCTATTGGTTGAGTAATAATATAAAACCAAGAAGTAAAACCGTATATTACGGTCGACAGCATGTCATGACTTTGTATTCTGAAGTCACGGGTTTAAATCTTAGTCAGTAAAGCAGTTTTCTCATCGGCATTTCTTGTAATATTTCCCAGTCTTAGCGAGCAAATTCTGGAGCAATACTTAAAATTTGGCCACAATTTCTATATTCATTATGTTCGTAATTCTTTCGTCAATCATTCGACACTACACATTTCGAGCTACAAATAGCGTCATTAATTATGCCAACTAATCATCTAACTTCAAGGAGCAGTCATTCTTTAGAAGATGACAGTTTTTCCGATCATCCACAAATTTTCTCCTCTTATTAAATTCGAAGATTAGTTTTAATATTCGACATATTTTGCTATAGTTGTTCTCATGCTGAGTTAGACAAATGAGGTCTACACTGTCATTCCATTTCTTTAAGAGCTATGTTAATACTACTCTCTTATCTATGCCTAGCCCCAGTTCCTACAGGTTTCTCTTTCTCTAAATAATCAGTAAATGACAGCAAGCCATTCAATACAAGCACATAAATAAAAAAATAAATAAGGAGTTAATAGGCGATACTCTTTTTGTAATTTGTTCCTTTTTGGGTAATTCACCGGCGTCTGAGTTCTAATTGCCGACGTTTCGGAACTCACTGTCGGTTCCATCTTCATAGGCAGGTGAATGAAGTATACTTCATTCACCTGGCTATGAAGATGGAAGTCGGTTCCATCTTCCATCTTCATAGCCAGGTGAATGAAGTATACTTCATTCACCTGCCTATGAAGATGGAACCGACAGTGAGTTCCGAAACGTCGGCAATTAGAACTCAGACGACGGGGAATTACCCAAAAGGGAACAAATTACGTTTAGAACACGGCGAAAGCTTAAAAACAAGAATGATACTCTTCTTATTTCGACAGAGATATGTCGTTTTGAAACTAAACTTTCTAATTTTTTCTTCCCTTCGGATGCTATTTTTAGTAAAAACCTAAAGACCTTCTACTAAGTATCTCAACAAGAAAATGGTGAAACTTTTTAAATGTGTATAACAAGTAAAATATCTTAATCC
>Ga0123355_10015993_pt1 | contig 11806 bp, 8 predicted proteins | sample TergutEmb28metaG_3_FD_89872 | JGI IMG/M metagenome (GOLD analysis project Ga0123355, IMG submission 89872) | Embiratermes neotenicus P1 segment gut microbial communities from Petit-Saut dam, French Guiana - Emb289 P1 | ecosystem: Host-associated > Arthropoda: Insects > Digestive system > Gut ...
ACCCCCTGTTACCACATTTCGAACTCATGTCAAAATTAACACTTGTATTATACAATATTTTAGAACTATTCACAAGAGCTGTTCCAAAGCAAATAAACGGTGCACGTCTATTTTGCTAGACGCTTCTTCATTCTTATGTTAGCATGAAGTTTAATAAAATTTCTATACACAGTGGTTCAACTTTAAAACTCCCGTCCAAGCTTCAGCATGAACCGCTAAACTTAGGAAACATGATATTCAAAAACCTGTGTTCACAGGTTCTCAATTCTATAACATAGGATGTGTTAAATAATGATGGAAAACAGCAACGCACAGGCATTACGCTGCATGAGAACAATTATCAGTAATGTGGAAAAAATTATTGTAGGTAAGCAGTATGCAGTCTCTTTGGTTATGGCAACATTGGCCTGCCGTGGGCATGTACTTATAGAAGATGTGCCGGGAGTGGGCAAAACCAGCCTTGTAGCGGCTCTTGCCCGTTCTGTAAATGGCAGCTTTAAGCGGATACAATTTACACCAGATATTATGCCAAGCGATATTACCGGCTATTCCGCATTTTCCCCAAAAACAGGGGAATTTGAATACCGCCCTGGCGCAGTAATGAGCCAGTTTGTTCTTGCCGATGAAATTAACCGCACATCACCCAAAACACAATCTAGCTTGCTGGAAGTTATGGAGGAAAACCAAGTAACTGTAGATGGCGTAACCCACCAAGTTCCCAGCCCGTTTATGGTACTTGCAACCCAAAACCCTGTAGACTACTTGGGAACATTTGCCCTACCGGAAGCTCAGCTAGACCGCTTTTTTATGAAAATTACCCTAGGCTACCCAGACGAAAATGCAGAGGGTAAAATGCTGGAACGCTTTAAAGGTAAAAGTCCCATGGACAGCCTCCTCCCAGTTGCAGAAGGTGCAGATATTATCGCATTGCAAGAGCTCACAGAAAAAATTTATGTAGACCAAGATATAAATAAATTTATCCTAACCGTAACCCGCCACACGCGGGAGCATCCGGATGTTCAGCTTGGTGCAAGCCCACGGGCAAGTATTTGCCTGTTTAGGGCGTCCCAAGCATGGGCATTGTATGAAGGACGGGACTATGTAGTCCCCGATGATGTAATGGAAATGGCACCGCATGTACTTTCACACCGTATTCTTATGCGGCAAGAGGCTAATCTTAGAAAAGTAAGCGTTTACGATGTACTCGACAAGGCAGTTAGCCTAGCCGTCTCAGGAGCACTTCACAAATGAAAATCCGGTCATTTAACAACCAAATTAACGCAAACCGTGTAATTTACATCATTATTTTTCTGGGAACTTGTGTATATGCATGGATGTCTGGGGAAAGGTTGGCATATTTAACGGCTCTGGTGTTTTTTATTGTGCCTACAATATCTTGTATCGTTACATTTATTCTCTTGCGTGGTCTAAAAGTAGAGCAGACGTTGCCTGCCACTATAGTAAAACATCAAAATGGTTCAATTCTTATAGACCTGCATAACCCAACACCTCTGCCATTTTCACGGTTGGAATGTATTTTTTACGGCAATCCTTATGCCATAAAAACACAATCCGGCATACAGCTTGCGGTGGAACCGTTTAAGTCTACAGAAGGACAAATTCCATTTACCGTATTATTTAGAGGAGAGTATGAAATAGGTCTCAAATCTGTAATTGCCACAGATTATTTAGGGCTTTTCCGGCTTAAGCGCAAGTACCGCAAGCAAACTAAAATTTTAGCTCTTCCACGGATTGTAGACTTTAGCAACATTCCTCTTTCAATGTCCCTTGTAGCAGAGGCCAGCGCCCGTTTTGATATTAGAGACGAAGATTACTCTATTGTCTCAGATATTCGCCCTTATATACCCACAGACTCCATAAAGCGTGTACACTGGAAACTCACGGCAAAACGAAATGAGTGGCTAGTTAAAATATTTCAATCCAACGCCCTAAACCACGTATCCATAATTTTTGATAACCTGCGCCTACCTTTGTTAGAAGAAGAAATGTACTCATTGGAAGACAGAATGGTAGAAAGTGCCGTAGGTCTTGCAAGGCATTGCTTAAATCAAGGTATGCCTGTAGACTTCTTGTCTACCGACGGTGGCAAAGCTAGTGTACAAACAGCTGCTAGCTTTAACACAATCTACCACATGGTTGGGGAGCTTAAATTCGAACAGGATCCGATGCTAAGCCCTGTAACAATTTTAACGCAAACGCTAAACGATGCAAGCGGCAGTGTTAATGCGGTGGTATTTACAACATCATTAACCACAGAACTGTACGAGCGTACTGTTAACTCTGTAAACAGGGGTAATTACACGGCAATCATGTATTTTGCAACAGAAGATTACAATGCGGAATACGAACAAATATTTAGAATACTAGAAGACAGCGGTTTACCATGCTTTAAAGTTAAGTAGAACCAGGAGGCAATAAAATGCACAAAAAAATCACCACACTTAAAGAATGGACAGATTATGCGTTTTGCCTAACAATAGGCAGTGTTTTTTTATATGCCCTAACTCGTACAATTTTTGCAGCAACACTTATCCGACTGCCTCAGCCTACATTAGTTACAATGGGTATTGCTTCAATAATTTTGGCTTTAATTGCTTTTCATAATAAAGTCACCCGAATAATTTCTCTTGTAAGCATAACACTTCTTTCATTATATGTTCTACGTCTCTTTTATATTTCCACATACTACGATATGCACCCTTGGATAGAGCACTTTCATGATTTGTTTCTTATGGTAGGAGGCAGTGCTCCTTTCGACCCGGTACTTGGGCGTACGATTGCTTGGGGTGTAAGCATGTTGTTTGCCACACTCGTGGTTATTTTCATGTTCTATAAATTTAACTTTTATATACTAACTCTAACTGGTGCGGTCGTGTTTGTGTTTTCTTGGGGCCCTGGTTTTGCTCGGGACGAAAGAGCATTCTTGCTATTCCTGTTTACATTTTGCGTGCTGCTAATCCGCAAAATGAACGGCTCTGTATCTGTTGCATTTCGTATTGCGCCTTTGTGTGCGTTGGCCATATGGATCATTAACGCTCAGCTTCCAACAAGCTCTAACTTTTTTGTGCGCCGTACAATTAACGAAACAATAAATCTTGCAATGGAAAACCTTAGCGACCGCATGTTCGAACTATTTAATCCTACATATTTTTCTTTCCAATCTACAGGTTTTTCTGGTGCAGGAGGGCGGCTTGGTGGGCCCGTTACACTAAACAACCGCTCTGTAATGGATGTCACCGGCCCCGGCGGTATTTATCTTGCTGGTGCAGTAAGCAATACGTACACAGGTTACTCTTGGATACCTACATTGGAAGAGAGTGCAATTAACACCCACGGCCTAACCCCAGGCCAATTTGAAATGTTAGAAACTGCCGCCGCTTTAATACGAGGCGCAACAATTGCTCATGAACGGGCAAGTATTTCCGCCGCTGCGTTTTCGGGCATAGTTACTCCGTACGAACATAGAAATATATTCATGCGTGATTTTTCTGCACTTGGTGTGATAGCAACGAACCCTTTCGGGTATTACCTGCATACGTATATGCCTTTTGATACAGTGGCAATTAGCATGGGACGCCAGCGGACAGGCACTGTTTTCCGCCCTATTACAGCTTGGGGGCTGGAGTTTACCATGCTTGGGTTGGATTATTTGCCGGTAATTACTGTTTTACCAACAGGGGATAAGCAGACCCCGGAGCTCATGTCCCGCAATACAGCCTATCAAATGCAATTTTTAAATATTAACCCGCAGCTTTCCTTTATGGAATATCTATTGCAACAAGCAGGCGCAGGTGCGTACAATCGCCGAGGGAATAACGACAATTGGTGGCAAAATCCAACATTTTCTGGCGAGATTGTCGGTCTTGTACCCGGCACATACTCACAAAGATGGCTTGCCGATCCAAGAGGTTCCTTGTGGGGCGAAACACCGCCAACGTTGGTTCATATAGATGATATAGTGCTTGGCGAGCATGATCACATTTTCCCCCGTGTTCGCAATGATATGCCTGGTGGTGGTAACTATATTGAAGGAATTTATATACACCGTAGCTTTGAGGGCTTTGAGCGCATTTTTATTCCGTTAGAATTTGAGGATACCGAAGAAGTTGCATCTCTTTCCAGCTACTATGGATACTACAATGACGAAAATTTTCTAAGTAACACATTTAGAGTAGAGCATCTTACAGGCCACATGGAATTCACTGTGTCTGGGGACGGCGTTTTTGTGTTGCCCGGCTGGTTTGTTTCCATGCACGGAGAAGAAGTTTTTACAATGCCAGACTGGCTGGTATACAGATATGAAGATGGCGAAAGAATATACGGACGTATCGAAATTGGTGACATCATAACAATTAATGAATACTCTCCCATGGTAGACTATTGGCAAGACTCCCGCATTTCCCCCGAAGTATTACATTTCGAAAACATCCCCTATTTTGGTGTAGAAGAAATGCAAGCTTTGGTAGAAATGCTTTCTGCTGCGTCCATTGTCGGTGTACATGGGTTGCACTATATCCCTAGGGAAGCATACCTGCTCCACTGGCTAGATATGTTTGCCACAAACATTTTGGCAGAATACGCCCGCCAAGTACGCCAAAACTTTATGGACGTACCGGCAACAGTGCCTCAAAGGGTACACGACCTTACTATGCTAATAGTCGAGGACGCCACCACCGATTTTGACAGAGTAATAGCAATCCGTGACTTTTTACTACAATTCCCATACACATTAACTCCTGCACATGTACCTCGTGGTGTATGCTTTGTAGACCACTTCTTGTTTGAGGGACAAGAGGGGTATTGCACATACTTCGCCTCTGCCATGGCAGTAATGGCGCGCATCGCAGGAGTACCTTCCCGCTATGTAGAGGGTTTTGTCCTACCTTCGTCTCGTACACCGGCAGACGCTATAACCGTAACAAACCGCATGGCTCATGCATGGGTGGAAGTATACCTGGAAGGTTTTGGCTGGATTATAGTAGAAGCCACCCCCCCATATGCTGGGGTAGACTCGTACATCCCACAGCCGCAAGGCGGCGAATTTACTCCTGGCTGGGTACCTACGGGGGACCGTGTAGGTGACCCTGAGCTGGAAATGTACTATTTAATGAATTATCGCATTCCCGGAGGAGAGTTTCCAACCGCAGGAACCACACAAGAAATTACAGAAGACACCTCTGCAGTAAGAGTGCATAACGTAGCAAATCTTACTATAGTATTACCGGTGCTTATTGGGCTATGTGCGCTCATATACTTACTTATCAAGTTCTGGTATGTAATTTATGCATTGGTCAAAATACGCCGCCTTGCGCCAAACCAACAAATAATTGCCTATTTTGCGGGAATATTAGATATTGTCACATACTACACAACTCCATTAATAAGAGGAGAAACTCCACTTGCCTATGGCACACACAAGGGTAAACGTTTTGCATTTAAAAGCGACAGCGTATTTTTTAAGGATTTGATAGCACTATATTATAAGGCGAAATACTCCCCACACGAGGTATCTGAAACAGAGCGCGCAATAATGGAAGAGGCCTATTTTGATATGGTTAAATTATTACGCAGCAAACGCTTACCGTTTATATTTATGTATTTACGGTATATTCGCAGGATAGGGGTTGTAACGTGACAATGTAGTCACGTTACAATTTTGTCACATTGGAACAATTTATAGAAAATGTCGTTATAATTGGTGAACATATTACAACTTCATAATAATTTCAACTTATAATACATGCAAAATGGTATGGAAGGGAATGGTGAATAAACTGGATATTATTTTTGAGTTAAAGAACATACGCAAAGTCTACCCAATGGGCGAAGAACGGATTATCGCACTGGACGATGTAAGCCTAACGTTTGAACGAGGCAAGATATATTGCTTGCTAGGTACAAGCGGCTCTGGCAAATCTACATTGCTAAACCTATTGGCAGGGCTGGAAAAACCCACAAGAGGCAGTATCAAATTTTTGGACAAGTACCTGGAAACAATGAGTGAAAAACAATTGGCATTGTATCGCCAGCAGTATATTGGGTTCGTTTTTCAATCCTATAATTTACTGCCTACCCTCACCGCACTGGAAAATGTAACATTGCCTCTTATCTTCCGCAGGGTGTCTAAGCGGAAGCGCAGTAAAGCGGCTTATGCAATGTTGAAAGCCGTGGGCTTAGGCAAGCGATGGCGGCACAAACCTAGCGAACTTTCTGGCGGGCAGCAGCAACGTGTAAGTATTGCAAGAGCATTTGTAAACAACCCACAAGTAGTTTTTGCAGATGAGCCAACAGGTAACCTAGACACAAAGACAACATATGAAATGATGGATATGATTACAGGTATGGCACGTGAGCGCAACCAAACCTTGATAATTGTAACCCATGATACAGAAATATCCGTTTATGCCGACCAAGTTATTAGTATAAAGGACGGTAATGTTGAAAGTATAAGTAATGTAGAAAAAGGGAGAGATGAAAATGAAGCTGAAGAAAATACTAATGGCACTGATGGTGTTAGTATTGATAATGCTACCAGTGATACCGGTACAAGCGAATCCAACACTTGACGACATAGAAGAACAAATTGAAGGTTTAGAAAAACAAATTTCAGACTTAACTGAATTAATGTTAGCTCTGTTTGGCAATATTCCACCGCCACCACCACCGCCGCCAGAGACGCCTCCACCACCAGCGAGGCCAGACCCGGCGCCACCAAACCCACGCCTACTAAGCCCCCAAAATGTAACCGTACAGCCTGGGGAAATATTAGAAGTGCAACTCACAATGCGCAATATAGGTGCTCAAACGGCCTCCAGCTTTTTGTCTCAGGCAACACCTTCTGCAGGCAGCCCGTTTACTGTAGAGTTTTTAGGCAATTCTAACAATGTAAACAACATTGCAGAAAACAGGCAAATAACAATGAGGCTACGCATCACCGTAAACGAGAACGCCACACCAGGTAATCATTCAATAGATTTTACCCACAGGTTCCGTACACCAGCCGGAGAAAATGCAACCACTACCGATACCTTACATGTTCGTGTCGGCGGCGAAGAGCCGGGTAGGTCTAATTTAGAAATACGTAACATGTCTGCACCAATTGGCAATATTAATGTTGGCCAAACAGCTACAATTACTTTTGATATACACAATAGCGGCCAGGCAGAAGCTCGTAACGTTCGTGTAGTAGCAACTCCGGAAAATGCGACCTCTATAGTACCGGTGCAAACCGCTAGTACACAAACGATTCAAAGCATTCCTCCGGGGGAATCTCGCAGTCTTACATTTAATTTTTCGCCAAGAGATACCGCAAGCACTCGTAGTTATGCCATTGGTTTTGCTGTACACCACGGTGAAGACACATTCCAACAATTCACATCTATAAATGTGTACAACCCAGAAGAAGATGAAGAGGATGAAACTATAGCGACCCTTGAAATACGCAACATGACTGCCCCAACAGGCCGCATAAATGTTGGCCAAACAGCTACAATTAGCTTTTATGTACACAATACTGGAGATGCTGTAGCACGTAATATCCAAGTGGTGGCAGAGCCGGAAACTGCAGCACCCATTGTACCAATGCAAACAGCCAGTACTCAAACTATAACAAACCTTGCACCTGGTGCATCACACCGGTTAACATTTGGTTTCTCTCCGCTAAGTACCGCAATAACGCGTAGCTATGCAATAGGTTTTACTATCAGCTACGGGGATGCTTCCCTCCGACAATTTGCAGCAATAAATGTATACAACCCGGAAGAAGATGATGATGAAACTCAAGAAGGACGCACTCAAATCCCAAGGGTAATTGTGGCAAGCACAGTATTAAACCCTCCTATGCCGCGTGCCGGCCAGCCTTTTGAAATGGAAGTAACATTCCGAAATACCAGCGCAACCCGTTCTGTAAACAACATTCGTGTTTTAATGGAAGAAGTTATAGCCACTATTCCCGGGCAGCAGGCGTCACATTTTGCAGGCTTTAACCCGTTAGACGGCAGTAATACTATTTTCCTAGACTATCTTGCACCACTTGGGGAAACTACTTTAACTCTACGCTTTACCACCGTTACAGAAGCAAACCCTGGTGCACACAACATGCGCTTCACCTTCGATTATCAAGACCAAGACTTCCAAACTCACGAAGCAAGCCAACAAATAAGTATTTCTGTAGCCCAAGTTTCCAGGTTAGAACTTGCAGATGTTATGATTGGCGGCTGGGTAACGCCGTCTGTAGGTGCTCAAGTGCCGTTTAACTTCCGTATTATAAACTCTGGTAGGGTTAACTTAATAAATATACGTGTCCGTACAGAAGGCCCGTTCGACGTTTCAGACGCAGGTGGGGAAGACGGCATATTTGTTGGACAAATCAACTTCCAGCGTACTACAAGTTTTGACGGAGTAATCGTGCCGCTAGAAGCTGGCCAGCAGTCTGGTTACTTTATTGTTTCTGGCGAAGATATAACAGGAGAAATTGTAGAAGTTGTTCACCCGTTCACTGTTTTTGTAGACGGCGGTTGGGGCATGGATGACTACTGGGGCGAAGGCGGCGGTTTTTTTGAAGGCGGCGGCGACATGGGTGGAATGCGCCCAATGTTCCCTGGGGGCGACATGCCACCGGGCGAGATAAATTTCTGCCACGAAACAGGCGATATGCTTGCAGGTGAGTGGGACTGGGAAACAGGCGAATTTACCGCAACACACAGAATGAACCCGGAAACAGGCGAATGGGAAGAACTTAGCAGCAGCTTCGACTTCTTAGGATTTATACGCCGTCCTTTAGTATGGGGGACTGCCGCCGGTGTTGCCGCATTGGCAATTATTGTGGTTGTAGTTATCATAGTCCGCAAAAAATCTCGTTACAGTTTTGATAATGACGACGAATAAGGAGGCATCCTTATGAAAAGTTTAGATGTAATTGGCATGTGTGTACGCAATTTAGTAAAGCGTAAATTACGTACGTTCCTAACATTGCTTGGGGTTATGATTGGTACTGGCTCCATTATTCTTATGATATCTTTAGGGCTTGCTACCGACGCACAATTTGCCCAAATGATAGAAGACATGGGGCTGGACTTAACTGTAATAAACGTAAGCCCTCAATGGCAAGGCCAAACAAGGGATCCAGAAACACAAACAATAGTAGAGCGCGAACAGCGTGACATAACAGACGAAACTGCCGCCAGAATAGCCACTATACCCGGCGTGCAAGTTGCCACACCACTAATGGTTGAACGGCTGCTGCTGCGTAGCGGGCCATACGCTATGGAAGCAGAAATAACAGGCGTAAATATAGCCGCACTTCACCGCATGGGCTACACTGTAGACCAAGGAAGGCTGATAGAAGAAGGCGACGGTATTGCTGTAGTTTTTGGTTCCAGTGCAGAACGTCACTTTTTTGATACAAGAGGCGACAACTGGTGGGGCGACCGCTTTTGGCAAGGAATGTGGGGCGGTTTTGAAGTAGACACCTTTGTAGACGTATTAAACGAACCTATACGGCTGTACTATGATATGAGCTTTTTAAATAGACGTTGGCAAATGGGCGGCATTAGCGAAGATGACTTTGGAGAAGATATAGCAGAAGCGTTTCGGCCGATACGTTCATTTGAAGTAGATGTTGTAGGTGTTTTAGATGTTCATGGCGGCGAAATGAACCCATGGGCAGACGGTGTTATATATATGGATATCGATTTGTTGCAAGAGCTTACTCAAGCAGGCAGAGCAGCAAATATCCAAGCCAGAGAAGAAGACGAATGGTGGCCGCATTTTTCCGCTATAAGAAGTGTACCCAGAGCCACGTATAACCAAATGTTTGTGCGTGTATACGATATGGACGATACCCGCCGTGTTGCAAGAGAAATATGGGATATGGGCTACAATTCCCGCTATTCGGGGGATTGGATAGACCAGCAGCGGCAAAGCCAGCAAGCCATTCAAACTTTACTTGCGTTAATTGCAGCCGTTAGCCTTTTTGTTGCGGCAATTAACATAGCCAATACAATGATAACATCTGTAACCGAGCGCACTCGTGAAATTGGTATAATGAAAGTTATTGGTGCATCACTTATGGACGTACGCAAGCTGTTTTTAACAGAAGCAGCGGTTATTGGTATGCTTGGTGGCATACTTGGTATTGGCCTTGCATTATTTGGCTCATATGCCCTTAATAATCTCGAAGTTGAATTTTTAACTCGTTTAAACATGGCTCCACCTGTTAGGACAGAAGGCATTGAAGAGGCAGCAGTTTCCCTTATTACACCGTGGCTTTTGGGTGTTGCAATGGCTGTTGCAAGCGGCGTTGGGCTTATAAGCGGAGTTTTCCCGGCTATACATGCTACAAGGCTTAGTGCTTTGGCAGCTATACGAAATGAGTAGACACATGTTACTGCGTCACGTATAATTTTTACGTGACGCAGTTTTTTTGTGTGTAAGGAAACTGCTACGCAGTTACCTGCCCGTTTGCTTCGCAAACGGTACTTTGCGAATTTAGGAAAACAAAGGCGGCGGAGCCGCTTTGTTCTTTTTATGGTTTTTATGGAGGCGAGTAAATTTGAGTAAACGAATAATTTTAGCATCCGGCTCCCCAAGGCGGCGTGAACTACTGGAGCGAGTTGGCATACCGCACGAAGTAATTGTTAGTAATGTAGACGAAACTACATTTGGCAGCCCGGCAGAGCAAGTAGTAGAATTGGCAAAACGCAAAGCCGATGCAGTAGTACCGTTAACAAATTTTAGTGAGGTTATAATAATTGCCGCAGACACCCTTGTGGCAATTGATGGCGAAATTCTTGGTAAACCGGAAAGTGATAAAGAGGCATTTGAAATGCTAAACAAATTACAAGGTAATACCCACATGGTATACACCGGCGTTGCCATACTTTCCAGCACTGATTCACGCATATTTTATAACATGGCACAAGTAACATTTCGCCCCATTTCCGATGATGACATTTGGTCATACATTGCAACCGGGGAACCATTTGATAAAGCCGGGGCATATGGCATACAAGAAAAAGGAGCCGTACTTGTGAGCCATATAAACGGCGATTTTTATACTGTAATGGGCTTGCCAATTGCTAAAGTATGTGCTGCACTTATTGAGTTGGGGTACGACTATTGGAGGATGTAAAACGTGATTATTGGCACTGGTGTTGATATTGTTAAAGTAGAACGATTCCATGGGCAACAAAGCATGCGTTTTTTACAACGCGTTTTTTCTGCTAATGAGCAAGCCTACCTTGCTACAAAAGGAGCAGAGTCTATGGCTGGGCTTTTTGCTGCAAAAGAAGCAGTTGCTAAGGCGTTAGGCACAGGTTTTTCAGGATTTTTCCCATGTGATATTGAAATAATGCACAAAAAAAGCGGTAAGCCATATGTACGATTGCATGGCAGAGCAAAAGGAGCGTTAAAAGAATGGCTGGACTCACACCTCCAAACGGTTACTGTGAGTAACCATTTGAGTTCTATGCTAGGAAATTGCTCCGCAATTTCGCTGCAATCGCTAGTTCGCTTTCGGCCAACCGCTACACCTGTCGGAAAAAAAGTGGCGCAGAAGACGTTCGTTTCACTCACTGCGCCTAATGCGGCAAAGCCGCTTTCTTGTGCAACGTTTCACAAATTACGGAAGGCAAAAATGCGCTGTGTTCTTCACTTAAGCATTTCCCATACTAAGACAGACGCAATTGCATTTGCAGTGCTGAGTTTGCGCAGGAGCCTGTCATGAGTATTCGGATAGCAATTTGCGACGATGAAAAGGAACAAATTATCCATTTGACAAAAATCA
>Ga0123355_10015994_pt1 | contig 11805 bp, 5 predicted proteins | sample TergutEmb28metaG_3_FD_89872 | JGI IMG/M metagenome (GOLD analysis project Ga0123355, IMG submission 89872) | Embiratermes neotenicus P1 segment gut microbial communities from Petit-Saut dam, French Guiana - Emb289 P1 | ecosystem: Host-associated > Arthropoda: Insects > Digestive system > Gut ...
ACTACATGTTTTGGCCTATAGCGGCCATCTTCAGGTTATTACAATTACAGTACAGACATATATGTATATGACACTCTTTGAGCAAAATTGTAATAACCTGAAGATGGCCGCTATAGGTCGAAACATGTAGTTATTTACTTTGCCAATAAATACCATCATCTAGCACACAATTATAGTTGTGTTTTCTAACTGAATTTACCTCATTATTAGTCTTTCACACACAACGGGGATGACACACCTCAGACATTTGCTACTTATTCCTGGGTCCAGTTTTCAAATGTCAAACCGGAGATATGTTACTGTGCGTCTCATTTTCTTCACTTGTGCTTCGTCCCTCCAGCTAACTCTTCCGTCCCATGAGAATATATTACCTACTAAAACTTAAATCATTTTTTTCTGTTTGTTATGTAAATTATATTCTTACTGTTGGCAAATTAAGTACGATTTCACTATAACACGTACTTCTAACACCCATTCTGACGTAACATAGCAGTGATCTATCAGTGTTGGATCACGTGGGCTTAGCAGTCAAGCACGTATATTCTGGATTTTATGAGTATGGAGTTTTGAGGAATAAGGGTTCAGTTAAAAAATTAATATAGTAACTTTCGGTAAGAGTATAAAATTATTGTGGTAGTTCTGGGGGGAAGGGGGGCATGAGATAAACGGTCGTGACGTAATCCTCATATCTATCGTGAGGGTGAGGCGTGCTTTCGGTCTTTGTTTGTGTCAGCGAAGTTCCAATGTAATTTAGAAAATAACAGAATTTTTTATGATATGCTATAGAAAACACGTTGTAAACCAATACTGAGGGATACATTTTTGTAGATAAAAGGTCTGGGGGAAGTATTTGAGTTACTATTTCAATAATTTAATTTTGTATCTCCTTAGCTAATCGTACGGCTCATAGAAGAGGAACTGACTTCTCTACTGGGATTCACTTTTACTCGTATATGGATTTTAATTAAGAACGAAATTACGGAGTTATAAAAGAACAGTTGGAGGCATTTCATTATTTCTGAAATTGCAAGATCTGCGATGAAATGTAGTTACTTCTGCATGTCAGACTAAACATGCTGCTATATCAAATAGCTCATAAAATCTATAAATCCCACGTTACTCCTACATTAGTTGGTATTATCTATTGATACATGTACAGTACGTTCCTGAAGTGATAAAATATTCTAAATAATCCTCAAAATGTGAATAGATACAGAATTTTCCGACTTATGGCGGTATATGTTACAGGGGCGAAGTGCTGTATCTGTAATAATAACAAAGGAACTAATCGAATTCTGGACTTCAGAAGGCGTGGCACTGACTGACGTCACCAATGTATAATGACGTAACAGCGAACGTCAGAACTGCACGGCGCTTTGCGAAACGCGTTAAAGAAGCGGAAATGAGAGAAGGGATCCATATACAAGTTTGGAGTGCGGAAGAAACAATGGCGGATCGTACGTTATGCAGCCGATTTTATTCTGTGGGCTACTAAATATGTCTTACATACCAAGTGCATTGTAAATATATGGACTTGTTTATAAATAACAGAACTGTTGTCACAAGTTACGTTATTTCAATACTTCCTGGAAAATATTTGTTTAATAAAAGTAGATAAAAGTTCTGTTCCAAATAATTCTAAATTCCTAGGCACTAAAGGAGATACGGAAACAAAAGCAGCTAAACTTTTAGAGTCCCAACCAATCAAAATTACACGCATGGAGATTTAAATAGCAGATTAAATTCCGGGAATACCCTCCAACTTTCGGTCCAGCATCTTTTGTCTTACCATTTGCTATCTTACTTACTTACTTACTTACATACTTACTTACTTACTTACTTACTTACTTACTTACTTACTTACTTACTTACTTACTTACTCCATGGTGCAAAGTCCTTCTTGAGAAGCCAACTGGTTTGCAGCTAGTCAAGAAATTCCCCGCATTTCACGGAACCCGAAGGTTTATTACCCGTTTGCCATCTCAGAACACAAATTAAAGTACTCATACCTATAACTGTATTTGTGGTTTCGTATAGATGTGAAGCTTGGTCTGGCTCGTTAAGGCTGGATCATAGGTAGAGGGTGTTCGAGAATGTGGAACTTTGGAGGATGTCTGGGCCTAAGGAGGAGGAAGTAACAGATGGCTGCATAACTTTGTATAATGAAGAGCTTTATGTTGTGAACTCTTGGCAAAATGTTAACTAACTCAGTGGAACAGAGTCCCGCCTCAGAGGCTAACAGGTACTCAGCTAGTCAGGAAATTCCCCTCAGTTTATTGAACCTGATAGTTTATTACCGCATTTACAAGCACCCGCTAACTCTCCCTATTCTGGGCCAGAGCAATTCAGCCCATGCCTCCCAATCCCACTTCTTAAAGATAAATTTTAGTATTATCCTCCCATCTACGTCTAGGTCTTCCAAATGGTCTCTTTCCATAAGGTCTTCCAACAAAAACTTTTATGCATCTCTCTTGTCCCCCATACATAGCCAGATATCATTAGTTTGTTTGACTTAAAGAGAGTGAAATAAGAGGGGAATGTGACATGTATGGGGGAGATAAGAAATGCATGCAGAATTTTGGTGGAGAAACCTGAAATAAAAAGTCGCTGTAAAGATGTGTTCGTAGATGACAGAATGATTTAAAATGGGCTTTAGATAAATGAAGGCTGGGACTGCATTAATCTTGCCCAGAATATGGACAAGTAGTAGGATCTTGCGAACATCTTTGGGTTCTGTACAATGCAGTGAATGTCTTGACTAGCTGAGAATCTGCACCACGAGTTAGTTTATTTATGCGTTTCATGTGATTATCAGAATAAGGAGCAACACTTTCTGCCGACAACATTAAGTGATTGGTCCGTTTAATGGACATGAAATTTGTTCTGTGTGAAGTACGATTTGAATTCCTGCTTATGTGTAATTTGGCTGAACTTCATTCTTCAAAGGGCTAAAGTACGTCCTTCGAATAGATGACTTTTAAATACGGAGGGCAGTTGCGAATGTTTTGCTTCAGCAATCTTTCGCATACAAAAGGTTTGGTCCTCCATCCTGGAGGACTGGACGGGAAGTTAAGCAGCTACTTGCCTTGAAGAAACATGATGCGAAGTGTTAAAACAGACTAAGGGCACGAACCTGTGTGGGTTGGCGTGAAGAGTGCCATGAAATTGGCGGGTTCAATAGGCAATGAGTTTTTTGAGTAATTGTCTGATTGTTGGCTTGTTCAGAACTTTTCTACGTGGAGTACGAACATTGATTATTTATTTAGGTAGGGAAGTAAGTAGGTAAAGAGGTCCTCTAAGCAACCTGTGCTAATAAAAATTAAATTTTCTATAAATTTTAATATTTATCTCTTATGAAACACTATTCAAATCTGGTACGGTGGGTCTATATGTAAGCTGGAGTACCTGGTTGGTAATGTCCATGAGCAAGTGTCGAACAATTGACACACCAGTGGCACAGTCATCTAAATCGGTACAGTAATTGTCGGTAGGTTTCTGTGGGAAACAGTAACAGATAAGCTGAACAGCTGATATACTTTCGTCTTGAAGATATTATTATATCTAATATCGCACTCATTTATAATCATTTTGCTATCTCCACACTTTAAAAGCCGGTTTTCCAACTGTGTCACAAATGCTTCCTTTTCCAATCGGCCTCTGTCTGGCCCATACAGAAGTACGTAAAGAGTCATTTATATGGATTGAGGACATCACCGTTTCTTATTCCAGAAGAGGAACAGTGATTTTTGTTCTTATATTCTTCCTTCTCCTTTTCATTAATCGTTTCCCCCCTTCTGTATTTCCATCTTCAACACCTTCATCGTGTTCTTTCCCTTTCCTTTGTTTATTCTCTTCTTTAGAATCATGACTGTCAAAATTCCCGTGTAAATATCGGAAGGCAATGGGGTCTATTTCTTGCGTGAAGATTTGTTGTAATACACTACAAAGGAACACTACTTGAACAAGTGTAGTGTTACCAAGAACGGTTACTGTTACATGCAATTTAAGATGGCTGTACTAACTGAGGAGAAATTATATCCATAACTGTCTCGTGAATGTTTCCTCCGGTTGAATTAAGTTAAAGGACATCTAAGGACGTACAGTTGGGCTTCACGACAGATAGCACGTATAAGTCTTCCTGAGATAAAATAATCAGGCAGTATTTTAATTCATTTTAGGCTTCCGGTACCGACTAACCGGTTTCCATAAAATGAAGGAATTTCTTGACTGCGTGAGCATCTCTTATCTTCTCAAGAAGATTCTGCTTCATGGGTTGGTTATTTGGTTTTTGGTTTGATAGCTTGTTTAGATTTGCGGTATTAAAATACCCATTTCATAGTAGAAAATTTGTTTCTCTTAGGATTAGGTTGGATATTTGTGCGTTCTCTTACCGGTCGAGGGGATGACGAGACTTTGTTGATCAAAATGACGAGAGGGAGAGAGAGAGAGAGAGAGAGAGAGAGACGGAGCTGAGTATTCACAGAAATAGGCCTCGAAAACTTCATTTTACTAAGTTAATTGCGGTGATAATTTAAAATTAAACCCGCAGTCCGAAAACAAGTGGCAGTACACATAACGATTCTTTAATATACATGTATAGTCGCGAAAAATTAGTCGCTTTTACTGTTAGGTTTGGTGTCTTCGAATATATTCCGAAAGAATTAGCTTTTCCTTCCTTAAGTCTTCGTAGGTTTTGTATATTAAAATATAATCTGAAAGGAGTGGCGGTTGTTTACCCCTAGGCTTCGTTAAAGCACAGCCTGCAGAAGTTAGCTGTTGTGACTTCTAGTTACTGTGTCTTAAACTGTACCTATAACTCAACAAAATTAGTCGTCACATTAGGCTTCGCATCTTACGACATATGCTTCCGAATGAGCTGGCCGTTAATTTTATTTTGTGCCGCGATACAGCAATATTTATGACAATGGTGTTCTCTGATGATGAATGTGATAGTAATCTTTATGACAGTTGTGTTCTCTTGATGGTGAATGTAATAGTAATCTTTATGACAGTTGTGTTCTCTTGATGATGAATGTGATAGTTATGTTAATGACAGTAGTGTTCTCTCTATGGTGAATGTGGTAGCAATCTTTATGACAGTTGTGTTCTCTTGATGATGAATGTGATAGTAATGTTAATGGCAACAGTGTTCTCTTGATGATGAATGTGATAGTTATGTTGATGGCAGTAGTGTTCTCTTGATGATGAATGTGATGGTAATGTTAATAGCAATAGTGTTCTCTTGATGATGAATGTGGTAGTAATGTTAATGGTAATAGTTTTCTCTAGATGATGAATTTGATTGTAATGTTAACGGCAGTAGTGTTCTCTTGACGATGAGTGTGATAGTAATGTTTATGACAAACGTGTCCTCTTACCGATGACTTAATATTTATGACAGTAATGTTTTCCTACTTACGGATGTTAATCTTTATGACAGTAGTGTCCTCTTAATGATAAATGTGATGCGGTAATCTTTATGCCAGTAACATCTTCTTAATGATATGTGTTATATAGTAATCCTTATGAGAGTAATGTACTCTTAATGTTGAATGTGATACAGTAATCTTTACGGCAGGCATGTCCTTCTAATGATGAATGTGATATTGATTTTTTTTAAATCACTTTCATCTCAACTGGATAGAAAAAATCTCGGTGTAACAGCATCAGGCACGTGCAGGCTTTGCGAAAGAATCTGAAGTCGTTCTAAACTGGATCGCCAGAGCGAATTTCATCTCATGCGGATGTTCTGAAGTTGCAAACTAGGAAAGTTATTCTTTTTTAACGATGTATTCCTTGTTCGTCTCACACCACAACAGAGTTTCGTAGCGTCGCAGTTCCCAGCTGGCATAGATTGCGGGGACCCGCAATGCTATTCTCTGCAGGAACCGAATTCCAACAACTTCGAAATTCTTCCATGAAGTTGCGGTAACAAGAGAGCTGAAATAGTCGTCGTACATTCCATAGACTCTCGAATATTTAGCAGAAATAAGTTGTGACGTGGCTGAGTAACATGTCGAATATTGTGTGACCAAATACAAGCAACAGGGTTATGCTGCAGATGATGGCTGTCGTGGAGAGGCTTAATAAATTGCGCGCCTTCTGAAGTGTCATAGGATGCCGCCACTACTCTCTCTTCTGAACAAATTAAGTCCGTCACTATCCTCCCTCCTCAACGCCTGTTCGATGTTTTTATATCAGTGCGTATTTCTTCTAAATGTTCTCTTTATACCAGGTTTTTTTTAAAACAAAATGCTTAAGCCATTCCCCTCTCTTTCAACCTTTTTACACAGCCTACACCTTTCCTTCTGTTTTAGTTCATCTCCCTAATAGTGTGCAGTGAATGGTGAAAATTACGAATTTTTTCTGCTGTTTTCGGCCTTTAGGTTCAAACATTTTTCCCAGCACACTTTTATCAAGCCCTTTCATTATTGTACTTCAAGTTTCGGACATGTAAAGCAATAAATAAACTTATAATTGTACACACCACTTTATTGTTTCCTTGTCTGTAGACAATAGGACGACGTAACATTATTTAAACTTACCGTAGCCAACAAAGATTATTAGCACAAGGAAGACGTGATTTTGTTTAGACTTTAGGGCTTTCACCGCTAGTGTCCTAATGAAATGAGTTATAGCCTTTGAAAAGCAATCAGTTTATCACGCAAAACCACAAGGAATGAAGTTTCAGAACCTGTTTCAAGAGCATTTCAACATTACCATGCTACATAACAGAATTGTGGCTTTGCCTTTTAAAGTAATTAGGCTGTAGATAATTCCATCCTATTTCAGTCAAACTAGATGTTAGCCAGCTATATGAGCCGAGATCAGAGAGACAGTGACTGCACCCTTACCGCTGGTGATGATACTAATGTGACCGCATCACTGCAATGAATAATACAGTAATTCCGTCTGTTTCGCATGCATTGTACGACCGTTTCATGTCTAGGCCATGTCATTAATCAAATATTTCAATCTGGACTCTTATAAATCTTAATTTTTTATTCCTATCATATTCGTTATTGGCAATGCCAACGATCGCATATCAGTATTAAACTGGAAGATCTGTAATTTGTTTCTAACGCGTGCCATTTTGATACTTGTGATGTGAAAAAAAAAAACAGGGAACTGTTACAGAGTGTAAACCCTTAAAAACTATAATTTTATTCGCGCAAGACGCTATTAGCCGGGGGTGTTATATACGACTACAAATAAAATTGAAATTGTCATTCGTGCCAGGAGATAAATTATAGACATTAAAGTAAATGAGCAAAAGTAAGAGACTGTGACAGTAAAACGGAAGTAGCAACGAAGCTGTGCGTGGGGAAAAAAATCACTGGAAAAAGTGTAAAAATACGTGGCATCAACAAAACTATAAATGTGGATCATGATTGAATTAGTTGAGCAATATATCCTGGAAATTTTTTTATGTCTTTCGTGATTAAAGTGTGTAATATGACGTATTCTGCAACCATAGAAGGCCAGTTTAAATCCTAAGCCATCCTGTAGAATTTATGGTGGAAAAGTGATGCTGAGACGGATTTTTGTTCCAGTACTTCAAGTTTTACCACTCTCTGCCATTCCTTCAATCCATTGTATTCACTCCCTCACTTACTGATTCATTCATATTTTCGTTCATTCATTCATCCCCCTTCGCTATATAATCTTTGCACAACACGATTTAAAAATCTTCCACGTAGAGAAATACTCAGTTTAGTTCTCTCAGTAACAACAAACTTAACTAAAGACAGTTTAACAGAACACAGTATTGTATGGTTTTGTGTAACAATTTCTGGTCTACTGGGGCGTTTCAAATTTCATGACTTGAGATAATGTTCCATTGAATGACCCAATGGACGCATACTAAGTCGCTTATTTCCAGTACATATCTTCGCCCAAACACAGTAATTTGAAGTGACGTAGGGAAGGATAGCTCACATAAAGGTAGAATTATATTAGGATTGTATTGGGTTATTATAACTGTATTGAGAACCTATTTTTCGGCATCGGTTACGCACAGTATTGTTACTTCTGCTACAGAAACTTGAATTGTTATACGAAGTTCATTGAACGGTGATTTTAATTAAGCCACAAACTTCAAATACCGGTGAGTGAGCTAACGTTTTTTAATACTGAATTGCGAAGGGTGTTTTCTATTTCAATGTACTGAGAGAGGATTGGAAAAACCATAAAAAAATTTACAAGACAGTAGCCGAAACACTGGTTGAAAAAGGAAACAGGATCTCCCGAATATGAAATAGGAACACTTACGATTTAAATGCGACTTTTAATTACACATATAATTTTAACTTTTTATGTATTTAATGTAATATGTATTTGTCTTGGATATGTTGGTATACGAAGTGTGTGAATATTGTTCGGCTTTATCAAACAACGCAGCAACAGCTACGAAATGCACTACGAGCTGTAAAATCAACAACGAAGATATTAATGTAGACAAGAATATATATATATATATATACATATATATACTTTCATTATTGTGGGAGCCACGTTAAAATTGTCGTATCACGTTCTATTTTCATTGATACATAGAGTTATACTGTAACACTTGAGAAGAAAGCGGTAAATGGCAAGAGCACAACAAACATTGGTTAAAGTAGCCGGTGTTCCTGCCGATATTCATGTCTGGCATCTTCCGAATACAGGTCAGGAGCATTATAGCTTGAGCCATAGTACTGAGTCATAAAATTAAAACACTGAACTATATAATGGAAATGCGATGTTTTCTTGGAGGTAGGAATCTGTTTGAAAATATTTACACAGTTTTAGTTTATACTGTTCTGTTAGTAGTTTTCCACATAGGCAGATTTCAAGAAAGTGTTACGATTCATTTGTTCACGGCGGTGGAATTTGCAATGTCATCTTCTGTGGGTTATAAATATTTAGTCCTCTAGGTAGATGCCAACGTTGCGGAGGAATATGCAGCTTTCTTTTTCGGGCATTTTATATATATATATATATATATATATATACCTACATACACACATACATACATACATACATACATACATACGTACGTACATACATATATATATATATATATGTGTGTGTGTGTTTGTGTGTGTTTATGAATAAAATAAGGATTTTTACATCATGATCTACCGAACTACCGAAAGGATCTTTTCAAGACTGACAGTTTTAGAAAGCTTGTGATTCTGCACTGTTGGCAGTCTCCATTGTTTTTATTAATTTCGTCTTAAAATATACTTTTTAACAAACCAGGCTAACGTTAGAAATTTCACAGTGCTGCCTCAAGCAGAAGCCAGGGGAAGCTAACACTTTTCATATACGAGGGTGATTCAAATGAAAACGTTAAATATGCTTTATCTCGTAATTTATTGAACACAAAAGGTACACAATAACTTCATTTTTCTATGCAATCTCCATTTCGTTCCATCGGCCACTCTTCAAACCATGAGTATCATTGTGGTCAACTTACAAGACAATCGAGCTGTGTTTCAAATTTTTTATCGCACTTTTAAGGTTTTCATTTGATTCTCCCTCTTACTTTCTTTGGCCTCCGATTGAGGCAGGACTGTCAGTTTCTACGTTTTTTTTATTACTGACATGAGTTAGGAACCTTTTGTTCCTTATTTATGCGTTGCTTACAATCCGTTCATCTCTGAAAATAAATTACCCAGTATCAAGTACTGTTAAGTAAATTCTTAATGTCTGTTAAAATTAATAAGATGTCACTTTTTTGTTGATTAAATATTGTACTTTTTCTAATTGCGAATTTTTCGCACGGGCACAGCTAGTAAGTTATAATGTGGGTGTATTTATTCGAAGGTATTTGGCTGACTGAAAAACCGTTCAGTGGTTTAGCCAGACTCGGAACTTTGCTGGAGTTAATCACAAACTTTACTGATCTTCCTTACCCGTTAACTGTTAGGTCTGCGTGGTAGAATGAATATTAAATGGGTTCCTCCTTGCAAATAGAGACGGCAGTCCCCTTCCAGACTTGGTAGCCGCTTACAATACTGCACGTCCTCATAAACCAGAAGACCAAAGTTGTGATAGAAGGGAGAGGGCGTAATTCAGACCAACACTGTTTGCACGGTAGTTCTGATGCTTATGTAAGTCAAGAGAAATATTCAGACGACCAGACAGCATTACAAGAACTGGCTTGCTATGTGGACATGTTGTGTCTCAGATGTAGGAACTACCTAAAATGCTTGGACAAAATTCAATATTAAATTCTTCAGATCATAACGAAGAAAAGGGTTCATACAGTATAAACATATGTCCGGAAATGAGTTTTTTTTTAGTTTAATTGAAAGATTACTTTCGATAATAAATAGCAAAACTATGTAATGTTTTACTGACAATTGGCATACTGAATTACTGATAGCTAGAAATGAAACTGACCAAAACAAAATAATTGGGCAATTGGTGGCGTTCGGAGATCACTCCAATTGCCGGACAAAAAAAGTCCCGCGTTAGTTGGATGAATACTTATAATGTTTCGTGGTGCGTTAATTTTTTTTTTATTTATGTGTATGTTTACTTCACGATTTCTCGTGGATCCCAGGTTGTAAAACTGGTACAGATATGGACTACTGACAGGTAGAAGAGAAGGATCTAGGCGAAAACGTCACTTTTAAGCCTTAGGCTGAAATAATGAGATAATACTGAAGAGATTTTAAATAATTAATATATTATTTCGTGAGCTGCATTCGTCTCGCTGTAGATGTGAACAAGAAGAGACCTCTTAGGAACACGGTACTGAACTCTGGGTTTCCAACAAAAAGCATGGAAGTCGTAGAACCAATTTGCCATTGTTAGATTGACAAGAAGTGTGATATTTGAAATTGGTAGTTAATAATTAGGGTACAGTGTACTCTAGATTATATTAAAAATTTATAAACGTATAGCCGACATCCACAACAAATTTTATTTGTCCCGTCAACACATGCTACAAATTTAGGTCTTACTGACGATCTTCAGGCATTAAGTACGTGATAATTAAAATTCAAAATAAAAACATATTTTTTTAAATTGTGAGATATCACAAATTGTAAAAGCCATGTTAAATTTTATGTGGCAATTAAAGTGTAGGTAATCTTATACTCCGTTTGTGGTTTTCTTATGTTTTTGTCTCCTTCTTTCAGTAAAAGCTGTTAAAAATTTGTTAAAAACAATATTATAACTCGAGTACTTCTATGCCAGATGTATTTTATGGGCAGTCATAAATGCTTGTAAACAATAAAATGTTTTGATGTTTTGCTGACCGTGCATCTCAGTATATTTATCTTAGTAATTAACCAACTTGATGCACACAATTTTGTTTTACAATAAGTTTTATTTCATGCCTCGACATGTTTCGAGCACCATGTGCTCATCATCAGGAGGTTAAAATTGTATTATACAGCCTCTGCTACCAGAGGCTGTATAATACAATTTTGACCTCCTGATGATGAGCACATGGTGCTCGAAAAATGTCGAAGCATGAAATAAAACTTATTGTAAAACAAAATTTTGTGCATCAAGTTCTTTAATTACCAAGATAAATAAAAGGGCTGTTGTGGCTGCAGTATATAATTTTTTATTAGTGTAGAGGTAGTTTATGTGTACTATTTCTGTAATTGTTTTTATGATAAATTACGAGGGTACTTCAAAAAGTTTCCGCACTTTATTTTTTAAAAAAAATCTTTATTCATGTTACAGACATGAGAACAACGTTACTTTTCAATATAATCTCCCTTCTTCTCGATACATTTAGCCCAGCGATCTGTAAGCTTCTTAATGCCGTTGGAAAAGAAAGTTTGTGGTTGACTGCGA
>Ga0123355_10015995_pt1 | contig 11805 bp, 7 predicted proteins | sample TergutEmb28metaG_3_FD_89872 | JGI IMG/M metagenome (GOLD analysis project Ga0123355, IMG submission 89872) | Embiratermes neotenicus P1 segment gut microbial communities from Petit-Saut dam, French Guiana - Emb289 P1 | ecosystem: Host-associated > Arthropoda: Insects > Digestive system > Gut ...
CATGTGCTGCAAGACCCTTCCAAGAGCGTCGACCTGACCCAGCCGCGGAGGGTCCCCGAGGTGCTGACCTCGGCGCTGTCGCTCTACCTGAGGTGGCCACTGTTGTTCGCGGGGCTGGCGGCGGTCGTCGTCGTTCCCTACGAGCTGGTGGTGCTGGCCGTCGCCCACGCCTCGCCGCTCGGCCAGCAGAACACCAGCACTGGGACCGTATTCGTCCTCGGGCTCGTCGACGTCGCGCTGGTCGGGCCGTTCGTGTCGGCGCTGCTCGTCCAGGCGGTGGTCACGATCGGCGATGGCCAGACGCCACAGATCGGCGACGTCATCGGGCGGGGGCTGCGGGTGCTTCCGGTCGTCGCCGCGGCCGAGATCATTGTCGGGATCGGGGTCGCGATCGGGCTGGCGCTGCTGATCATCCCCGGCGTGATCCTGGCGCTGCGGTGGGCCGTCGTCGCCCAGGCGGCCGCGGTCGAGCGCACCGACTGGCCGACGGCGCTGCGGCGCGGCGCCGGACTGGCGCGCGGAAGTTATCTCCGGATCCTCGTGCTGCTGATCGTCGTCGCGCTGGTCGAGCTGACGCTGACGGGCACCGGCGCGGCGATCGTCGGCACGCGTGACGGGGTGGTGCAGGTCGTCGTCGGGGTCGTCATCGTCGTGCTGACGCGGACGTTCGGCGCGCTCGTCACCGCGATGCTGTATTTCGACCTACGCGCCCGAGAGGCGGAGGGCACGGGCCAGTATTAGGTTGGCAGGCTGGCGACCAGCGCGGCGATCACGGTCGCTGTCGAGGTCGTCCGGTTGTCGGCAATCCCGATCTGGGTGACGACGCCGCCGGTCGCCTCGAGCACGATCGTCGCCTTGGTCTGGCGGACTAGGTAGAAGCTGGTGGCGCCGTGCGCCTGCGTCGTGCCGCCGGCGAGCTGCTGCTCGGCGGTCGCCAGTGAGATCCCTGGGGCGACGCCGCTGTAGCTGTACAGCGGGTTGGCGGTCAACGCCCACACCATATGCCCCGCCGGCGGACCGCCGTGCAGCACCTTCCTGAGGTTGCCGGTTGGGAACCCGATCGTGACCGGGGCGGGAGTGAGACAGAACTTCCGGCCGCCTGGGCTCGGGCGATCGCTGCTGCCCTTCATCGCACGCTTGGCCTGAGCCGCGGTGTCACCGAGCTTCAGCGGGCCGAGGGAGGGGCCGGTGACCGGCCCGCTGGGAGCGGGGCAATTTGCGCTCTGGTGCAGTGGCACGCTGATGCCCAGAGAGGTGGCCGGCGCGGAGCTCCCGTTGTAGGCGGTGACGCTGCAGGCGAGCTGCGAGCCGCGGTCGAGGTCTGTGATGCGATAGCTGGCCCGGGCGCTCGCGGCCAGCGGGACCCCATTGCGAGTCCACTGGTATGTGAACTTGGTGGGCGTCGGCTGGCCGGTCCAGGTCCCGCGGCTGCAGCTGAGCAGCTTGCCGACCACGGCCTTTCCGCCCACCTGCGGTGGCTTGCGATTCTTCGGCGGGGCCGGGGTGACGACGTAGCTGACGCTTGTTGTCGCGGTCAATCCGTCGATGCTGGCTCCCGTGATCGTGTACGTATGAGTGCCGAGGGTGCTGGTGGGCAGGACGCCGAACGGCGCGCTGCCGCCGCTGGCGTCGGTGCACGACGCGAGTCCGGGTCCTGGGGTGCTGTCGAGGCAGTAGAAACGCGTCTGTACCACCTGGCCACGGGTGAACGACTGGCCCGCGGTGGGCGCGACGATCGTCGCCGTCGGGGGCGGCATCGGCCCCAGCACCGAGACGCTGCCGGTGCCGGCGTCGGCAACCGCCAACAGGCTCGAGTTGGGGACGAACACGACCGAGTGAGGGCCGTTGCCGCTGGGGAACGGGGCGCCCTGCTCCAGGCTGAGACTGCCGCCGGCGCCGACCGTGAACACGGCGACGGTGCCGTCCAGCGAGTCGGCCGTCGCGAGCGCGCTGCCGGTGCCGTCGAATGCCACCGACACCGGCTCGGCGCCGGTCGCAAACGGAGATCCGGGGACCTCGGAGAACGACGCGGCGTCGACGCCGGTCGCGAATACGGAAACCGTGCTGGCCGCCGAATTGGCGACCGCCAGCAGGCTGCCGGACGGGTTGAACGCGACCGCCGCGGGGCCGTCGCCGGCGGTCAGCGGCGAGCCGGCCGAAGGCGTCAGGGTGCCGGCGCCGACGGTGAAGATCGAGACGGTTCCGTCGCCCTCGTCGGCGACCGCCAGCAGGTTGCCGCTCGGGCTGAAGCCGAGCGCGACCGGCGAGGCCCCGGTCGCGAACGGCGACCCGGGAACGGGCGTGAGGGCGCCCGCCGCCCCGACCGCGAACACGCTGACCGTGTCGTCGGCTCCGTTGGCCACCGCCAGCAGGTTGCCCGCGGGGTTGAACGCGATCGCTCGCGGCTCGTTCCCGGTCGCGAACGGCGAGCCGCCGACCGGGGTCAGGACGCCGCCGGTCGAGACGCTGAAGACGCTGACGGTGTCGTCGACCAGGTTGGCGGCCGCGAGTAGCTGGCCGCCCGGGCTGAAGGCGACCGAATCAGGTCCTCGGCCGGCCGCGAACGGCGAAGAGGAGGACGCAGCGAGGGCGCCGGTACTGCCGTCGAGCGACAGCGTGTCGATGTCGTCGCCGAGCAGATCCGCGGCCGCGAGCGTATTGCCGGCCGGGTTGAGCGCGATCGCGTCGACGACGCCTCCGACCGCGAACGGCGACCCCGGCACCTGCACGTACGAGGGCCCGTTCGTCACCCCGGCGTGAGCTGCCCCGGTGGTCGCGGCGAATGTCCCTGCCAGGAACGCGAGCGGAAGCCAGATCCGCAGAACGCTGGGCCGGGCTATGGGCATTCAGGCTGCGGCGGCGGGTCGGTCATCTCGGCAGACGGCAGTATCTCGATTTGCCGTGTCGGTCGGGTCGCGTTCACACTTTGTAAGCATTGCTTTCACAGTTGGGCCCGGCACTCACCCTGGGAAGTCACATCCGCTTAACCACTCGTTCACACCGGCCCCTGAGCGGTCCTAAATGCTGGCGGTCCTGCGCACTCGAGCGGTTTTCCGGATGGTCACAGGAGGATCCCGAGCCTCTGATTTGATACGCCCGCGGGCGACGCGTACGCACGATCGCGCCGTGCTTGCGCAGCACCGACTTCGTTCTCTACCAAGAAACCGGGTCCGATGGAGCCAAACCTCACTCCTCAGCCGCGCCTAGTCGACTACCTGCGTCCGATCACCACGCGCTGGTGGCTGATCGTGATCGCTGTGGTCGTAGCCACGGGTGGCGTCTATGCCTACTACGCCCGCAAGCCGAACGTGTACACCGCCAGCACGCTTGTGTACGTCACCAACCCGGGTGACCCCGTCAGCGGGATCCAGGCCGCGCCGACGACCGACCGCAACGTCTTCGACACCGCTTCGCTGCTCGATACGTCCGGTACCGCCGCGGTCGTCGCGAGGAAGATCCACTACGCCGGCTCACCGAGTGATCTCCTCGGCGATGTCTCGATCACGTCGAAGTCCGGCGAGGACTTCATCCAGGTCACCGCGAACGCGGGGACGCCGCAACAGGCGGCGGCGATCGCCAACGGATTCGGCGCGCAATTCGTGACCGCACTGGCCGCGAACTACACGGCGCGGATCGACGAGGCGATCCGAACACTCGAGGGCGACCTGCTGCTGCCGTCGAACCAGGGCCCCAATGCCGCGCTGGCGCGCGCCGGAATACTCAACCAGCTCCAGGGGCTCAAGCTCGACCGCCAGGTTCCGCAGGTCGTCGCACAGCACGTGAACCCGGCGACGCCGCCGTCCTCGCCGTCGTCTCCGAAGCCGACCCGGAACGCGCTGTTCGCGCTGCTGATCGCACTCGTCGGGGGCATCGCCCTCTGCTTCGGCTTCGAGCGCTTCGACCGGCGGCTGAAGACGCCCGAGGAGATCGAGTCCGCGTTCGCGATTCCGGTCCTGGGCGTCGTCCCTCACAGCGACGACCCGGACCCGATCGAGGGCGGTGCGGCGGCACTCGGGTCCGACTTCCGTGAGCCCTTCAGGTCGGTGCGGACGAATCTCGAGCTGGCCGCCGTCGACACCCCGCCGCGGACGATCGTCGTCACCAGCGCGATGCCCGGAGAGGGGAAGTCGACGGTCGTGCGCAACCTCGCGCTCGCCTTCTGCGAGAGCGGCAAGCGCGTCGCGATCGTCGACCTCGACCTCCGCAACCCGTCGCTGCGGAGCCTGCTGGCGGCGCCGGCGGGCCCGGGTTTCACCGACGTTCTGCGGGGCGAGGCGACGCTCGACCAGGCGATCTGCGAGGTCCCAACGAACCTGGCGTCGATCGACGAGTTCGTCTCGCTCGAGCGTTTGAGCGGCGGCAGCAACGGCCACAACGGCCACGGTTCCAACGGCCACGGGTCGGCGGCCCTGCACGTCTCGTTCGTGCGGACCGGGCCACGGCCGGCCAACCCGCCAGCGGTACTCGGCTCCGAGCGCGCCGCCGAGGTGCTCGATCAACTGCGCGAGCGCTTCGACATCGTGCTGATCGATTCGGCGCCGGTGCTGGCCGTCGCCGACACCGTCCCGCTGCTTCGCTACGCCGACGCGACGCTGTTCGTCGGACGCTTCAGCGTCACCTCCCGCGACACCGTCAAGCGCCTGCACGACTTCCTCGCGCGCGTGCCGGACGTCCGCGTGATGGGGGTCGTCGCCAACGAGCTGTCGAGGTTCGACGCGTCGTCGTACGGCTACGGCTACGGCTACTACGGGCCCTATGGCGGCGGCGACGATGTCTCGAGCCCGCCTGCTCGTCGCGGTGGGCTGAGGCTCGGGGGCAGGGCGCAGGAGCAGCAGAAGGTCTGACGCCGCGCCGATGTCGACGTCTGCGTTTGTCCCTCGGGCGCTGCCCCGCCGGTTACCTCGACCGTCCGCGGGACAGAGTCGGGTAGTTCTGCAGACACTCGGCGGTCTGCTGGTCGCCGCGATCGCGGCTGTGTTCGTCATCTACCTGGACCATCACCTGAACCTCAAGGGGGTCGCCGTCGGGCTGGTGGTCGTCGGCTCGGCGTGGTTCCTCACGACCCGGAATCCTCAGCTCGGCCTGGTGATGGTGATGCTCTACCTCGGCCTCCTCGACGGATACCTGAAATTGGCGACCGGGTCGACGCTCGTCACCTTTGTGCGTGACGCATTCCTGTGGTCGCTTGCGATCGGCCTGCTGATCCGAGCGAGCGTCGCCAGGCAGCGTTTGCCGCTGCCACCGCTCAGCGGCTGGCTGTTCGCGTTCGCGTTGATCGTGTTCGTCGAGTTCGCCAGCCCAAACGCCGGCACCGTGGAGCACTCGCTGGCCGGCGCGCGCGAGCACCTGGAGTTCATTCCGCTGTTCTTCCTGACGTTCGCGTACGTGAGAACGGTCCGGGCGCTGCGGATGTTCTGCATCCTGCTGGCGGTCGTGGCAGCGGCCAACGGCGTCGTCAGCTGGGTCCAGTTCAACGAGACCCCGGCCCAGTTTGCCGCCTGGGGCCCGGGTTATTCGCAGCGAGTCCTCGGTACCGGGGCGTTCGCGAATGCCGGCCGGACCGCGGCGCTGGCAAACGGCAATGCGACCACCCGGCCGTTCGGGCTGGGCAGCGATGCGGGCGACGGCGGCCTGTTCGGCATCGTCGCGCTGTGCGGGATCCTGGTGCTCGCGGCGTTCTCGCAGCGCCGGCGCTACCTGCTGTTCGCGGTCGCGATGGCGCTGGGGGCGGTGCTCGGAATCGTGTCCTCGCAGGGGAGGGCTGACATCATCGCCGCCGTGCTCGCCGTGCTCGCGTTCGGTGCGCTGACGGTGACCGCGCGAAACCGTGTCAAGAGTATGTCGGGCCTCGTCCTCGCCGTCGGCCTGTGTGCGCTCGTCATCGTCGCGATCGTCGGCGGGGTCGGGTCAGGCGGGCTTCGCTACCAGGGCCTGTCTCCGACGAGCATCCTGAGCACGACCAACAAGGCACGAGGCTTTGCGATCACCGCGATCCCCGAGAACATGGCCACCCACCCGTTCGGTGTCGGCCTCGGGACCGCCGGACCCGCCTCCACGGCGCCCGGTGCATCGCAGGCGATGCAGAACGGCAATTTCGACACCGAGACGGAGTTCTCGTTCCTGACGATCGAAACCGGGATTCCGGGCATGCTGGTCTTCTGCTGGTTTGTGCTCACGCTGCTGTACGTGGGCTTCACGCGGGTGCGCCGCGAGCCGGACCGGGAGGCGCGGGTACTGCTCGCCGCGCTGATCGCTCCGCTCGCTGCGATTTTCGCGCTGTTCTTCATCAGCGCGGCGAGCCCGACGGTTCCGATCGGCCCGTACATCTTCGCGGTTGGAGGGATCATCTCCTACTGGCTGATCGCGCTGCCCGCCGATCGCGCTCGGAAGGCCGGCGCAGCGTCAACCGCGCCGGCTGCCTACGCGACGACGCCGGCGATCGTCGCGCCGAACTCCCTGGCGTAGCGCTGGACCGTGAAGTCGTGGGCACGGCGCCGCGCGGCGCCGCCGGTCCGGTCGCGCAGTTGCGCGTCGTCCAGGAACCGCACTATCGCCGCGGCGAGCGCGTCGGCGTCGCCGTACGGAGACAGCAGTCCGTCGACCCCGGGCGTGATCACTTCGGTTGGACCGCCCTCGGCGCTTGCGACGACTGCCTTCCCCAGTGCCATCGCCTCGATCACGACCATTCCGAACGGCTCGTTCTGCGAAGCGTGAACGAACACGTCCATCGCCTGCATCCACTCCTCGGGATTCGGTTGCTGTCCGACCATCCGGACCTGTCCGTCGAGGCCAAGCCGGAGCGCCCGCTCGCGAAGCGCGACGGCGTGTCCGGGGTTGAACTCGTGCGTGCCACCAACCAGCACGAACGTCGCGGACGGATGCCGCTCGACGATCGCGGGAACCGCGTCCAGCATCACATCGAATCCCTTCCAGCTGTCGAGACGGCCGACCGAGCCGAAGATCGGCACCCCCTCAGGCAGCCCGAGGCGTCGCCTGGTGGCGCCAACGTCGCCGATCCGGTCGGCGCTGAAACGGGCGATGTCGACGGCCGGATACACGACGGCGGTCGGCCGATGCGGCCACAGCCCCCTCTGGGCGAGCGCCGCTCCGCGCGATGGCGCGACCACCCGGGCAGCCGGGCTCAGCGTCGCAAGTCGGTCGAAGGTCGCGCGTCCCGACGGGAGACCACTTTGAAACCAGACGCTGGGAAGCGCCGCCGCGACCGCTGCCGGGCCACCGTAGAGCTGACCCTTGGCCATCCAGCTGACCACGACCTGGGCGCGGGACTCGCGCGCGATTCCAACCAATGCGCGCACGCTGCGGCCGAACCTGCGCGCCTGACGTACTCGTCCCGCGTCGACGACCACCGCCGCCGCGCCCCGCTGGCGACACCACTCGACCATCGGGCCGGGTTCCAGGAACACGACCGTTGGCTCGAGCTGAGCCTCATCTCGGTATTCCAACAGCTGCTGAAGCGACAGCTCGGCGCCGCCGCGCTGGGTGGCGAGCGGCATCACGACCAGTGCTCGCACGGGCCGCGCGGGGGTCGGATCAGCCATGTCCGGAAGCGGCGCGCGGCGTCAGCACGAGCCAATGGAGGCTCGGATCGCGAGACTCGCTCATTGCTCGCGTCTGGTCCTGCTCCGACCAGCCGCCGAGCTGGATCGGGATCTCGCGCCGCGGCGCCTGGGCGACCGAAACCGCGTCATGAGTTCGGCTGAACACCTCCCGCAAATATCGGCCGGCGCCCGGACGCCGCGTCTCGTGGACCTCGACGACGACGACGCTCCGCGCCAGTCCCGCCGCCGCGCGGGCGTCAAAGAGATCCACCTCAGCGCCTTCGATGTCGCAGAGCACAAGCGCGCCGTCCGTCGGCATCGAAGCGAGCAGATCGACGGTGAAGCGCTTGCCGATCCGGACGCGGGGCATCGCTTCGGACGCCGTGGCGGTGGCGGCACACAGGTCTCGGGCCGACGAGGCGAGGTCGTAGGCATAGGTCGTGATCGCCGCAGACGCGTGCGCCATTCCCACCGCGTAGTAACCATCGGCGCATCCGATGTCGATGAACGCGGTTACGTTCGATGTGAGTGCGCGCTCGAATACCCACGCGATCTCCTGCTCGTAGGTGCCGAGCAGCTTCGCGCTGGGCGCGTCGATGTCCGCGAGTCGGTCATCCGGGTATGTCAACCCGGCAAATGGGCCCGCCTGGACGACCGGGAGGCCACCGGCGAGGAGGCGCTCGGCCGCGGCCGTACTGCCGCTGCGCCGACGCAGGTCGCGCTCGTACCGTCTGGCCCGGTTCGCCATGTAACCCGGTAGCAGACGCCGGGCGACGTGTCGCGCTGACTCGGGTGCCTCGAGCATTCAGATCTCCACCAGATCCATCTGGCATCAGCATGCCTAGCTGGCTGTCACTCCGCGTAACGGAAATGTGAAAGCACGGAGCGTTTACGCAGGAGCAACGGGCTCCAGGTAAGTCACATCCCGTTAACCCCTCGTTCACTCCCGCTCCGGACCTGTGATGGATCGTCCGGTGTCCGTCGTCGAGCGCGGTCTCGCGTCAGCGTGCCGCTGCGATGAAAGTCAGACCAGGTACCCGATGCCACCTGTCGCCAACACGATGAAGCGCAGGAGCCTGCGAAGCCGTCTCGCCGACCGGTTCTGGGCGTTCGTGGAGTTCGTCGGCCGCAACACGCTCGCGGTCGGGCTGGCGACGATGGCCGCGATCCTGCTGGCGCTGTTCTTCATCGGGCTGTCGATTCTGGCTCCGAGCTCGAGCGGGCGCCAGATTCAGTTCTCCTCGGCGATCGGACTGATCGACACCAGGGGCGCCGTCCAGCACGCGACGCTGCTCGACCAGGACAGCCGGCTGCAGCTGATCCTGCCCTCCGGAACCCAGGTGTGGACCGCGTATCCGCACGCGGATCCCTACACCAACAACCTCCTCAACCAGCTCGAGGCCCACAAGGTGCCGACCGCGGTCGACCCGCAGTCCGGCAAGTCGACGCTGCGGCTGGTCGTCCAGTTCCTGCTGCCGATCCTGATCCTCGCGACCCTGTTCGCCCTATTCGCGCTGCTGTCACGGGAGAGCGGCGGGATGATCGCCGCGTTCTCCAAGTGGAGCGGGCGCAAGCAGAAGGCCGGCAGCGGGCAATTCGGCTTCAAGGACGTGGCCGGGGCGCCGGAGGCTCTGGTCGAGCTCGGAGAGTTCATCGACTACCTGGAGAATCCGGCCAAGTACGCCGACCTCGGCGCGCGGGCGCCGAAGGGGGTCCTGCTGGTCGGCCCGCCGGGAACGGGCAAGACGCTGCTGGCGCGCGCGGTCGCCGGCGAGGCCAAGGCGAACTTCTTCTCGATCTCCGGCTCCGAGTTCGTCGAGTCGCTCGTCGGCGTCGGCGCCGCCCGCGTCCGCGACCTGTTTCGCCAGGCGCGTGAGGCGGCGCCCGCGATCATCTTCATCGACGAGCTCGACGCGGTCGGGCGGCAGCGCGGCGCCGGCATGGGCCAGGGCCACGACGAGCGCGAGCAGACGCTGAACCAGATGCTTGTCGAGATGGACGGGTTCGGCGCCGAAGCGGGCGTCGTGGTGATGGCCGCGACCAACCGCCCGGACATCCTCGACAGCGCGCTGTTGCGGCCCGGGCGGTTCGATCGCCAGGTCGTCGTCGACCTCCCGGACGTCCACGGCCGGAACGAGATCCTGGCGCTGCACGCCTCCAAGAACCCGCTGTCGCCGCAAGCGAATCTCGCCTCGATCGCGCAGCAGACGCCCGGTATGTCGGGAGCCGACCTGGCGAACGTGATCAACGAGGCGTCGCTGCTCGCGGTCAGGGCCGGCAAGCCGATGATCGAGCAGCCCGAGCTGGAGGAGGCGATTGACAGGGTCCTGATGGGGCCTGCGCGCAAGAGCCACCTGCTGAGACCCGACGAGCTGTGGCGGATCGCTGTGCACGAGTCCAGCCACGCGATCGTCGCCAGGGCGATCGAGTTGCCGACCGCGCTGCAGAAGCTGTCGGTCGTGGCGCGCGGGCGGGGACGGGGCGGCGCCACCATCTATGCGTCGGGCGATCAGGTGCTGATGACCCAGCTCGATCTGACCAAGCGGCTGATCGCGATGATGGGCGGCACGGCCGGTGAGAGCTACGTCTTCGCGACGCTGTCGACCGGAGTCGAGGATGACCTCGACCAGGCCACCAAGATCGCCCACTCGATGGTCGCGGTCTACGGGATGAGCCCGGCCGTCGGCCCGGTGACCGTGGGGGAGAAGGAGGGCCAGGTGTTCGTCGGGCGCGACCTGACCCAGATGGGCAACGTCGCCGCCGCCGCGCTGGAGCTCGTGGACTCCGAAGTGAGACGAATCGTCCACGATGCCGAGGACACCGCCAAGCAGATCCTGGCGATGAACGCCCAGGTTCTGCAGGATCTCGCCAACTCGCTGATGCGGGCCGAAACGCTGTCAGGACCCTCGCTCGACGTCTATATGGAGGCGGTGGCCGTCTGGCCCGAGCCGCTGATCAGGGAATTGGTGGACCACGTCCCCCCGGTCGTGATGCAGCCGGACCCGGCCGGTTCCTCCGGGGATCACGGAACGGCTTCGGTCGACGGCGACAGAGCCGACACCGAGCCGCTCTGGGACGACGAGTCCGAACGGTGAGCGTCCGGGTTCGTCTCGATGAGGCAACGGGAATTCGTCGCCATCTACGACGAGCACGTATGGCGCGTGTACGGATTTTTCGCATACCGGGTTCGCTCGCGCCAGGACGCCGAGGACCTAACGCAACTGACCTTCGAGCGGGCCCTCCGGGCCTGGGCACGTTACGACGAACAACGAGCGGGAGTGGCGACATGGCTGATCGCAATCGCGCGGAATCTACTGATCGATCATCTGCGGGCCGGGACGGCCGGCCGCCAACAGGTCTTGACCGAGCCGGATCTGGAGACGCTCGCGGCGACGCCGGACCAGCACGGCATCGGCCTCGACCCGGATCTGGAGCGGGCGCTGGCCGAGCTGAATCCTCGCGAGCGCGAACTGATCGCGCTGCGCTTCGGCGGGGACCTGACCGGGCCGGAGATCGCCGAGCTGACCGGGCTGACGCTGGCCAACGTCCAACAGATCCTGTCGCGGGCGCTGCGCCGGATGCGATCGAGCCTCGACGGCACCGCGCTCCAGCGCGAGTCGGTGCCGGAGCGGTCGCTGGGCGCATGAACCGCGGGCGGGCACTTCGCCGCGGCGCCAAGCTCGCGCTTGGGGTCGCATCGCTGCTCGCGGTGCCGGCGGCGACGGCGTGGGCGGCGGCCGTCCCTGGCGCCACCTACACCGGCACCGCGTCCGATGGCGCGACCGTGACGCTGACGGTTTCCAGCGATGGCTCTACGGTCGACGGCTACCGCGTCCTCGGGATCATGGGCAAGGACGCCAACGGCAACACGTGCCAGAGCACGGCTGCGGATCTCAAGGACTCGATCTGGCCGGGAGCGCCGATCAGCGGCGCCAGCTGGCAGGACACGAGCACCCCGAACTTCTCGATCAGCGGCACGTTCAGCGGCCCGCAGTCGGCGTCGGGCACGTTTGACCTGAACCAGCCCGCCGGCGGCGGCAGCCCGGGCTGCGCGACGGGCTCCGTCACGTGGACCGCGACCACATCCTCGACGCCGCCCCCCGGTGGCGGCGGCGGTTCCGGTGGCGGCGGCGGTTCCGGTGGCGGCGGCGGTTCCGGTGGCGGCGGCGGTTCCGGTGGCGGCGGCGGTTCCGGCCAGGGTGGCGGCCATGGTCCCGGCTCGGGAGGCGGTCACGGGAAGCCGCCC
>Ga0123355_10015996_pt1 | contig 11804 bp, 4 predicted proteins | sample TergutEmb28metaG_3_FD_89872 | JGI IMG/M metagenome (GOLD analysis project Ga0123355, IMG submission 89872) | Embiratermes neotenicus P1 segment gut microbial communities from Petit-Saut dam, French Guiana - Emb289 P1 | ecosystem: Host-associated > Arthropoda: Insects > Digestive system > Gut ...
AACACCAACACACATCGAACCAGATACAACCCATGAAGTAACTCAACGAATTAGTCGCAAGCTCCTGAGGATGGATGTATTAACATCCGAAACATGTTGAGCACTGAATAAAATAATAATAAAGCAATTGGCATCAAGTTGGTCTCTCATTACTCAACTATCACGTATAATTCTTCCGTTACAAATGTTCAACCACTGAGCTTCATAAGCCTGTTACCTCATTCTAAACAAAGTAAAATAGTCGATTTTTACATCATGAAGATATATAGGAGGAGAAGGTGTTAGGAGGAGAAAGTGTATAGTTCCAATCATTCTTAAGCTCGGCACTAGATGGAGTTGAGTGGTTAACTTTACGACCCGGCCGCCCTACACCTGGAGAAAGAACCCCGGAGGCTGGGTGGACCCCAGAGCCAGCAGGTACACTTTCGAGACTAGAATCCCCCTGTCTCTGAAGAGAATTAAAGCGTATTTCTCAGCCGTCCAGCTAGTAGTGTAGGCCTACTCACTATACGAAGATATTCCGATTCCCTTCACTATATATTCTTTTGAATATTTGCCTGTTTATAATTCTCTTTGCTTTTCGTCATTTGTTATCATAGCCTAAAAATGTTTACAGTTCAAATGTTCCTTTGAACTGGCAGTTCCAGGAAGTAATTCTTACGCCGAATTTCTTTAATCAGACGTTCTAAATCTTTGTTTCCAGCGCACACCTGAAGTGGATGTGAGGTATCACCAACAGTACTCACAAAGGGATATTCGCATTTTTAACCGTCAGTTTGCGTAAACAATAAGGTATTGAAGTCCACATAAAGTAGTGTAGGAAATTAAGCATTCGGGCGGGCAGATGAAGAGACACACCGATTTCTTTATTCGTTAATTCGAAGCATGCATCTCAAAAAACGTATAAAAATTCAGTTTTTTTTTATAGATTTTCGACGCTCCGCCCCTCGGTGATCCGAAAGTACACGCACACACACACACACACACAAACACACTATATATATATATTTTGTTCCAGTCTTACCAATACTTAAAGTCTACAAACATAATTAAGTATTATTTACTTTTTCCTCCACGTGTGTTGCAACATGCCATCTTGAAAACAAATCACCGCCTTCAATTAGTCTGCACTTATCTGTAAATAAATCTTCACCACCATAAAAACTTGTGGGTATTTCAAGAGTCTTTTAATATATTGCTGCAATGTAGTGACTACTATTACAGAATCGATGGCAAAGCTAGGTATCCCATTCCAGGCCTGCACAGGCCCTTGGGGCTCAAGAAGTGTGGGGCTTTCAGGATTTCTAAACAGTCGTCATATGAAGGTCGTAAGAATGTCAACCCTAAGCACCGGCCGCCTTAACCCCCAGGGTATACAGGAGATATCCCTGGAACTTGTTTCTGCTACAGGCTGAGTCGCCCCATGACCCTAGGTAAAGCAGTCCCGTTACAGGCCTGAAGTGGCCCAGAGGGTTCCAAGAAGTTAAGGTTCCCACATTTCATGACAACGGCACAGGATGGTGGTAAGTTTGTCAGCCTTACGCACCGGCCGCCTTTACCCCCAGGAAATGCTCCTGGTACTCATTTCTGTTAGCGGCTGAGTCGACCCCAGGGCCATAGTGCGAACGGAAAGATTTTATGTCAATGAAAATTCCACTGACACTAGCTGGGATCGAACCAGCGACCATACGATTTGTAGCACAGCACCTTAACCGCTGTGCTACCGCGGTCCCCTCCCATGGCCCTAGTGAGGCCGGAATTATTAAGTCAGTGAAAAATACCAATAACTCCATGTGGAATCAATCCGCGACCTTTTGTAGCGCAGTGCCTCAGCTAACTGTGCCACCTTGTGCCACATAGCATCGATGGTAGCGGAATGAATATGAGTTTGGATCATTGATGGAGTTATAACTGACGGGGAGAAACTCGGACATTAATTTGCCTTGTTCCACAAATCCCATGTGGACGGCCCTAGGATCGAAACTGAGCCTCAAATTCCCGGTTTATGAAATGTTATAGGGCGGAGGTGAAGGAAAGTACAGAAACTAGTCAAGAGCTCTTTCGAATGAAAAGCGGTCCTTTGGTTTGCAAAATAATTGAGAGAGTGTTGGAAAATCAGACACGGTTAGTTGAGTAGAAATCATGCTACAAGTTAGAAGTAATATCATTGAAACTAAAAAAAAATTAGTATAAGCTACAGATTCTTGTCTTATGAAAGTTTTAGGAATTTTTGGACCGAAGATAATTAGATTAAGCAACGACAGACTGGTCAGTCCCTTAATGGCAAAGTTCATAATTTTTACTATTATTCTAGCAGGCACGGAAGATATTCACATAAGAGGAGTCACTTGTGTTGAAAACGAGAGATATTTTCAGAAATTTGCTGAAGGCATTTAATGGGAAGAGACAGCTTACGAGATGCTGATTTAAAATGTGTGGGCAATATTGAAATATACTTTGTACATCGTAAATTATAATACAGGATTGCCTAAGAAGATTGTTACAATGATCAGCAAATTTCGTTTGCCAGCTGACGTTGAACGTCAATTTCGAAAGGTACTGAATTTTGGGATCAACCTATAGGAAGATAGCTTGTCCGTGTATGATTGTCGACTTCCTTCAGTGTCATCAGCTACTGGCATAGAAGGAAACGTGTTCTTTGTTCACGTGATCAAACATAAGCCAATAGCATAGTAAAAGTGGGCCTCACCCATATTGGGCTAGTTCACAAAATCTAGTGTTATGTATACACAAGAGACATCTTCAGAGCGGCCCGGACAAAGCAGTACGTGACAAAAGATCCGTCTCTAGTTCCTTGATTGGATCATTTGGATAAGATGGAGAGAATTAACAGACAGGGTAAGGTGCCTGGAACCCAGTTAGTGCCTGGAGATTACAAGTTTCAGTACCGATGTGTGTTGAGTTTCAATGTTCATAGGGTATTATTATAATATTATCTATGGTATGAGAATTTTAATTATTATCCTTGCATGGAATACATGCGAAACGCACTCACGGATTTAGTCAGACATTTGGAACAGGCTTGTATAGGAGCTAATATTAAAGATGTTCTTAAGGAAGTAGGAAGCAGGGGTATGGACGAGATGTATATAGGTCCAGTGATGAGGTATTTTGAACACGGTGACGAACGCTCTGGAACCATTAACATTAGGACATTTGAGACTAGGTGAGCGACTCCTAGCTTTTCATGAACGAGTCTTGTCTAGTAGTGCTGTTTGGTTACTTAATGCGGTTTGAACTTGATTCACAGAGTTCAGCGCGGTCGGAAAAACAGGAGAAACCTTCTTAGGGTGAAGCATTTTAAAATGTGTTCTGGTTTGCCAGATTTTCAAAAATTATACACATGGATGTTGTGTATCCGTAATTATTCAACTTCGCCTCCATAAAGCACCCCTAGGTGGTATTTATAAGAACTTAGCCATAAATATTTAATGCGTCTGGTTTGTGCTTTGAATACACAAGTAGATTATTCACAGCGAAACACCAACTCCTCTCCTTTCCTACATAAATGTAGCTAAAGTCCACAGCTTCTTGTTTATGGAGTAGATCGATACTCAGATCTTTTTTAATTCACACAAAATATTACGATTAACTCAGTCGCAAACTACGCTTAATCTGTACTTGCCTGATTCTGAGCATTCTGTTCCGCCATTGCCTTCTCCTTGGCTTGTCGTTTACATTTATACCGGTGATTCTGGAACCAGATTTTCACCTGAAAAATACAGGAAATGTATCTTTAATGTTTGGTTGACTGTGCATCATGATATATCCGTATATCAACCAAGAGGATGCACTATTTAGTTCAATTTATTTCAATGATTAACCTCTACATGTTTCGAGCAGTCTTACTACTCATCATCAGAAGGAATTACTCTGCATGTACGCGTTTATGTTGACTGGCTTTTGGCAGGATCGGATCCTGCCAACAGCCAGTCAACACAAACACATGACATATACCAATTGCTATGTATACAGAGTAGTACCTCTTGATGAAGAGCTGTAAGCCTGATCGAAACATGTAGAGGTTAATCATTGAAATAAATTGAAAGAAAAAAGGGCATCCTGTTGATTCATATTGTACAGGAAATGTACTTCTATACATCCACTTCACGGATATTTGTAGAATCACAAGACAGGGATTTTTAAGTTTGTAAGAAAGAGTTGATTTGTTGTATTAAATTAGAGGAATACTGTGTCATTGTGGGACTTAAGATCCTGAAAATCAGAACGGTTGTGAATTAGGATTAAAGAATCCGTGTCAACTGTTAACATTTATGAGGATTTTGGTTATCAGTATCTTCATGAAACGTAAAATAAATGTAATAACATGTTTAGAAATAAAATGTTTTCAAGCAACAACCCACGTAAAGTAAGGAAATGATCAGGCATATTATTTAAATTTAAGGTAGGCCTATTGTTTGATTACTCAGAGTCAGGTCAATACGTATACTAATAATAACAGTTTACATGACGATGGCGATGATTTTGTTCACCATTTTCCTACAGTGCCGACTACTACCGATGTGTCAAAAAGTTAAAAAGCCCAGATATACAAAACGAAATTCCGCCGTTAACAAAACTGCATACAAAAGAGAAGTGGCAGATATTTGACATTTGAGGTTGTCAAATTGCAATTGACAGGTATTATTGTATTTTAAGTACTATTCGTTTATTGCTAAATATGTTGTAGTTATTGCTTTTACGTGTATTCCCACCGACAGGTGCTGAGTTCTCATGACACAGATAAACGTATTTACTTTTTCTGACTATTTCTTCAAAATAACTCTCCGAGAGGTTTATTTTGAAGCACTCTTTTAATATTATCGTAATGCAGACCTAAAGCAATGTAGAAAATGCACACTGATATTGTGAGAAAATGAGCTGCAGCTCTGCACCTAAACTATTACCAGTTTCAGTCAATTGTCTGACATGTATTTGCCACTCGTGTAATCACATTGTTGTCTTCGTCATTATTATACAAAGAAACAGTTTTGTTAAGTGATATGTACCCTGAAATCTTTAAATTTCTGAAGTCTTGTACATTACAAGTCTGTTATTGTCACAGTAGTCCAATGCATATGCAAAACAAGCGTCTTACTTAAGTACGGTTAATATTAACAACTGTCTATCTAATGTCATGGTTCACAATCCTGCTTAATAAATTAGTAGTCACTGTGCATGATTCCAGCCTGCCGCCGCGGAGCAGATAAGTACTGCGCTCTTCTGGGTTATTACGCAGCGAGTAGTGGTAATTTATTACCGACGTTTCGAAACAACCTATAGGCTCCATCGTCATGGGTAACAAACTTGACCCTTGAAGATAATCATCACTACGACCCTTGCAGATGGGACCGATAATTGGTCCCGAAATGTCGGCAAGAAATTAGCACTACTCGCTGCGTAATAACCCCAAAGAGTTAGGTTCTCATCCGCTAGTCACTGGTGCTTAAGATATTTCCCACCTTCTATGGATCATGAATGTCCATTTCCATATTCAAAAGAGCTCGTCAATGACAATGGTACTGAGCCCGATGAATCCAGCTTATATCCTCACACCAATTTTTTAAATATCAATTCTAATACAGTATTGTAATATTCGCCCGTCTACTACTAACAGTGCAGTCAGTATAATGATTACACTAGAGGGTGCAAGAACAGGCAAGTGGTACTAAATTTCAGGCTGGGTCCGAAGTCATTCTCATCTCACAGCTCCCAGGACTGGCTTTTGGATCCACTCAGCTTCCTGTCCAGTGGATATGGAGAGTTTCCCGGGGGGAAAATTAGCCACCGCGTGAGACTGACCTCAAGCCACCCTCTAGTTCTGAAATTAAAAATGCGTGGATTTATACTTCTGTTGTGTATTGGTCATCATGTTTTTGTGACGCTTAATTGATGACAAGAATAACTCTCCCTGTAAGCACTGTTAAATTTTCCTTCAGGAAATATTTTAAATGCATTATCATCACTGATACGTGTTACATGCCTCACCCATCTCGTCGTCTTCCATTTTGACTCTATCTTAGTAATATTTGACGAAAAACACATACTATGACGCCCGTTTTGACTTCGTGGTTACAGAAGAGATGCAGACGTGAGACAGGAAGGTATAACTACGCAGATGTAGCGTAGAAGTGACACGAAACAAGTACCGCATTATGTCTTTTCATTATTTTGCAAACTGAAGGAGTAGAAAATGAGCAAATCCACGTGTAGAGCGTATAGAAGATCATAACGTGTTTCATTAGTCCATAAGAGACTGTCATTCAGGGACAGAGATAAGGGGCTGGAAGAAGCATTCATCCAAGTCCACTTGTATGCACGCATCTCAGTGACTTGGTTTGCTGCAACACAAGCCCTCTACTGCGAGTCGTCCATAACGCCACCTGCGCTTAATTGTCAAGTTTGGTTTTCGAGTAACCTGTAAAAAGCTGGTGCTTCGTACATCGTAATTTTAAAACACTCATTCGCACACTCTTTTAAGTTTCATTTCAATATCAAGACAGAAAACGCCTATAACAAATGATTACGGACGCATATAAATTCGTTATTTAAGATTATGATGATAATGACAGTAATAATGATTATAATAGTACAGTAATAATTTCAGTTATTAAATTACCTGACAACAGAGGTAACGCCACTTACAAGGAAGAACTAAAATATGCAAATATAAGAAGACAATGCAAAAATACGTTTACAGAGCGTGATGTATGAAAATCAAGTAACATGTTAAAAGGAAAAAAAGAATAAATTGCAATAAAGTGGATAAACCTAAAAATAAATTAAGATAAGACACCTTTTCGATATAAATCTCTGAGAAGACAAAAATTTATAAGAAGGGTAATAATAAAAGTTACAAAACCTCATTATGACCCTTAACGTAAGAAATAAAGTACGTGTAAATGTGGGACCAAAGTAAGTGAATTGCCGTACATTTCTTCCACTGGAATCATTCATTCCAAAGAATCTGCGTAACTACATCAAGTATATATTTCTAAATCAATTCTAATAGGTGCCTGCTCTATAGGGCGTAAGTTTATAAATGGCAGTATCCATATGTGATACAGGTAATTGACACAGTAGTATTTCATACACATGGAATGAGTATGCGTAAATTTGTGGCCTAATTATTAATACACAGTGGAAACATCCTAATGCATAACACACAGTTGCCAAGGGGCCAGCACATTTTCATCATCACCATCATCATCATAATCAATTATTATTGTTATTATTATTATTATTATTCCTGCAGAATAAAGTTGTTACTTTAATTTTTTTTTTGTCCTTAAAGGGGTGCCTATTCGATCTGTAGCGTCTAATGTATCAGTTTTTCGTCCAGCGATTGATATAGGAATAAGCATTTGTGGAATGATATTTGATCGGATACTGAAGTACTCAGAGAAAACGTTGTTCTCTTGCACATCTGTTCACCATACAGTCCTCAATGGAACGTAACGAGGCCTCTGCGGTGAAGAAACCGGCGACAAATTTTGTTAGTTGCTCAGCTGTAATAGTGAGGGCATGGGAATAGATCCCTTGTGAGGTTGGGATAACAACGTTGTGTGCTTCCCCTTTCCTACATACTCTTTTTGTTCCTTCCAGGTCCTTCTGTCCTATGAGCCAATCCAAAGGGAAGTAGCGAAGTAGCGAAGTTTAACATTACCAGTATCCATTAAAACAGAACTGGTAGACGGCTGGATGGAATTACTGGGATGTACTTTGGAGGAGAAGGCGAAACAGTTGTGGAGCGGGACGATCTGTGGGTCTTCTTTACGTGGCCCAAACATAGACGATATTTGTCCTGATATTTTGCAATCTCCGCAGACTCATTACGGTGTTTACAACCATCCCACGTTCTTTCATAAAGTCACATGCATCTAGTTTTCAGATACTACTACTTTTACTACTACTACTACTATGGCATGACAGCCCAATTTCTGATCATAACCACCTTATTCTTAAGATATTTTGCCCAGTTAAGTAAATGTGAGCAAAATGTACACAGTAGGCCTTTAGAGCAGAGGTTGTCAGGTTTACACTCAACAACCACAAGGAGGACTAACCCTTGTAGGCTGTGTCCAGTTGGTAATTCAGTACAGGTATATATCCAACTACCCTTCACATCTTGATGATGTCTCTTCAATCTGCAACTTGGGAAGGCACACCACGGTTGTGAAAAAGAAAACAGACAACACGGTTTCTCTTTAAATTTATCATGAAAAGAACTATCTAATAATTAAGTACGCAATTTTTCATTTCTAAGATCCGACCAATTCATCTGTTATGAGCTGTGATTATGAAGTTAGGCAACATAAATTTATTGCAGAAAGGACCTACAGTCTATTCCGTTAATAGTCTACTGATACGAGAGTCCTGATTCTCATATCATTGTCACTACAAACTGGAATAACTTACATCCCATGTCCAAATACACTTTTTTTTTTTCAGAGATTTACTGCATTGTGAGATTTGACATTTTCACAGTGTTCTTGATGGAGATTTAAGTCTTCCAGGTTGTGACACCGTATGAACTGATATATAAATACTAACGTTTCGAAAGAGCTTGTTGCCTCTTTCTTCGGAGTCTAACCATAGTACGGTGGTGCCTATAGTTATACCATCCCACAAAGCATCATATCCCTAAAATGTAAATATTAATTTATCCTCCCACCCTTTTCCCTTCATTCTAATTAGCCGCTCTCCAAGAAAAGAAAACACAAAAATTCTATAAGCATGTTATTCTCTCTCAGGCAGGTTCCATGTGGCCTTAGTCTGCACTTTTTATTTCACTACACTAAAAATAAATCATGACGTTATTGATCGTGTACTATAACACAGATATTTTCCTCAGAGATAAGTTTTCCTTCGCTTGTAATTTATTTTTTCCCTCGAAAACAAGAGACCATTTTTTATATCCATACAGATCAAGCCTCTATATTAATGGTTAAATAAATCTGAAACTTGTAACCGAACACTGTGTTAGGAGGCAATTAGGAAACAACGAAATCGCGGTGTCTTACAATTGTAAACACAAATAAAACTGCTTGATGCATCTCCTACACTTGGAAATGGGTGCTTAGCTTTGAAGTGGCACTGGAAACTGCCGACAGCAACGAGTGGCTCTCGCCTTTGTTTTCATGTGTGACAGTGGACAAATTCAGTTACTTCTCGAATCCTTGTGGATAGAGATCTGAGAAAATTCTTTCTCTCCCTTCTTTTCCTTCATTTCTTTCTTATCTCTTTATCCCCTTTCATTTAACATCTGTGAGATTATTGATCCTCCTCTTTCCCTGTTTCTTCAGTACACCCGTGCGTCCCAAATTTTTGCCTCGGGAAATAAAAACAACGTGGTAGCTTGTGTGTCGTTACTAGAATCATAAAATGCTAATTAGGTTTGTTATTTCAGTCCTGAATGACTTGCATTCTCTGTCAGACTGCTACATTGTGAAGACTAAGTAGAGGAAAGCGATTATAGCATACGTTTCAATGTGGGATATATAATTAGACAAATTCTGTCAAGGTACAAACAAATGTGTTCTGAAGTTTCATTTCGTGAGAGGTGTTTGACAAATACGTAATTTTTATGCAACATTTCTGGACACTGGTGTTCCATAAAAGGCTGGAGTTTTCTTTGTGACCTAAGATACTACTGTCATCTGCAGGAAGACTATTCGAATTATTTGGTATTTTTTTACTGGGAAAATTTATTGTAGCAAAGGGAAACATAAATAAGCCCTACACTTACCGTATGAAATGTTGCGTGTGTATAAAGTTACACCGGACCTTAAGATTCTATATTTTCATAAACCTTCTATATATATATATATATTAAATAATGAAGTAAACTTCTTCAATGAAATTACAAATGTCTAAGCTTTAACCCAGCCTAGTCCACACAAACTGCGGCTTCTCTGGAAATAGTCCTCCAGGTAATGTTCAGAGGACCTGTCTTTAAATTGACTAGGAAAAATGTTACTCTAATATGGCCGTTTCCAATTTTCTGAAAAAAATTCATATATATCTTCTTACTCCCAAAATGAAGATTTTCCCATCGTATAACTTTGACACTGATATCTTCAGATTTGATGCCAAAGGGCCATTTAATGGGGGGCTATTTTAATTATACGGTGTGTGTGTGTGTGTGTGAGCTTGAAATATTCTAACGTAGGTGAAGTACGTAAAACAGAGGATCACTTTAGATTTTCCATACCTTCCAAGCAGGGGAGATGGGGACACGTTTAGACATTTTTCAAATCCCATTATTGCAAACAAACCAAAAGGAATAGACGATTGCAACAAAAAGCAACACTATGACATTTCCTTATTATTGTTAAGTAGTATGCGAACTCCCCACATCTGATTATTTTAAATGCAGAACCCATTTAATAACCCCTGTATTTTGTTTAAAACTGTCCTACCCAGGGGCCACCTTTGAACCAGTAAGGAGCACGTTTGAACATTAATTATTTTCAAAACAAAAGTCACCTGTTACACCATAAAATGTATTAGTCTCATGAAAACACATGTTATTGAGGATAAATATGCACGTTAGAAGTGTCGGTAAAGTTACGACAGTAAAAAGTACTATTTGACAGTCCACAGCAAATGGGAGAAAAGTTTACACATGTGGGCAGATTATTCAGAAATATGTTGTAACGACCATCAAGCTCCATTTCTTGGATCAGTCCAACAAATTGTTTCACGTTTTCTATGTTGCTAATTTTAGCACTACAAAATCGTTTTTATCTCAAGTGGCTGGGTAATAAAGTCCAGACCATTTTTGCAGTCACCTTTATAAATTCGTCCGTTTCGTGGGTGGTAAAATCTGAATCAGACATTTCGGAGTTTATTTTATACAATTTTGTAACACCCATTTGAACTTTCTTCATAAGGCTGGGATTGAAAGTCCCATTGGTCTTCTCTTGGCAGCAAGGTCCTGAGTACGTGCCTATTCAGATGTTAGAGTCAGAATTCTTAATTTTCCCTTCATTTGTCCACCACTAGTGCTTCCGCTGGGCGCAACCCTTGGATATGGACGAACCTCTTCGACAGACACTTTCTTTTCCAAAGAGCTTTCTACTTGTGCCATTGACCACGTTGTCAAGCCGTACTCTAGAACAGAGGGTACATTACTCCCCCTACATAAAGAGATGCCCCTTTAAAATCTTCATCGCTAAAAGCATTGCTTGAAAATGGCCATATACCTGAATTTTCACACCCAGCCAAACATTCTTCACGATAAATGAAACTGGATGTGCGGAGACAACTATACTTGTGAGATAAAGGATGCCGATTTTTTTTTTTTTAGAACTGGTCAAACTTCAGTCACTTTGTGTGACGGAGTATTTTGCCGTAAGAGGCCGCGTGACATTAAAATCAAGGGGCTGTATATGATGTGTTCAGTGCGGTGGAAAAGTGGCACAGAATGTTTTGCTAAAATGAAGAAAAAAGACGACAGGAAACATATATGCCAAGTTGCTATAGCCTACACTGTCATTAACAACACTGACAAGTTTAATTACTTATATAAGCCGAGAGACTAATTTAGTCTGTATTTTGCTTTGTGCTAGAATTTTCAAAAGATTTCCCTGTTTTAAACTGGTTTCCATCTCTACAGATCACATATCCTGAAAATATAATATGATTCATCAAGGAAATACATTACTGCCGTTCAAACACCCCCCCCCCCCCCCCCCCCCCCCTCTCCAACCCCCCCCCCCCCCCCCCCCCGCCCTCTTCCCCTACCTTCCCCTTCCCTCCTTATTTTCATCTCACTCCTT
>Ga0123355_10015997_pt1 | contig 11804 bp, 6 predicted proteins | sample TergutEmb28metaG_3_FD_89872 | JGI IMG/M metagenome (GOLD analysis project Ga0123355, IMG submission 89872) | Embiratermes neotenicus P1 segment gut microbial communities from Petit-Saut dam, French Guiana - Emb289 P1 | ecosystem: Host-associated > Arthropoda: Insects > Digestive system > Gut ...
ACCGTTGGTGCGCTATGAAGATAAGGGTCCCCCCCACCTCACCCAACCGGTTAGAACAGGCTGCGACCAGTAGGAGAGCGGCAAAAAAATATATTTCATGACTTTTGGGACACATCTTGTAATAGCAGACTAATGCTGTAGTGTCAAGGCCCGGGAAGTGAACCGAGTAGTGAATGTACTTAGGAGTTCCAATTCGAGTGATCATCCCAAGAGGCATCTACCCGCTTCAATTTCCAAGTACCCATACAGTTTTGCATCTTTTCATATTTACGATCACGAGTAACCCAACAGGAGGGCAACGTGCTCTATAATGTAAGAACTTAAGTAAACATATAAGAACAATAAAAAAAAATCCCGATGGTTTCATTGGAATTTTTCATTGACATAATCCTTCCGGCCACAATATTGCCCTGGGGTCAATTCATCCTCTAACAGTAATGAGTACCAGGAATATTTCCTGGGGGTAAAGGTGATCGGAGCTTAGAGCTGACAACCTTACCACCTTCATGTGCCGACTGTCTTGAAATCTGGGAGCCTCAGCCTCCTGGAACCCTCGCGGCCTATCCAGGCCTGTAATAGGTTTGCTTTACCTTTTCTTACTCCATGGAGCAAAGTCTTTCTTGAGAAGCTAACCGGTTCTCAGGTAGTCAAAAAATTTCCCTCGTTTTATGGAACCCCAAGGTTTATTACCCCATTCAAATGCCCACTACCTGTCCCTTCCTAAGCCAGCTCGATCCAGATATCCCCAAATTCCACTTCATGAAGATACATCTTAATATTATACTCCCATCTATGCCTGGGTCTTCCAAGTGGTCTCTTTCCCTCAGGTTTGCTCACCAAAACCCTGCATACGCCTCTCCTCCATACGTGCTACATGCCACGCCCATCTCATTCTTCTTGATTTAATCACCCGAAAAAAAAAATGGGTGAAGTGTACAGATCATTACGCTCATCAGTATGTGATTTCCTTCACTCCCCTGTTACCTCTTCCCTCTTAGGTCCAAATATTCTCCTCAAACCCCTTTTCTCAAACACCCTCATCCCTCGCTATCACTTTAGTTCTCCAAACCTGTAAACCTGTTTGAGATCTTATTCTGATACTGTTTACTAACCTCCAGCCCATTTTGGCCCCTGAGATTCAATTTTTCCATATCAGACTTCTATGTTGTTTTTTACTTACTGCCAATCTTTCCCCATCGTTTGCAACCACCTGATAGTAATCAGTATCACAGTCAGCTGCCATTTATATCTTGTTAATTAGCTGAATTATAGAGGATTGTAGAGTGGTTTTTTCTTAAATGGGCCACCGCAGTGGCTTCTCATTCTTCCCTTTCTACCTGAAGACGGAGATATCTTAGGTGGCGTTACCGAGGTTCGAACCGGAGTCCATGTTCCGAAACATGACTTACGCTTTGTAGATTTCGCTGCCTTGTTTACACTAGCTGACTTGTGTATATCACGCAGCGTCTATTAAAATTTATGGCTCTTTTATTACTTAATTTCCATTATTTATTATTATTATTATTATTATTTCTGTTATTATTTTGTATTGAAAATATTTTCAAGTAAATGTCATTATTACAAATTTTTTTAGCATCTGGACAAGCGCAGTGTCCAAAATATAATAGTATGGTTGATTCGTACGGGGATTAAAAGGTTTACGCGTAAAGGAACCAAAAATCACATCCCAACGGAGAAGCAACAAAAGAAGGACATGTTTAATAAAACTGAGCAGTAAATGAATGGTCGCCTATCCCAGTGGCCGCGAGGTCTAAGACGTAGGTCTGTGGCAGCTCGCCTGCTGAGACTGTAGGTTCGAATCCCGCTTGAAACATGGATGTTTGTCTGTTGTGAGTGTTGTGTGTTTTCGTGTAGATATCACTCCGACGAGCTGATCACTCGTCCAGAGGAGTCCTACTGAATGTGGTGCGTCGTTGTGTGTGATGTATAAACCTCAAGAAGGATGAGGCCATGACCCGCCACATTAAAAAAAAAAGAACATTCTGCACATTAACACCTAAACGTCCGACATTTTGACGAAATATCTGAAACCTTGTCTACCTTCTGTCCGCCACTGATACAAAAGTTCCTCGACCACCTTCTTCTATGTTTTATTTTGCTTGGTCTGTCACCGTTTCTAGTCTAAAAATAACTCTTTCAGCAGCGAAGGGAAACCCCCCTTCGTCTACCTTCACAGTGTCTACTGATTTCAGGCACTTTCACATAGTTGCGAAAAGCGCCAGTTACCTTTGTCATACCTCTTCGTCAGTCTGTTTCTCCGACTGTCTGTCAGTCTGATCGAATGTATCAGTGCGTCTCCCACTGGACGATTATCCGTGAAATTTGATCTGAGGAAAGTTTATTAAGATTTTTGTGATTGATGATATTCTCCTTACCTTGCCATATTTCCCCACATTGCGACATAAACGATACTATTTCGGAAAAAAAGTTGGACATACATTGTGCGTTTTAGTTTTCTCTACAAACTTTGCTTGACAAATTTTTGTTGTAAGAAGAAATAAGCGTGATATTATCGTAACTGTTCACAGGTCTCCACATAAAGTACCCGTCATTCCTGTCTTATTTTAATGAAACTCGAAACCTTTCAACGGATTTTCGGAAAATATTCAATTATCAAATTTAATAAAGACCCGTGAAGTGGGATCTTAGTTGTTCCAAGCGGATGGAAGGACAGTCAGACATGAAAGCGCCCAAAAACTCACTACTGTAAGCAACGTAAATTTCAGATTCTCTTACTTCCAATATTAAAACTCCACACATTCTGTAAGCCTCAATACGTTATGCAAACCTCCATACCGATAGTATGCAAGTTCGTTTCCAAGAATCTTTGTGAGATATGCTTTAAGAACGTGACATGCATGCAAATCTTTATGTTTGGGATGCGGGTTCCTAAACAATTTATTGAAGCTGTTTATTAGTGCATCCCCACCGTGACCTTACACACGAAGGGTCTCGTGTTTGACACTACAGGTAAGCCTATAAAACACTCTGCCCAAAATACAGCGGTTGGTAGGCATCCAACCCGCTATATAACCAAGAACTGAACTAAAGTAAAACGCACGACAGGAATGAACAAACTTTCTCATTAAAGGGTCATTCTACGGTTTACAGATTCTTTAATGGACTGTAAAGTGTAACATGAAATAATTTAAACACTTTTCAACAAGTAGAATATCATATTTGCCTAAATATGGACAAAGAGTGCCAGTACTCGCTAGATTATTGCAAGAGATTGTGCTAGTTTCGGTTCTTAAAAATTTTACAAATATTTTAAGATAATGGAGAAAGGAAATTATCTGTTGAACTCCTGCAATAAAAGAGAAAAATACGGGACAAACGGTCAAGACATTTTAAACCTTCCTGCAGTCTGTAATTCCACAGAAAGTTTTAAAAGGATATCACTGTACTTATGGTCCACCTTAAAGCATGGGTTAACAAAAAGTTGCAATGCAAGTACAATGATTGAGATTTAGAAGAGCTGGAAGCAGATTAATGTTCACACTACAGACAAAAATTCACACGCGCCATAATTTCCCTGGTTTAGTCCAAACTGAAGCCAAGTTACATAATCAGTGTACCATGAGTCTGATCAGACCTGTACTGCAATATAACTCAGCACACCAAAATCCTTCTTAGAAGCTGACATAAGAAATTCCATATTTGTTCAAGAAATGCCTCATCTTATATGAAACCCGGTATTTCATTACTGTGTTCACAGATACCTAACAATGCACCTTGCCACGGGGCAGCTGATTCTATTACACATCCTCATTCACTATTTTTATTGATCTAATTTTAACAGCATTCTTCCATTTACACCTGCATATCCCAAGTGACCTCTTTCCTGTGGGTTTAAGCACTAAAATTTTTTGTACATCTCATCTACTGTGTATGTGCTACTGGTCTCACCTATCACATCCTCGTTGATAGTATCAACCAAAAGATATCTGCAGAAGAATTCAAAATCCAGACACTGTCATTAAGTGACTGTTCCCTTGCTATGGTTACTTCTCCACCTTACCTGTTGTCATACTAGTGTTTTAACCTCAAAATTCTCAAAATCATGTATTCAAATGCATTTCTGCAGGTTTCACAGTGGCACCAAGAACGGGGTCATGAGAATGAGATGTTATTACATTAAATTTGTTATCTCATTAGCAAGTGCTGTTATTTCTTTGTTAAAATATGATTATATCAAGATTTCTCTTCTTTCTTTACATTTAATACTCACCATGCTTTACATTAGTCTTTTAAAATCTACTTTATTCATTTATGTTTCTTATTATTTCTTATTCCCAACATGTCATTCATTTGTCACTTTTAGACTAATTCCTTCCTTAAAAGGAAAAAGGTGGCTTGTGGGCTCTGTGTCAATCCATTTTAGCTTTAGAACTGGGTGAATGGTTTTCACAAAACTGAGTACCATCACGATTATGCCACTGGAGGGTACGCGTTCTGATGTCTCCCATTGAACTGTCTAACCAATACATGGGCTAATTCAAAGGATTAAATTGACACACTAGGCACACCTATAGAAATTCCATTCATAACTGATGTTCAAATTTGCTACATATTTTGGCTCTGGGCTTCAGGCAAGTAATCCACCTATGCATAGTACTGGTTATCTTAAAAAGGCAATCAGCATATTATAACCAAGGGTACCCAGTTGTATACTGGTATGTGCATATTTTAAAACGAAACTATATTCATTTCATAACGACATGTTGAAGAATACCTGTAGCCGCTTAATTACTCTTGTAATTTCTGTACCTCTCGGTCTCTGGGTTTCTTGTAAAAGACACTTATTAATACTTTTAATATTGTACACCCTCCATGCAACTATATTACATTGCAATCATTGCAATATTTAACAAATAAAAACTCTGTATAATGCATTTGTATTAAATGTTATATATCTTAGTAATACTTTTGAATCCTTTGCCTGTCACACAGTGAACCTTATAATTTATTTTGTCCTGTTATTTATCAGGTTTTCTACAGAGAGTCTAAAGTTGTAGCGTGGTTATTTCTTGTTTTGTAAATAATTAAATTTATATGACACAGAAACATGCAATGATGTAATTGAATGTGTGGTGCCCACTAATGCATCACGGACACTTCGCATTTCTGATAAGTGGCACTGGAGTCAGCAGGTGGGTGGGGTTGGTGTTTATATGAGTGACTGGATGGCAAAGAGACTAGCATTTGTTTGTATATAAAATAGTGGCTCTTCATATTTCATGTTTCAGGGTTCGTTTATCACCATTTCAGAACAACTGTTCTAAGACATGATTTACAACTTTGAAGAAAAACTGACTTGTATTTAATACAAGTCATGTAATATGTTTCTCTTCTGTTACAGTAAAGATGTACAGCCAGTGATCAACATAGGACATAACACATAAGACAAATTTTAATTACAGACAAATTCTTCCACATGCAATCTACATACCAGTCTGTTTCTGATGTTTAAGAATACTTTTGATGTCTGTGGTGATCCCTGGGCAACATTAGGTAAATAAGCTGCTTCTGTAGCCATTATCTTGTCAAAAGATAATCAACTCTGAAAAATGAGATCATATAAGTGGAATATAATATGAATTATATGTGAATATTATAAATGTTATGAATACCATGAACATAATACGTTGAACAGTTTAAGAAATGTATCTGTACTGTAACTACTACAGTATATTTGCTCCTCTAAAATTCCTGGAAACACTGTAGCAATCGGTACGCATTTGATATTAAAGCCAACTGTATTGCTGTTACTTACCAAAGCTGCATTCTACTACACTGTTAACAATTATCACATTAGTAATTCCCTTTCAACACAGCTTTATTGATTTAACATACCAGCATATATTGTGAATGATACATAATCAATTGCATGTTTCAGCTCACAGCAACCACCTTCAGGTTATCACTAAACACTACATTTCTATTGTGATTAGAAGAAGACTCATGTGAGCTGAAACATGCAGTTGATTGTGTATTGGTCTCAGTCCTTTGCAGTAAGTCAATAAATCTGTGTTGTGTAGAAATAAAATTGTTAGTGTGATAGTTACGTATCACTCTTACCTGGATCCCAACAAAAGACAAACTACCTTACAGCCATCGACATGTTCAAATCAACAGGCTGTTCCAATTACTTTGCACAAATCCATCTACCATAAATCACAAATTGAAGAATTTATGACAGTGTGCTGCAGATGAAAAAAAGAGTTAAACGATTGTTTTAATGCAACTGTACCTTCTCTGATGATGGGCCAGTGAGGGCCAAAACAGGCAGGATTTTACATATTATGACATTATTGTGATTCTGATGAATTCTGTGCATTTTGGGTTTACATTGTGCTCCTGTGCATTCTAGTTTTACAACTGTTTTCTCAATATAGGTCATTGCTACCTACACTCATAAATTTTTTAATCTCCAACCACACAGGTGTGAACATTCCACACCTCACTGCCTCTTGCCTGAAGAAATGTGTATACAGTTTCTTTTGGTACCATCCCTTGTAATTTGTTAAAAACACATCATATACGTTCCCTGCCACAACAAGCCTAGTACAGAAATTTTATCATTAGAATGCAATTCACATTCTATGCAATCCTCCAGTTGTATTTCACAGTCTAGTAATATTTCTCCATTGCTATGCAGAGTTCAACACGACAAGCACTCTGGCCCTGTCACCAAAGAAATAAAATTCAGCAGACAATTTGGGTCAAACACTACATTGTGATACAATATTTTGAAAAGGCTCTCTTCATCATTTGATTTGTGGCTAGTAAGCCATGCAAAAGAAGCATTAATTTTCTCTCAGAATAACTAGAAATAACATTATGTACACGAGCCAATTTGAATTACTATTGTTGCACAATTCTTTGTAAACTTGTTTTTGTGTTATTGCTGCTTCCTCCTTTGAATACACGGCAATTTTTTGCCCTTCAATATAACAGAAAGCAATTCTCGCTTTTTGTTTGGCAAGGCACTACCAAGAGGAAACTTCATGAAAGCTTATCTGTGACAGGCTCTCACTTTCAGCACTTTAACTGTAACAGAGCTTGAACTCAAGTATGAAAATATCATCAAAACAAATAACACCACCCAGAGCTTGAACTGAAGTATGAGAAATATCCTCTAACTAGTAGTCAAATTGAAAACACATATGCAGATAGAAAATAAATACAGCCCTATTGTATTCAATTTGTGTGGAAAACTACTGTTATGTCCTGCTGCACTCAAATTCATTTAACTATGAAATTAAAAGCCATTCCAAAATAATGATTATATTTCTATAACAACAAAAATTTCTTTCCAGTGACACTAAAATATAAAATATAGGTTTTTAGTTTGTATAAGTTATGTACCTCAGGTATCATGTACATATTTTGGTGCACAGAATTTAAGTGGCAAAAAAACTCCTATTATTTTTTCAGACTGTGTATACATGCAAAACATAACGGGCAACACATATGTGCACAGCCTAAATGAGTAACACAGCCTCTTTCTCCAGGATTATATTAGCTGAAACATGAAGCTGACTGCTCACCTCCATCCACTTTATAGGTCAATATAACTTGAACTGTACTGCAATTATTCCACATGCCTTCACACCATGCAGAAAAGAAAATTAACCTCTACCTGTGCAGTACAGGGGGTTTGAATGCTAATGTGCACAACAACATCCACATTCTTCTCATGAATTGATCATTAAAATTATTTGATCTAAATTTAAACTGAAATGGCTTGAAATTTTTCATTACAATGCTCAAATACCAAATTTCATGAAAACACCTCTTCAGCTGTTTTCAGGTTGTTAGATGCATACAGATGGATGGAATGGCACAGCAGGTTTAATAAACTCTACCTGAACAAAAAATGGGAAGCAAGTCTTAAGTCAAAGGAAATATACTCCAAGAACTGGCTATTATTATTATTATTATTATTATTATTATTATATTTTTGCTTCTTACCCATATATTTTGATATATCCAACCCAGAATTTTATAAATAATCTCCCCACTCACCACTGCACACAAACAAAAACTGGTGACAAGTCATATAATTTTTCTCTGAGGGTATTTGACAGGATATATTCTGGCATATTTAACAAAAGTAAACTGTCACACTATGACCAAGATGACAGAACTTTACATTATTCTTCTACTACACAACCAATAGATGATAGTCAACTTAGCATCTGAACAGCCTGAGCCTTCAGATTTCCATAACTTTTTTTTTTGTTTTTGAACTTTAAACTTCAAGAATTTCACAATAACATATTGCTGATTGCTGATTGAAATCAACACGCATAACATTTATACCACTTTTAGATTATACATTCTATTTTTTAGTACATTGTTGCACAAAGGAACATAAAGTTTCATAGTCATAAAACTCAAATTCTGCCACTGGTCCATGTGTACCACCAATTCATAACTATATCAATAAGTCTCTTTCATGCAGGGTTCAAAACCAAATCATATATTTTTGCCCCATCTGAATCTGAACAAAACACTTTTAATGAACAACTAAACTTCAGACTTGAACCAATAATTTCTTAAGAAGCAGTGCAAAACAATTCACTACTGAACCTCGAATTTTGATAATCTGACTCACGTCTGGAATTATATAAAAGAAAAACTGCTCATTCACTAACATTCTAGACATTAAAGCAACCAGAGTCCGAATTTTTCCCTTATCATTTTCTTCTAGCAGTAAAATAATCTAATCTTTATCTGGCATCTTTACACATTTCTGTGAAAGCTATTGATAACACAACTGGTTATATCAAAAAGGACATTCATTATTGAAAGCATTATTTTTAAATGTTGCAATTAAGCTGAAATTTTTTATATTGCTGTCCTGAATTGTACCAAAAATAAATGTGAAGAAGTATTTACTTCCTTCTGCTGTAATAAATTCAGATCTTAATGTACAAAAATTAAAGCGTCTAAACTTAAATCATAACATGTTAGAGCATCTGTACTTCCAGGCCACCAAATGCACGTTATGTAAATATGTCTGAAATGTAGCTTGCAACACAATATATATTCTCATATGTTTCTCACATATGGTAAACAAAATGACAATGTCCTAATAGTGGTGAGGGTTTCTCCCAGTAGCTACCAACTGTGTGATATCTCAGTTTCAGCCTATGTATACCTTAAAAATTATGTCACTTCTAGTGCAATGTTAAAATTCAGGCAGAAGGGTTGGTAGAGGTAGCTTGTTTAAGTATGAGGCATAAACACAAAATCTGAAAACTAAGAAAGAAAAATTATTCAGTGTGATAATATATTTGTGTTATGCTCTCAGCAATTGAGTATGAAATGGGATATTCTATAAGATATTCTTACTGTGAGATGTTACAGACAGATGTGTAGGGCACACAGAACAAAAAAAAATTATCATACTGATATAGTCCCTGATGGAAAAAAAGATCATCACAGTGCATCATTACCAGTCATAAATTAAACAAGATTAAGAATGTAATATATCCATAACATGTGCATAATGTAACCCATAACATTCCCAGCACTGTTCTTTAGAGTGTACTAAGCTTACTGGCTGTGTGTTTACAAAATCTGACCAACAGTTGTTTTATATATGGATACAGTCATTTATGGATTTAATGAAAGTGGTAATGGAGCTGAAAACTGAAATCCTGACAACTTCTAATGACTGTGCACCATATTAAATTTCAAACAGATCTGTTCCAATGTTTTCATCACAGGCAGCATATGACAGACAGAATGACAAACGAACTGTCAGATATGATCCCCAAAACTTTAATTATCGGTAAATGATAAGACCTACAGTAAACTGTATGGAGCATAAAACAAATGTATCATATTTCTTTCCAATTTTTGTTTGAATTGTTCCATGTTACAAATAAATAGTTAGACATTTACATTCTAGTCACATAGAAATGCCAAGCAAATTTCCATTTATTATTGTCTACTTGTAAACAACACTTGAACTGCCTGATAACTTTTACTGAACCCTATCATACTTAATTCTAAGAAGATTCATTCAAGAGTTTCTGATTTGGCAATGTGTCAAAAATAGACAGACAGGTATGATTACCATATAAGGAGTTTTCTTTTACTTCTTAAAGAATGTCTAATAGTTTTAAATGTAAATTAGACATCTCCAAAAAGATATATTTTACTATGTCACCGTTTTCAATGATAAATTTTGTACAAATACTAAAGAGGATTTTACTCTTGATGAACATTTAACATTAGCACACTCTTACTATTTTTTTAAATGTGTCCTGTCCATGCCATGAAGGCATGTAGCAGGGAGCAGACATGTAGCTCCACTAATGCTTAAAGTAGGCACCACATGCAGATGTGTAGTTAACTTCATGTCCCATATATCTTTACAGGCAAAACAGGAATTAACTACAGCCAATCTACTCTTTGCTTTTAGAAGATATTTTGCAGTTTTCATATTATATGTAGAGGCAATGTTAGCTCAGTCGGTATAGCGATTCGCTATTCGCTGCACGGTCCGGGGATCGAATCCCGGTGGGGGTGAGATTTTCCGCACCCGTTTAGACCGGCCCTGGGGTCCACCCAGCCTCCTATACAATAGGTACCGGCTCTTTCCCCGGGGGTAAAGCGGTCGGGCGTGGCGTTGACCACCCAACCCCAAATAGAGCCGAGGTTAAAGAAAGAGTAGATCTATACCTCTACTCCCCCTCTGGGCCTTCGTGGCCTGTTCTAGGTTGACCTTTACCTTTACCTACGCCTATCATATGTAATTTGTAAGGTATCTTTTATTTCCTTAAATTTATACTGAGATAAACATTAACCTACATTATCAAAGTTTTATTTATTCACCAACTGATGCACTAGTGAGTTGTCTTAGAAAACAATATTAAAATTTCACATTAAAATCTTCATTAAAACAGCTCCGACATGTTTCGGTGTTACAGTTACACCATCATCTACTGCCGAACAGTGTAACAAACAGACACCAATAAGGACCTAATATATGCAGCCACATAACCACCGTATTAAACACACACCGATGTATTTTAATGGACTATTTTAACAAGTGTAACTTTAGTAAGCACAAATTAATGCGCTCCCTGATGATGGTGTAACTGTAACACCGAAACATTTCGGAGCTGTTTTAATGTAAATTTTAGTACTGTTTTTAAGACAACTCACTAGTGCATCAGTTGGTGAATAAATAAAACTTTGATAATATCAAGAGGCACGATAAGAATGTGAAAATTAATCTACATTATTTACTATTTTATGCCCTGGTTTGAAAATGGTACCAGTCCCTTGAAAGAACAGGCTGCCTCCATTTTCCGAAGAAGCGGTCAGTCTGTATTACCAAGGGCTTGATATCTAGCCAACAAGGTATGTGTCAGAACTCTAAAGAGCAGAAACTTGAATTTTCATTGCCTTAATTACATGAAATCCCAAGAATAGCTTAATTTACCATTTGGGTCATCCTACTCTGAATCTCAACTCCTGCTGAATATTGGGGAATTTTACTAAAACATTCCTAGAAAGTTCAAGTTCTTTAAAACAACATGAAAGACCATTTACTTCTGGACATACCGTGAGCGTCTTCATAAATGAAACAAGTTGTTTTCTGTTTAGGTAGGTCATGAACCCCAACAAAGAGCTTTATTATTTGAACACACTGTGTTCTCCTCAGCGCTTGGCTGTGTCTGAACAGACACTTATATAGCAGCATTGTTCGGGTGCGCACCAAAAATTTTTTACAGGGATGGTTGGGGGGGGGGGGGGGG
>Ga0123355_10015998_pt1 | contig 11803 bp, 3 predicted proteins | sample TergutEmb28metaG_3_FD_89872 | JGI IMG/M metagenome (GOLD analysis project Ga0123355, IMG submission 89872) | Embiratermes neotenicus P1 segment gut microbial communities from Petit-Saut dam, French Guiana - Emb289 P1 | ecosystem: Host-associated > Arthropoda: Insects > Digestive system > Gut ...
ATCCTCAGCACGCCTTCCTTCGGAGGGGAAGTAAAGCCGTCGGTCCCATGTCGTAGATTTGCGGCATGTAAAAGATCCTTAAATTTACGTGGAAGTCGGAATTCAGGCAAAATTACTACCGGATATCTTTCTTGCCCACAAGTCCACCTTTCGCTGCTAGGATCTCTCGCGTCGTTGCGGACGGAGGGACCTGGCGGCTAAAGTGGGTATTGCTAAAGGCGGGGGAAAGCAATGCCAAACTACCCCCAAGAACTTGCCCAGGATGCAGTGTGCCAGAGCCATACCGGTCACATGACTGGGCTCTGGTTCCTGCCAAGCCCGGGCTATAAGGCTGAATACTAATGAATGGATGAATATAGTTTAACATAAGTGGTTCAGTGTCTGTAATGAAGGAAAGTTCTGATAAGACTTTTCATTAAATGTATAATAAATCTAGCCCCAATCATACCATAAGAAAATGCCACGAGGCGCCACTCTTGTGGATTACGTTAAGTCACCTCAAGAAAGGAAAATAATGTTGATTTTATATGTTAATCATAATTCGGATTATACAAAACAAAGAGTTTATGCAGAGTCACGTCTTGAAGGTTTGTCGCCTTGGAGATTCGTAAATAGTTACAAACATTTCAGAGGATTATAGTTCTTTCATCCTGAATGTCAGGTGGTCGTAAAAGGATTAATATTTGCCCCCGAAGGCTCCAATTTTTTAAACAATTTCGGGTGTTTTACATTGACATAAGTCCCGCGAAAATTTCTAGGAGTGTCAGGAATTTTTCGCATTATTTTAAAATATTTATATATTTTCTCCACGGTACCCTTAAATATCTTCCGCGGACTCGTAGGATTCCGCGACACCTAGTTGGGAGACGCTGTCCTAAGAATATGACTCACTTATTCCTGGCCAAATTGACAGAGAATAATGATACAATCAAGCCGTCCTAATTGAGATTTAAGATTCTTACAACTGTGACTATAAAGACTACAATTTTCTAGGACATGACACCATCCGGTCTGTTAGAAAGTCATCGATATTTCGGATGAACGTCCTGCATCAATCATCAGGGGAATGTCTCATACTCTGCCCTTTTTAAAATAGATACAGCACAGCCCTTCGAATTCTCAGTAAATTTCTACCACACTGTGTGACGTAAGGTGCAACAACACAACATTCTTCATACCTTTACACAATTACTTCTTCTTTATCAGAAAAATAAATCTTTCTGCTGTAAATTCATAAAAATTTCACCTACGTCACCAATTCAGTTTTCATACAGAGTGATGGTAAATACATTAACCGTAAAGCGGCAGTCAGTTAGGCTTGAATGATGCAAGAATCGTAAAAATATGACATTTCTTTTACGATATATAGCCATTTAGTTTTGTGTGTTTACTTCCCAAGCACGGTCGGTGGATTGGGCGTTGAGAACCAATAAAATGACGTTCGTGATATCCCCGTCTGTCTTCATGTGGTTTACTTTTGTGGGCTTGAAGCAAATACAGTTTCTGCATGTCAAAACCAAGAACACTTGATAAACTGAAACGACTTCGAAATAAGCATTTTCGACTCCGTTCTTAAAGAAAACTTTTCTGATATGGATCCTCGAATTTGCAAATTTTATGCAAAATACGTGGGCCTACGTTAAAGTCTGAACTCAGAGACTAATGCAAGGGGGTTATAATGGAATAAGAACTGCAGTAATGTAACATTCAGTTAGACAATACAGCCATTGAAATTTATGTACCTACTGTAAAATATTTTCTCTACAAAATTCTAAGGCATAATGCGCTATTGTTGTGCATTTGGTGTAAATGTTATTAAGCTGGTATTACAAATACCGCCATAATAAGGCAACACAAGCTTTCAGAGTCCCTCTTAATGAGTTTCAAGTAGATGGTGTCAGAGTCGGTGGCGGTTATGAATTGATGTAGAAGATGGCAGAGATGGACGACCCTATAAGACACGTTTTGGTCGGTGGTATTGCAAGAACTGTATCATTTTAGTAGGGTGCTTGTATATTATAGAATTTGTACATATGGTGTTAAGGTAGACTACACTTCTTTTATTGAGGTTATGTATTTTTGCCCGTGTGTTTATAAGCATAAGTGCTGCATGTGTACAGAAAGTGTTTTCTCAATTCATTACACGAACAAACATTTCCCATTAATACTTCAAGTGGCTTTATAGGTTGTTTACCACCAAAGTTTTTTTCCATGGCAACGTATCACGACAAAAACGAGAGACCGGATTCAGTTGAGGAAAGTTAGTGATATGAGACATGTGACCAGTGAGTGAGGCTGTTAGTCACAGCGTTGGCACGTAAGTCGGGGTTCCCCATTACTGTTGGTTGCGGTGTCTGGCTGCCGAGAGAGCTCTGTAGACATTGTTCCAGTCCTTGAACACGACGACTTCCAGTTAACGGATACTTGCTTGCTATTTATAGCAGCAGTGAATGCTCGACAACACATGTGACGCGCATCTCAATTCTGAACAAGAACGGAAACTTTCCAGATGTCTACCTTTGAAACTTCGCACACTTCACTGTGCTTTACTGCGGACAAGGATATATTTCTTCGAAGTTAAAAACTCAGATTACTGTCTTCTCGTTTGTCAGGGCGTTTATTTTGGTAACTGGACACTAACTTACCGCAAGAAACTGCTGCCTCCATCTCCAGGGTAGCGGAAGTTGGAAGCAAAACTTACCTTCGAAGTATTGTAAAAGTAAACGTAAAGTTCACCCTAAAACAGGCCACGAAGGCCCATAGGTTTGAGTAGAGGTTTAGCTCTACTCTTTCTTTAACCTCAGTGCTACATGGGTGTGGGAGGTTAACGCCACGCTGCGGCCGCGTTAACCCCGAGAAGGACCCGGTACCCACTGTACAGGAGGCTGGGTGGGTCCCAGGGCCGGGCAGGATGGGTGCGGAAAATCTCGCCCCTACCGGGATTCGATCCCCGGACCGTCCAGCCCATAGCGAGTCACCATACAGGCTGAGCTATCCCGGCACCCCAAAGTACTGTAACTCTTTGCCAAAATGAGCTGCGTAACATGTTAGAAGAATGTAATAGTCACCGACATGAGAATCTCAAAAATTGCATGCTGCTCTCGGACTACAAAATAACTTGAATTACATGTACTAATGTTTTCTTAAGTGTTCAGCATATTGAAAAATACTACATTCATGGAAGGAACGAAAAGTGCATGCATAATTTTGGACAGAAAACTTAAAATGGAAGATATTATTTCAAATATCTACATATAGATCAGAAGATAATAATACAAAATATATTAAAGATAGAGGATGAGTTGGTGTGGACTGCAGTAAATAACGAGGAGCCTAAAGATATATACTTACCATATATTATTCGGGTGATAAAATCAAGAAGAATACGATGGGCGGGGAATGTAGTACGTACGGGAGAGAGGAGAGGTGCATACAGGGTTTTGGTTGGGAGGCCTGAGGGAAGGAGGCCATTTTGAAGACACAGACGTAGATGGGAGAATGATATTAAAATGTATATACAAGAAGTGGGATGAAGAAGTATGGACTGGACTGATCTGGTTCAGGATAAGGACTGGTGACCGGCTGTTGTGGATGCGGTAATGAACCTTGGGATTCCATCAATTACAAGGAAATTCTTTGTTAGCTAAGGACCTGTTAGCTTTTCAAGAAGGATTCTGTTCCATGTAGTTAGTTAGGTAGTTAGTGTTGGCAGTATTTAGCTGCCTCGGGATAGGAGCCAGTGATGGGCTTTTCGCACAGGTTTAATCTGGGGAAGGGGGAATGGGGGTAAATGCCCCCCTCCAGTATTTCTTCTGCACAATAAATTTTTGCTACTGAGTTGAAGAGGGGCCAATATAACGAACAGAGGTGAGAGTTTGAGAAAGTGTTGTATGGATATCAGGGACTGGTTAAAACCAATTTCCCCCTCTATGTGATTTGACACCTTGAGAACTGCGCTCTTCTGGACTATTACACAGCTTGTAGTGGCAATTCCTTAACAATTCACTCCTTGTGTTGACTCCCAAAACCAACAGTCCCCAACGCCTCCAATGTTATTAGCCAAGTTAGGTCTATGACTCCATCATATTTATAAAAGTTTCGTATATTTGATATGCTGAGCAACTGTTAGCATGCAAAGAACACTCTGCTCCATGGATTACCCCCCCCCCCCAGGGCGTAACAGCCGCCAGTGGGACAACGATTCCTCATTATCGAGGTTTCAACCTCACACTCAGACACCCCACACTCTTTAGGACTTCTTTGGATGAGTGATCAGTCCGACATATAGACCTCTAACTGACAAAACAAAACACAACAAACAGACATCCATGCTCCCGACGAGATTCGAACCTGCAATCCCAGCAAGCGAGAAGCCGTAGACCTACGCCTTCGAATGTGGGGTCCATTAAGTTAGTTATAGAAAATATCTGGAAAAAAGATATGAAAATAATTTTACATCTGCCGCACCTTGCATGATGAATTCGTTTCAGAGAAGTCACGCTAGAGCTACGGAAGAAGCGCGGGATAAATTTGATAGGTGATACGCAAAATTGCATGTAGCACAAATATTTAAAGCCGACGTTTTACAGGGATCCCAACAAGTTACTCCCGGATTCTAATTCAGTACCTACCTGCACATGTGGGCAGGGTAGCTCAATCGGTATAGCAACTGACTACGAGCTGGACGGTCCGGGATCAAATCCCGGTGTGGGCGAGATTTTCCGCCTTTCCCGGGGGTAAAGTGCGGCCGGGGCGTGCTGCTGACCACTCACCCCTCCTAGTGCCGCTGTCATGGAAGAGTTGTGCTATACCTCTACCCACCCTCTGGACCACACCGGGACTGTAACTGGATCACTTTACCTTTACCTTTTACCTACCTGGACATGCTGAAGCTCCAAGCACTACCTCAGACTGACCACCTATAACCACACATTATTCTGCAACGAGACAGCGCTCCCCCTTCGTTGGGGTTCACCTGAACGTCCATACCTCGACAATAATTTCCCAGGACGAGAAATCAGCGAAAATAGTCCGTTCTCTTGGCCTCCTGTTCCCCAAGTGTACCACCAATGGGCTTCTTCATGTGGGGTTATTTCAAGCGAAATGTTTACCAGTCACCATTTGCTGGAATTGATGACCTGATGAAGCGTAACCATAAATAACCCTTCATATTCACACGTTCCTCAGAATATGCGAAGAACTTGAATATCGACTGAACGTTCTCCGTGCTACCAGTGTTGCCAAAACTACGGTTTACGAAGGCTGAGTTTAAAACCTTTTAGAGTTTGATTATACGCCACAGCAAGATGCCTGTGTCTTCCTCAGTTTGTTTAAGAATGGTGTTGTCTTGAATCTCTGGACGAAAATCGTGGACACCCAGTACTGCGGTAGAGCTGTAGCACTAGGTCTCCTCTGTTCCTGTACGACATGTTATAGAATGACCTGTACGTTGATAAATATTTAGCTTTCATTTGAAATCCGTCAAGTAATTTTGGAGATGACGTAAGAAGATAGACTGACAGATGTACAACATGCCCCCAGTAACCCATTTATTTTACGTGGTATACACCATTTTGAACTTAAGCTCAAAGCTGCTTTTACTACGTCATACACATCCGTGTTAGAGACCATGCGGTTAATGTTGTTTGGGGAAATGAAGGTAGCATTTTGCGAGAATGTAAGAAACATAAATTCACCGTGCGGAAAAAAAATCATAGCTCAGATTATTATCTTTTGGCTTGTGACGACGTGTTGTTATTCAATAACGATATGTTGGGGGAATGTTGTTTTTGGTAGGTTACCTAAGAAATCTGTGGGCCGGGTAGCTCAGTAGGTATAGCGACTGACTACGGGCTGCACGATCCAGGATCGAATAACGGTGGGGACGAGATTTTCCGCTCGTCCAGACCGGCCCTGAGGCCCACCCAGCCTCCTGTAAAATGGGTATCGGGTCTTTCCCGGGAGTAAAGTGCGGACGGGGCGTGCTGCTGACCACTCACCCCCTTCTAGTGCCGCGGTCATGTAAGAGTAGAGCTATACCTCTACCCACCCTCTGGGCCACACTGGGCCTGCAACGGGAACACTTTACCTTTACCTTATCTAAGAAATCTACAATTTTCTAAGCCTTTACCTTATAATAATATGACGACTGGAGAAATATAAAAAATAGTAAGTAGGTTTAAATATTAAATATATTACAATTTTAAATATCATCATATTTCAGATTTGGAAAGGAAGTGATCTTGGCTCATTTGAGGTGCTATCCAGATATTTTTCAGGATATATGAAGGAAAATCAGCTTCGGTAGTCTAGGGGTAGCGTGCTGGCCTTTAGTACCCAAGTTTGCGGGTTCAAACCCGGCCGAAGCCGTCGGATTTTTAGGGCGAAAAAATCCTCAGCACGCCTTCCTTCGGAGGGGAAAGAGGCGTACAGAATGTAAAAGTTCCCTAAATTTAAGTGGAAGTCGGAATTTAGGCAAAATTACTACCGGACATCTTTCTCGCCCACAGTTCCACCATCCGCTGCTAGGATCTCTCGCGTCGTTGCGGACGGAGGCACCTGACGGCTAAAGTGGGAACGTCTAAAGGCAAACTACCCCCAAGAACTTGCCCAGGATGCAGTGTGCCAGAGCCATACCGGTCACATGACTGGGCTCTGGTTCCTGCCAAGCCCGGCCTTCAAGGCTGAATATTAATGAATGAATGAAGGAAGGAAAACATAAATAAATCAGAGTAGGAGCTGGGATTCGAAACGTTGTCTCCGGAATACAATTTAAAAAAAAATCATCTCTAGACCATGATATTCGTTGTGTAAGGTACAACACCAACAAATTTCTCAAAACTTATAATGCAAATTCTTGTATTAAAGCATGTTTCATATATCGGAACGAAGGTCCTCTTCTAGTCTAAAGAGTATACATTAAAATGGGACACAGTTTATTTTGTTGAATAAAACCTTTACTTTTTCGTAACAAATGTTTATTTTAATTTCCCTGCTCACAAAATACATAATGTTTTTGAATGCCTTCTGACTTTCTATTTTTCCTCCTACGATACCCAAAGTCGTCGCCTAGTAACTACCGGTGCTCTGCTCTCTATCGATTCTCTTACTCGGCGATGATCGCAGCTTCCTCCCTTCAGGCGATCTCTGCTTTCCCGTCTGTCCAATATCCAAGAACGCTGGGTCCGTGCAAAGTCAGTCTGCCAGGCTGTTGGAGGAAGTTTAGGTCTATCGCAACATCAATGAGTTGATATATTTGTTGTTAGGTCCATTCTGTACGCCTCTTTCAGAACTTTACTGCTTTGTGTCCTTTCTTAGTTTAAACCCAATGCTTTCTACAACTTCCAACACAGTACATATTCAATTACATGTAAGCAAGGAACTTCTTCAACGATCCGTTTTATCATTTTCATGTTAAACGAAGAAATTCATTCTGCAAAATAAATATAAAAGATACATGCTCGAATGATTTCGCTTGAATTCAATGACATTTTTTAAAAATATTTTGTACACAGTGCGACATTTGAGGTTCTCACGACCGTGGCTATGAGAATTACTGCCTGCTGGGGCGTAACGTTATGTAATCTGATAGAAAGATAAGGACGTTTCGAAGGAACATGCTGTCAGTCTTCATGTCAAGCGGTGTAGTTCGGCAGATAGTGTCAAACGCTGTGGAGGAACCTGCTGCCTCTCTGTGTATATGAAGTCGTGTAGTTTAATATGCACATACCGACGTTTCGGAAAAATCTGCTGCCTCCCTGTGTATGACGTCGTGTAATTTAATATGAACATATCGACTTTTCGGGAGAATCTGGTGCCACCGTGTATATGAAGTACAGTTTGGTATTTACATACCGACGTTTCGGAAGAATCTGCTACTTTCACGTGTTTGACTTCGTGTCGTTCAGTAAATACACGTACGTACCTACGTTTCAGAAGACACTGCTGTCTGCTTGAATTCTCCCTTCTCTTGCGACATTGCGCCACGTCAATGTGTAATTAGTGCCACACGTTTGGAAATAGCGCGATCGAATGTCCATTCATTGAGCAATTGACTCCTGAAGAAGAAAACACCACGCTCTCCCGCAAAGGTAGAAGCTAATTGCCAAGTGACGGGTCCCCGTGTCGTAGCAGAAAGCAGAATTCGCCTGCATCTTTGCTAAAACACAAAAACTTTTTCCCTCCTGGTGTGTAAAGAAGTTTAATTGCGTTGCTAGTTACCAAAATTTCTGGGAAACCTCCTGTATCCAATTTTGAGACGCCTTGTTTTATGATAAGTCATTATCGATGGTCCAAAGCAGGTTGACGTCTATATCTTGCCGAAGCCCGCACGGCGTCACGTAACAGACGACCCGAATCTTATAAAATTTACCCCATTTCATACCATGAGTAGCACAGAGGAGCAATAGAGGAATAGCTGTGCCAGTGCTTAATATCCGCGGTCGATAGGGGGTGGGTTGTAAACGCCACGCCCCGACCATTTTACCGGCTGGAAAAAGCCCCAGTACACATAGTGGAAGCTGTGTGGGCCTCAGGAAGTCTCTCTGGACACCTATTGAGAAGAGAAAATCACTTACCCCACTGGAGTCCGAAACCCGGGCCATCCAGCATGTGGCGAGTCGCGGTACGGCATTCGTTGTCTTAGCAGTTGCTTCAGGTAGGGCGTTGGCGTTGTGCAAAGACCACATAAATTTTTAACACAAGATACAGGATTAAATACGGAGAGGTGTAAATTATCCTTTCAACGCCGAGCTCGGTGCGCGGCATGGACCATTAGATCCTAAAATACGGCCGGCCTCGGTGCACCATGCCCTCATGAACGCATTGAACGTAAATGTACGAGTTTAAAACTCTTTCGCCTTGACGAGGCTGTAGTTGGGATTAAAACCCCCAGCTTAATTACAATGTTAAGAGATGTATATTGGCATGGTAAGTGTGTTACTGAATACAGTATTCGAATTTCACAATTTCGTGCAACATGAATCAAATCATATAATATTCTTACTCTGAAACGTATCTACTGTAAAATTAATTGAATTACAAACCGGGATATATCTTCAATTCACAAGAGCTCTCAATAATTAATATTGAATTACTATTGAGAATAAAGCTTTGTTATGTCAATGTTCATTCGTCGTATTACTTTCATTTCAGGTCACATTTGATAGCACGTTATTTTTATAACCAAAACAAGGTCATTAACGAATAATAACACCACCCACTCGCTGCAGTACTTCTTTAGCACGATTTATGGATGGACAGGGTTAATTACAATCAATAAAAAAGAACTTTATTACTAAATGCGCAATTCTGCATTTGGCTAGATTGCCAGGGTTGCAAAATGTGTCTATCATTGACGCATACAAATACTGTGTAGGCGAGCACTGATTTTTAGCTTAATTTCCACATCTCGTAATACAATATGCAATTACGGCAGAAACATGTCAGTGTGCCCATACTGTTCTTAATGAGTTTTGAAACAGATTACAGATCTGAATGAGACTTGGTGCAACCAGCACTGGATTACAAGCAACAAATCTGGGACCACTATATGTGGGAAGAAGGCATCTTGTATTTTATTTGTTATTTAATGAAATTACTATGTGTAGAAGCTATTTTCGGTATAGTTTGCGGTTCAAATGGTTATGGAATGCCATGATAATCGTGTATAAATCGGGCGTTTTAAAACACAGGGATTTGGTGTAAACAAGAAGTTGTAGGTAGGGATGTCGGGTGTTCTGGACCTCCTGCGGTTTGTCAATAGACCCTCAGCGCAAAGATATGCATTTTTATATAAAGCCAGATAATAGCCATTGTCGGCCGAAACATGTAGCGTATTGTAAATAAAATATTGTTACACAATAAACTCTGCGCTACAAACCGGGAGGTCACGGGTTCGATTCTCGATGGTGTCATTGGAATTTTTCATTTACATATCTTTCCGGCCGTACTAATGGACCTGGGGTTGATTCAGCTTCTAACAGAAATGAGTACCAGGAATATTTCCTGGGGGATAAAGGCGGCCGGTGCGTAAGGATGACAACCTTACCACCTTCATGTGCCGATTGTCTTGAAATCTAGGAGCCTCAACCTCCTGGAACCCTCAGGACCTGTCCAGACTTGTAATGGGATTGCTTTACCCTTATAGAATAAAGTAAACTCTTTTTTGATGGTGTTATTATTGGTTCATTACTGTGCGAAGCTATAACATAGGTGTGCATAGTTATCTGTCCCACAATTATCGTTTCTTTTCACTCCTATACAGTCACTCCTTTACACTTCCAGTCACTCATTTACTTACCTCATCTCTCATTCACGCATTTATCGATTCGTTGTCCCTTCCTTTCACTCACACACTCACTCACTCGGTAAATCAATAGCGTAGGAGGATTATATTAAAAAAAACCGTCATTTTGCATTACAACCTTCGGGGAGATTCGCGCAAAACTTACGGTTGTCCTTCCTCAGTCATATGATGGCAGGTTCTACTTAAGCAGACAAGTACTGGTACCTCTACCACTCAATACACAAACACGCCATTCTAGACGCACATGACTTCGGGCACTCTCCCGACTTGCGACGTCAGCCTAGATTCGCTGACTTTGCGTGCGCCTGAAGCTGGAAGCTTTGTGGAATTAATCCTGCTCTATCTGAATTTATTTATTTATATTTTTATTTATTCCTTCACACTTTCAGTCACTCCCTGACGTTTCCACCAACACTTTGACGTGCTTATAAACGTACTTTTGCAGCTTAGGCCTACTTTAGTTCAAACGGTTCTTCCATCATTTAGAAAGAATTTGTATTACAGTCTTCTGAGATACGGTGCCGTGTAACTTTGTGAATACATAACAAAATTTCACGGTACTCTGCTGTATGAATTTTTATGGTACACTCGTCCCCTCTGTTCTATTCTAAATGTGGAAAGAAAATGCTCACGAGCGACATATGTAACTGCGTGTCATTTAACTTGCCAGAAGACCTTAATCTTCACAATTTGTACCATGGTGAAGTGTGATCTCATATTTATCAGATTTTATTGGTATTTCTGTAAGCGGTTGAAAGAAATTAGCTAAACTCTCTTATAAAAATGTGGCCGTAATAATAATAATAACACAGCTGTATGGACAGAAAAAGGGTCTTTCCCGAGGGCAAAGAGCAGCCGGGGCGTGACGCTGACCCCTTCTAGTGTCGTGGTCAAGAAAGAGTAAAGCTATACCTCTATACCCCTATGGGCCGTACGGCCCGTACAGAGCCTCAGTGCCTGTACAAAGGTGCATTTTTCCCTTACCTTTTGGGACAGAAAAGGTAAACTTTTGTCTTGAAAAATCATATTAAATCAGGGAGGTAACATTAAATTTTTCATTCAGCCATATTTTGTTTTTCTTATTACGTGCACAACAACAAATCGTGAAAAAGACGCCTCGGTCTAGCAGTGTTACATATGGGCCTAAATGCGAGTAGATATTTCCTTCTTAATTCCAGAACATGTTTCTTTATTAAGTGTAATAATGCGAAATGCCAACTTGATGCAACAAGGTAATTTTATTGATGTATTTTTAGCTCTACGTATTTCGGGCGCATATGCCCATCATCAGGATTATTAGATGTTGAGTTGCAGCATATGGTTTTCTGCACCGAGTTTGTGGATGGGTGGTGGTATTGAGAGCCGCTGCGTAGGTCGTGTGTACGGTGCGGATGGTGCTGTGCAAGGCACCGTCCGCACCGTACACGTGGGAAAGAAGGGAATCCGCAAGACAGATAAATATTTCTCCAGTATTTTACGGGAAGAGCAAAAGGAAAA
>Ga0123355_10016000_pt1 | contig 11803 bp, 6 predicted proteins | sample TergutEmb28metaG_3_FD_89872 | JGI IMG/M metagenome (GOLD analysis project Ga0123355, IMG submission 89872) | Embiratermes neotenicus P1 segment gut microbial communities from Petit-Saut dam, French Guiana - Emb289 P1 | ecosystem: Host-associated > Arthropoda: Insects > Digestive system > Gut ...
CTTCATTTGTTCTGCTCCTCCAGTATCCTGCTACACATATTGGACCAAATATTTTTCTCAGCACCTTCCTTTCCCAAATACGCAAATTTTTCTCATCATTTGCCGTTAAGCACCATGCTTCTGTGCCATACAGCACCACTAGTCTTATTATTGTTTTGTACATGTGGAGTAGATTGCTAAAGGTTAAACGGCACAACGGGATGATGTTGCCCAAAGATGTTTAGCCTGATTATAATACAGAACAGGTGGTAAAAAAGTTAAGAATCTTAATAGTGTGTCTAATGACAGAGCGAAAAGTATAGTTTCTCAGTAGGGCTGTACTCCGCTGAGTTAATTTGTTACTCACTGTTATAATGATAATGGTGTTTTTCGAAAATTTTTAGTAAAAATTATTTCTTGGTTGTGTAATGAGCCAACGGAAGTCACGTGTCGAAGCGGCAATGCTGTGTAAATAATGAGTATTGCGCAACTAGATATCTGTTATACGGCTTTAAATTTGTATTATATTGGATAGCCCAATTTCACATGTTACTACAGGGTGAGCTAAAAGGCCCCATGTATCTGTCAGAAGTAAGGTATACGTCACAGTAAATTCAGGTAAATGTACAGTACTTAAATTGTAACAAGTGATGTAAGGAACCCCGACGGGCATGTGACAGAGGTCACGCATGCCGACTAATGTATTTTTTATGTGCGACTTGCCAGCACAGCGTAAGACCGTGCTTGCAGAGTCGCACAGGGACTTCAGGCGCACGCTGTATTTAGTAAATAAGATAAACTAAATGTATGTGAGTTTTGAGTTTCTGACGGCGATAACTATAAAAAATGGTATCTCGTGGTATGTGACGCCGTATAGTCTGGTAGAAATATACCGACATTTCGGAGTAACGTTCTGCTGCCATCGTCATATACCCTGAAATTGGAGACAGGAAGTTTTTCCAGAAATTCAGTAAATTATTGCCAGAGTACACGGTGTCACACGGTGGGAGACACTGTACTTCGTAGCTGTACATAGCCAAGAGTTATTTGCTTTCAAATGTAGAAAGAAAGCCGGAGAGTTAAAGTGCTGGTACATATACGACCACACTCCTATGTTAGTATTGTTATTACTACTACTACCACCACTTCTGCTGCTGCTACTACTACCACTACTGCTGCTGCTACTACTACCATTTCTGCTACACCTACTACTACTACTACTACTACTACTACCACTTCTGCTACTGCTGCTGCTATTACTAATACTACTACTACTACTACTATTACTGCTACTACTTGCAACTGACCAGAGTTACATTACGGGCCAATTGTTTTCGATAGTAATCGATTGCTACATCCATTATTATCCTTGTTTTCGATTACTCTTGATGTTTAACGTACGTGAATAATATGGCGACATGTAATAATAATAATAATAATAATAATGTTAGAGGTTTCTGAAAGGCAACCGAAAAGGGCCGTTAAAATCGATACTTTATGCAGTTCAGGTCAATATAAGCGGGCTTCCGGCTTCCGAGAGGCCGCGGTGTTGGGCACTGTTAGAGCTGAACTGGCTGGGTGCTGTGAAACCTGGAGGTGGTGGTGAAAATGATGGTAATGGTGATGATGAAACAATGAATATTGTAACGATGACGACGAAAAAAATATTACAATGCCCAGAATTGTCTATTTAAACCTGTAAGGTTAATATCAGAGCCAGAAGTTACCTCAGTGTGTAACCACACGTTCTTAAATTCCGAATATCCAATTTACAGTGAGGTTTGAGATGTCATGGCGACCTTCTGACATGTTACGCCGTGTATTAGACTAGACTGCATAACATCTGACAGCACAGCAGATTGTACAGTACACAGAAGCAGCAGACTGCAGGGATATAAGAGTACGCTCTTCATGTACACAGCGAAGGAAGCAACATTTTCAAATTAACAATCAAACTGCTCGTTATAACGAGCTTATATCGAAGTGCATAACTGAAAATATTATGTGAATGAAATTCTGAAGATGAAATGGGATTACAAATAGTGACAAACTTCAATGTGGAATAAGAAACCAACTAGATGTCACTTGGTGTTATATTTATTTTCTCTTTATAAGTAGATCAACATGTTTCGGGCAACCTTGTGCCCATCCTCAGGAGCCGACGACTCAGTGGTTTTATCGCCACGTGTGGTGCAGTGCCGTGGCTGCTGTAGGCTGTCAGAACCGGTTAGCTGGTTGTGTATCCGTTGAGGAGTACGTACGTGAGGAGTACGTGAGAAAGAGTTGTGCTACGTACTCCTCAATGGATACACAACCAGCTAACCGGCTCTGACAGCCTACAGCGGCCACGGCACTACACCACACGCGGCGATAAAACCGCTGAGTCGTCAGCTCCTGAGGATGGGCACAAGGTTGCCCGAAACATGTTTAGCTACTTATAAAGAGAAAATAAATATAACAAAAAGTGACATCTAGTTGGTTTCTTATTCCACATTGAATTATGATGCACGGTGAACCACACATCAAGTGACTATCTTCTACATGACGGAGCATGCGCTAACAGTTGCACTTGGCGCTGTGCTGTGCATGCGGTTCGGTATTGAGACTAGGTGTTACTGCTCGGAACACGAACTGCAAGGTGCTGCCACTTGCTGAACGTCCATAGAACCTTCAGACAATGCTGCCTCTTTCTTACGTCACTGCAAGCAATTCTAACATCTGAATGACTAACGGGCCTCATCCACAGTCTGATGGTCCAGAATTCAAATCTCGTTTCGGAGATTAGCTACATTGGTTAAGATTTACCTTCGTTTTCTTCAAAACCTCCACGCTAGTATTCTTACATTAAAACATCCCTGATCATGTCCCTTCTATAACGCTTTCGACTCGCCATTTACAATCATCTTACAATGCGACATAGACAGTTGAAAGGCGTCGTTAAATAATCACAGAAAAACTGTAGGGCATAGTGCCAAATTAACTCTTGCGTGTCTGATGTACGGTGTGGACATTTTGGTTAATGTGTCGAAACCCCCGATCGCTCAGCCCGTAGCCCAGTAACTGTACCGACTGAAGTCCGTGCGGAAGACAAGATGAAAATAAACCCTGAGCAGCTGGGAATCCATATAACGGCAGTGCTTCTTTACGGAAAAGGTACCGCTAATATATTGTTACTGCGCTAATTAGCGAGCTTCTTTGCAGAACTCTCACGTTCAGAGCTTGAAAATTTAGCGAATTTGTGCATCAAAATGCATCCCATGAACTGTAATTCGTAAGAGTGGTTAAATTTAGAAACTATTGCTAGAGACGAGATTTGCCCAAAAAATTTTTTTTCCCACCAAATTTTTAACTAGTTTCCTGAACATCCCAGGCTTGCCGACCCTTAGGCCACGTTACCTACAAAACAGCTCAGATATTTCAAGCACGTTTCGGTTGAAAGTCTGTAAGACAGCATAACCCAGAAACAGTCGTGGTAAGTGACGGAGTGAGGTGTCGCTTTTTGTAACTTTGGAACTGTTTGTTCCTGTGCTTGGCGAAGCAGAGAGTACCTGCTCGAGACCGACTGAGTGTCTCCCGGTGTCACGAACATGGGCAAAGTTGAGGTTATGCCCGATCATTCGATTACCGAACTGTGACATGACATGAACAGCGACATGCTAGGAAACAAAAGGACAAAGGATGACAGTGAACATTTTGATGGCCTCTGTGGAAGAACCATGCAAATGACAGTTTAAGACTGGCAATTAAAGTCTTTGGTTACAAAAATCTAGAGATTAGATTCAAAATACGTTAGGCAAGAAGATTCAAGTCTTGTAGAATGTGAAGCATTATTGATTGATGAAATAGTTACTGATGTTTTGGGACCATCTTGAGGATCTAGGGATTCCCCACAGTGAATGCCTCCAAAAGTCAATATCTGTTTACCAATCGAGATGTTTTAAGTTAGCTTAATTTCTTTACTTTGAGCACACTTCAGGCTCACTGAAAGTGTAGAATAGACAACTCAGTAACATTTCTTTAGAACATTCTTATGCACTTTCGCTCCATTGCGAAAAGTGACTATTCGTTTCGTCACGTCTGTGACTCCGCAGTGAAAAACTCGTCTTCCACTGGACGGATTTTCATGATGTTTTATATTTCAGGGGTTTTCGGAAATCTTTCGAGAAAATTCAGGTTTGGAAACTGAGAAGAATAAAATGTACTTTACATGAAGACCTGTTTACATTTAGGATAACATCTCTCTGAATTCTTAGAATGAGAAATGTTCTCGGCAAATTTCTAGAGAAAATCAAAACATTTATGTTCAGTTAATGTTTTATGAAAATCGTCTAGTTGATGAGATGTTGTATAAAAACACAAAATGTATTGTTTCGTTCCTACTACAAAAATGGTTACGCGAACGCGGAACAGTATTATGTTAGTTCCTCTCGAGATGCCAGCAGGAATGCATGTAGGTCCTCATGTAAAGTGTCCATAATTGTTGTCCGATTTAATTAAAAATGTAAATTGCAAACACTTTGTAGTACAAAATTTTCGTATAATATTACGTAACAATTCTTTCGACAGTCCCCGTATAGACAGACGGACTGACAGACAGGGGAAGCCTGATAACCGCACTTTTTAAAAGCTTTCTGTTGCAAATTTGAATAAATCACAATACTCCAACAATATCCTGCCGATTTATTTTCCCCAAACTTCGCATAGACTAATCTACAACTGTGCCCGGAACTCCGCGACTTTGCGCCGATATGTGAAAGGCCGAGCTGTGGAAGGGGCCGCATCAGGGTCACATTTTGGCGAGATACACGTATTTTGTAAGGGATACTGACGACGCATACAGTGACTGTTCATAATTCAGATTTATTCCTTCAGAGGACGTCGTAAACCGTTACCTTAGTAGATTACTATAACATGCAGATGGATTTTTCTAGGCTACCAGAATTCCTATATTTATACAACACGAAACACTTCTAGTTCAAGGTTATGTTTACTTCCACACGCTTTTTACAGCAATGTATAGATAAGATGTATAATACTTTGTCTAAAGTCACTTCTTTGTTTAAACTTGCCTCTTTTTGATTAGAAACTATTAAAGCGTGTCTTTGAAGAGTTATTAATAATCAATAAGCTGTGTTTAGATGTCGATCGATAAAATTAGCTTTGTGAAAGTGCTGTGTACAACCTCCATATTTGGTCGCTGTCGGCTATTTGTCCGACACTTCTAATCCGACTTTTGTTATGTTTTGAACTTCATTAGACTGGTTCGTGCAGGCTGAATGGGCCGTGACTTAATGCACACAAAAACATGCAGGTGACACGGCAGCCAACAATCACGGCTATGGTAAAGGCGTGGCACCTTGCACTTGATTGGGTAAAAACATTTTTATTAAAAAGGAACGACCTGCTCTTTTTCAACGGAGGCAGTTATAACTCAGACTGTCTGTCCTTTTCTTCATATTTAGCATTCTATTTTATTTCCCTTACTCTCCGTTTGTTTTCTCTCGCTCCCTCTTCTCAATTTAGTCCTCGGGGAAACTTCCGGCGCCTGTTGTCATTTCCGGTTCCGTTGTCGTCAACTAAACGCCAATCATTTTTGTAAAAGGAGAGTTCTTCTTGGGCCTGTTTCAAATGTTTGTCCGTCTGGCGCTCAGCTCCATACTTTGCGATCCTCAACAGCTCTAATGAAGCCCTAAGTTCGACTTTGTTTCAGCCAAAGTTTTTATACCCAAAGGCATTAAAAATTTGCATGTTTCATAATGCACTGCATTATACAGTTTAGTATATGCAAAAATGGGGCACGCTATGGTGCAGTTGGTTGAGGCACTGCGTACAGGCCAGAGGGTTGCGGTTTTGATTCCTAATTATGTCACCGGAATTTCTCATTGACAAAATCCTACCGGCCGCAATATGGGACCAAAGTCGACTCAGCCTCTAGCAGAAATGAGTACCAGGAATATTGCCTGGGGGATAAAGGCGGCTAGTGCGTACGGGTGACAACCTTACCACCTTCATGTGCCGACTGTCTCGAAATCTGGTATCCTCGACCTGCTGGAACCCTCAGGGCCTGTCCAGGCTTGTGCAAGGATTGCGCCACTCTTACATGCAAAAATACATTTAAAGAATATGGAATTTTACTCTCATACAGCAAGCCCATCGACAAAATTAGCCTACAGTTATTTTAATAGAACTCTCAATTTGAGATTCCTCTTTAAGTCAGATACTCCCCGACTTGCGCAGTAGTTATTCGTAAGGTCCGGCACAAGTCGAATTTTGGGCAAGTCGGAACTGAGAGTACATGTGGTCGACTATTTATGTATTCACAAGGGAGTAGGTTGAAATCCAAGCTTCAAAACCCTGGAATCCGATCAGTCACTACATCACCGCCCTGCCGCATGTGTTATCGCCCAACAGTATTCTTCCGCCATTTCCGTCTCATTGGGCTTTCATTCCCACATGGAAAAATTCGGCGCGTTTCTAATATGCTTTCAGTTCTGTTTTTTCTTCTTTAGTACTGAGTGACTTGAGAAACTGCTATATATGTCGGGGAGTGCCTGTCTGTGACAGTGACAGAGTGGAACAGGGAAGCAACACCCAGTTGCAGTTGTGAATGCAAGCACCAGACTGAGATAGACGTCACTCGTAACACTGGTCTTTGGTCGGGAACATAAATTGGAAACCGATTAACCATTTACAATAACGTTCAGACCACACGGTGTCACGACTGAGAAAACTGCAGTCTAAATTTTAAGGCCGTGATCATCTCATATATTGTGCAGAATGCTTATTGCGTCAGTTTGACACCCTTTCTTTCAGATGTCAGTAACTCCAAGCTGAGCTTAAGGTGTGGAAATATGCCACTGCTCCCCCATATACGTTTATGGCATCCATAGTGACAACTTTAACTTTTACCGGCTGATAATATATTAAAATCATCGTTACAAGCAGTTTGTTGGGCACAATGTACATATCTTAACGACGCGAAGCTATGTACTTCCGGTCCAGGAGACCGGTGTTGGAGCTCATTGTGATCATTTTCTCTGGTAAACGTCTAGTTCCAATTAAGAAGGGTACCGTTACTTTATTAAGACGTAGACCTGTGTGCGGGAGCTGAAGACGTGTTCTAACAGAACCAACCGACACCGCTTACAAGATTATTCCATGTATTCCTCTCTCGATTCCACGTGTGTTTGAGTTTGGTTTGAATATAAGCCTCGGTTATGGAGAGAACAAAATGTAACACAAATCTTGATGTTAAAATGTATATTTCTCTAAAACTTTTATCCGTCTTCATGTACAGTCTCCAACATTACAGCTAGACTTTACTGTAATTTTACCTCCTTGAATGGCACACAGAAATACTATATTGTCCAGCTTTTGAAGTCGGTGTTTTGTCTTCAGAACCCAGCCATCTAAGAACTGCAGCCCTCTAGAGCGATTGCCTGTGATTACAGAGTGCCTGTGGCGATACCACGCCTATCGCAGTGTTAGACACAGTTACTGCACCACTGTCAGTTGTGTTAGACTCTTTTATACCCACTGCTTCACCACGCAAAACTTGTGATAACATGGGAGGTGGAGGGGACGAGCGCAGTATGTATACAAGACAAGTAAATTACAAGCATGACACACCTCTTCCTGTACACCAACATTATCTTCACTGTTTTCAGATACGTCCTACAAAATGCAATTTTTAATTACATATCCGTGTAGATTTAAAAAAGTGAGATTTTTTAATAATGAATGGGGGATGAGATTAAATTCGGGGCTTTCAATCGCAATATTTTTTATAATACCCTGTCCTGATACAAATCATAATGCTTCTCGAAGCTAGCAGCATAGTAGAGGGATGTCCCTGGTCCAGCTGCATGATGCAATGGTGGGTGGGTAAGTGGGGGGTTGGAAGTAGAGCTGGGCTTCGAGGGAGATTTACTCACAGCTGTACATTTTAAAGCCGGTTTTCCGTCACAGCAGATACTGTTTTGTTCACCAATCCCTGATTGATCAGAGGACTGGACACTCACAACAGGGTCTACTCTTGAAAAGAAATACAGCTCAATTCGTCACAAGTACGTGCTTCTATATTTACGATATTAAATATATAATAATTATAAATAAAATTAATACAACAAATGTTGAGATATGTTCTTACATTACACTCGTTAATCTCTTAAAAAAAACCCTGCTTACGTGGATATGCATATTTTCAAACTGGCAAAAATGGAGATTTTGACGTTTTGCTGACCGCGCACCTCAGTATACTTATCTCAGTAATTAACCAACTTGATGCTCAAAGTTTTTGTTTAACAATAAGTATATTTCATGCCTCTACATGTTTCGAGCACATGTGCTCATCATCAGGAGGTCAAAATTGTATTTTCACATCTATAGGTGTGATGATACCAGAGGCTGTGTAATGCAATTTTGACCTGATGATGAGCACATGTGCTGGAAACATGTAGAGGCATGAAATAAAGTTATTGTAAAACAAAATTTTGTGCATCAAGTTGGTTAATTACTGAGATAAAAAAAGATGGAGATGTTGATGTGAAAGTTGCATACAGAATGAATAAAGGGAATATATGGGATTAACGGGAAAACAAGAAAAAAATTCCCAAGCTCTATCATACGTTAGAATACCCTATGTACTACTCGGGTATCGAAGCTAGGTTCACTTGATGGGCTGTAAGTCTAGCCACATGACAAAGGGAATAACATTTGTTGAAATGGAAAACCGGCCCAGAACTGTCTTTTGTCCTTCTTTGTAACGTCCTTACCGTCCGTAATTGAAGGACCTTAGACTGTAAGCTCGCCATGGTGTCTAATCAAAGGCAGATTTTCGTACGTACGATTTGCCACCAGAGATCGCCCTAATTTCATATTTTTTGGTTTACAAAAATTATTTAATACAACAAAGACAGCGGTACAACGTGTTGAGGTTGAAAAGACAATACACACATTTCCACATAATCTGGATCGTAAAATGTTACGTTGTAAGAGACCTTCGAAAAATATGCAATTCTGTGAAGGCATTTGTAATACTTAATGCAAACTTGTTGCACATTGCTGTTATTTATTCATTATTGGTCCGACATGTTTCGGTCTCAGTTCTTGGCCATCTTCAGGGAGCTCGTGTTTTTTCGATGTGTCAACTTATTTCGTATCACTTTACATGTATGCTTAAACTGCTGTGAAATAAGTGACACATAAACTGCACATCGAAGAAAAACACGAGGTCCCTGAAGAAGGCCAAGAACTGAGGCCGAAACATGTCGGAATAATTAATAAATAAAAACACTGTGCAACCAGTCGGCATTACGTATTATATATGTAACACAGTTGCGCGGAAAATGTACAATATTAAATGGGCAGTTATGAGGTTATCGCGAAGTTGCTTTACTGAATGGATAGTTCGTCTAGTTAACGTAGTTCAACTTTACTAGCTTCTTACGTTCTTTACGGAGTTTTAGGATCAGATTAACGCACAAAAATCCCACTCCATCAGGCCTGATTACTGTCCGTTGGTAATGAAATGGCGCAAGAGTTTTTAAGAGAGAAAGAGGAAGAGGAGGGAGGGAGGGAGGGAGGGGAAGAGATTATAACAGTCTTAGGGAGAGAGAGTGGTGACCCCGAGAGAGCCGTGATTATTCTGCCTGGCATTTGGCAGTTCAACACATCTGAGAAATAATATTTATTATAGTACTCGGCATACAGTTTCCTTGTAATATGTAAGTAATTCAGCGAAGCTACATAATAATTACAAGAAAGTTACATAATATTAGCATACGACCAGTAATAAGTAACACGTAATGTGGGATGAAAGTCTTTAATAGAATTTCTCGGACACTACGAGTAATTATAAAATAATAGTGCGTATACACTATATAATTATTAAGAACTTGTTTTAAAAATGAAAAAACCATATTTTAGGAGATTAAAGAGACTTTACACCATTTTACTGAAGTCACAAATTCATACTAGCATAAAGCAGGTTCACAGTTATAATGCTATATTGTAGCTACATATTTTGTAGTTTTCATATTTCTATGTTGTGGTTGTGTTTGTATCACTGTGACGTAACATGAGTTTTCTGATGTTGGTCCAAGGAGCGAAGCGTGCCGGAAACGTGCATGCAGATAAATCAATCACATATATTGATTTTGTGCAACATGACGGTTTGTTGCTCATTATTATTGCATAGTTAATGAGCAGTCAGTGATGAGTAAGTTTGAGAATATTGTCAGGATTTTGTGGAATGAAGTGAAAATACTGTTAGGCTTTGCAGATAATATGAGACCCAGGAAATATACTGCAGTGATGTCGGTGAGAATGAGACGTCCATCACAGTAGACCTAACAGTAAAGAATGAGCCTAACAAAAATGAGTTAGATGACTGAGACCGCAGCATTTTCTTTTTGAACTGATTCTTGGATCGCATCGTCGCATGAAAGCCCCCCAGAATGAATTATCCTATCCTATGTAGAATACGACGCAAACAGGGTCTATTGAACAGTACAGTGTACTAAGATTCTAGAATGAGTGGGCTGGCTGTATTAACCTCACTGTACGAACTAGTGTCAGGCTTTTGTGAGCACGGTGATGGACATTCGGGTTCTCTAAAGCGCAGAGAATTTATCAACTATGTGAGTTAGTACTGACTTACGAAGTACTGTGGTCAGTGCAGTGAGTGAGTGATTGATTGAACGATGTTTAAACGATGATTGTGGAGCCTTGAATGTACATCTTCATTAGTTAGCCCTCAATCAAATGACCAAATCTAAGAAAAAAAAGAAGAAGTCTTATGAAGCAGTTGCCACCCTTAATGGATTTTTAAGGTTTATTTCCGTGTTCACAAAAGATTAAGACCATTATTTTGAAACACCGTGTCTATACAACCCAGTCCCACTTCTTTAAGGTGTCTTTTAACATTATCTGCTACTAGATCTTCCAAGATATGTCTTTCCTTTCTATTTGAGCCAATATTGTATTTTATGCATTTCTTTTGTTTCTTGTTTGTGTTACGTATTCCATCCAACCCACATTCATTTGATGATTCTAATAAATTTTGGCTGGTCCAGCCTTAGCCTACTGTTATGGTCAATCATGCCGAACGGACAGGTTTTGAGCAAGGTGCTGAATAAAGACAGAAACCCTGGCCCTCCAGGTTGGGGGTTGGCCGTGCGGTTAAGATCTAACTTCGTGAAAACTCATGTTTCTGGAAATCCCGGCAGTGAGAAGCCTTGGCCCGAAAAGTGGCCGGGGAGGAGGAGGAAAAAAAGAATAATAATTGGAGGAATCTTTTTGAGTATCATATAGAACGAAGCCAATGAATATGCAATTATTTGAAGATTCCACTCTATTTCCTGCGTCTAAATTTGACTCATCAACACACGTTTGATCTTTTCTTATTCTCAGACACCAAGTTACACACCCTTAAGAACCAGCAGAAAGAACTGAAGTTGTTTATCTTTTTAAAAACAATAGCTAAATGCTTAATGGATCTAGAGTAGTGCCATTTCGTGACGTAATGAGAGAATTAACATTTGTGCAAGAGGTAAATGGCAGTACGTTGATGAAGATACATCCACACGACAAAGTGTAGCAGATAAAGTAAGATAAACGAGGCTGGGGTAGAGAGATCAGAAGTTTGCAAGCTATCAATAGGTCTCCTCTTGGTACAGTCTTGACATACCGTCCATCATCGTACAAGAAGAGTGAAAGAGACGGAGAGCAGCCATTACTGTCGATTCACCCCCCCCCCCCCCCCCCCCCCCCCCCCCCCCCCCCCCCCCCCCCCCCCCCCCCCCCCCCCCCCCACCACCCCCCA
>Ga0123355_10016001_pt1 | contig 11803 bp, 5 predicted proteins | sample TergutEmb28metaG_3_FD_89872 | JGI IMG/M metagenome (GOLD analysis project Ga0123355, IMG submission 89872) | Embiratermes neotenicus P1 segment gut microbial communities from Petit-Saut dam, French Guiana - Emb289 P1 | ecosystem: Host-associated > Arthropoda: Insects > Digestive system > Gut ...
TATATATATATATAAAACATAAAGACACTTGCATTTTATACATAGTTATATCAAGAATGTAAGAGTTTGGGATCCCACAGCGCATTTTAAACATTGCTAAGTAAGGATCTGTATCTTAGAAGGGTCTGAGGATGATTCTATAAGAATCGAAACATGTTGCCCTACTACAATAATAAACATATAAAGTTTTGTCGTGTTTGACTGATACATCAATGCATATTTATATACTTGCAAGTTACACTTTGTAGGCTAATGGTGAATTAAATTCAGTCAGAAAACACAACTATAATAGTATGCTAAATGATGGTATTTATTAGTGAAGTAAATAACTACATCTTTCGGCCTATAGCGGCCATCTTCAGATTATTACAATTTTGCTAAAAGAGTGTCATATATGTGTCTACCCCTTCCCCCAATATCTACCCAACCAGGGAGATCTATACCCCACCATTCACTGATCCACTAGACGCCCCACTAAATAAACTTATTTGTAACACGTAAAATGATGATGAGATCTCAACATCACCACGCAGTTTAGACATATATATGACACTCTTTTTTAAGCAAAATTGTAATAACTTCAAGATGGCCGCTATAGGCCGAAACATGTAGTCATTTACTTCGCTAATAAATACTATCATTTAGCATACTTTTATAGTTGTGTTTTCCGACTGAATTTAACTCACCATTAGTTTTTTCAACACACAACGGGGATGACTCACCTTAGAACACTTTGTAGGCGTCTTAAGTAAATATGGAATGCAGGAAGTTCCTGTATTTGGTTAAACGTCACGTTGTGAAGGCGTGAGGGGTAGCAGAGACCGTCCATGGGGTCCACCCAGCCTCCTGTACAATGGGTATCGGGTTTCTTTCCCGGGGGCAAAGCGGCCGGGGCGTGGCGCAGACCATCCAACCCTATCTAGAGCCGAGGTTAAAGAGAGAGTAGGGCTATAACTCTACTCCCCCTCTGGGCATTCATGGCCTATTCAAGGCTAAACTTTGCCTCTTCCTTTACCTTACGGGATACCAGAGGTACAGCTCCGACCATTCTTAACCTCCATATTTGTCAGCTTCAAGACCCAGCGGCCTGACTCCCGGTACCCACCGGACAGGACGTTGTCTGGACCGCAGTTCCGGTCTGGAAGCTGTGTCATGGATGTTGGCCAGTGTCGACTAAATATGTTGTGGCTTTGAGTTCCGGCTAACTCATGTCAAAATATTGGGCAGAGAAGGACTTGTCACAAAGAAGCTGGTTTAGTCGAGGGTCTTCCATATTCCAACCAAAAATCTGTGCGGATTCATTGCTTCCTAACATGAAGCAGTGTCTTCTCTGTCATGTCTGTCTTATTTAAATGTTTCTTTGCCATGCAAAGCGTCAAGGTTGTTGTCTTGCGAGCTATGACGCCATGTAAAGATGTCTTTGTCCAGGCCATGAATGCATATAGAGGGAGCAGAGGTATGGCTCCATGCTTTATTAACCTTGGCACTAGAAGAAGGTGAGTGGTCATCGTCACGCCCCGGCTGTTCTGCCCCCGGGATAGAAGGCAGGTACCCATTGAATAGAAAGCTGGGTGGGCCCCATAGCATATATGTATTGTTTTGGAGGTGTAATGGATGAAATTTCGTTAATCTACCCTGACGGTCAAGGCAACAAGTTCCTTTGAAAAGACGGTACAATTCTGCCATACTAGACGGTATAATTCTGCCATCCTAGACGGTATAATTCTACCATATTAGACCGTACAATTCTGCCATAATAGACGGTATAATTCTACTACACTAGACGGTATCACAAATCAAAATCCACTGAGATTTGTCGTCAGCACCGTGAGAACTTCAAATATCACTACCTTACACTATCTTCTCGAATCGTAGATTATTTATCGACGCGATATCAGCTTATGTGGTCAATCTTCCATCCGCACAGCAGTGCTCCTAGTGGCTATGATGTCCGGGGGCAGGGGGGGGGGGCGAAGGGGTCATGTGTTTGATCAACGATATATCCTGTTCTTACATTTTTGCAACACTCTGCCTGGCCTTACAAGGCTACTTCATGACCCTGGTCTGCAGTACCCTCTCAAGGAATCAAACGACCTGCTGGAACTTGGTGTTATCGCGGATGGTCTCCACTTTGATGATATTTCTGTGTTCGTCTGCCCTTACAAATGACTATTGAGTGATGCTACTTTGGAGTCTGCTGAGTATTGTTGACGTTTCGGAGGGACCGGTACACCGGGAGTACCGAAAAGTCAGCAAACACTCAGCTGACTACAGGGTGTTGTTTATTTTGTGACATAAACCGAACAGCCACAATGCAATTAATCTGACAAATTTCTCACCCATGGATGTGAATAAGCACCTTGTGGACGTAGGTGATTTGACTGGCTGGAAGCAGGAATTCTTTGTCTCTCCGCCTTCGTAGTATGAATCGAAAACATGAATTTGTATTGTTTTAAATGCGAAGGCCCTCTGAAAATCATTGCTGTTTTGACATATTTAGTATCTGGAGAAAGTGAACCAACTTGTATTCTTTTACTTCTAAAAACAAACTCCAAAACAAATGAGTTTTAAATAAAGATTCAGAAAGATGTTTTTTTTTTTTTTTCGGCATAACGAGTCTTTTAATGGTTAGAACGGTGAGCTGATGATTAAGAGAAACTTACAGTAAAATTTCTACAGCAGAAGTCGTCTGTGTTTCTCGTGAAAGCCAGCAAGCTGGTGACAATTGAGTTCTCTCTTAATTAAATCACTATATGGCCTTCGTGTGTTGTCGTGCGACCTTAGTGACCTCCGGTGGCATCAAACATTAACATCCCTGACTGTGCCATTACAGTACAGTCTTGATACGACGAGTAAAGTTCGGTGCATAATGTCGTGTGATTTAAGAAAAACAGCTTTAAGTTTTTCTTCTTCTTATTCTTTGACGCAACAGCCCCCAGTGGGCCAGGACCTCCTCATGAGGTTTCTAGATCACACACAACGATGCACCACAGTCGGTAGGACTCCTATGGATTGGTAATCAGCTCGTCGCAGAGACCTCTACCTGACAACACACAACACTCACAACAGACAAACATCCATGACCCCGGTGGGATTCGAACCCACAATCTCAGCGGGCGAGCGCCCGCAGACCTACGCCTTACACGGCGCGGCCACTGGGACCGGCTTTAAGGCTGTCTAGTAGATAATATTCATACAAGGTGGGCTTGAATTTCTAATAACTGAGGATTTAATTGTAGTTTTCACTCACTTTCCACTTTAATTGTAAACAATTATGGCATCACAAAGATAATAAATATTTTGAATAGTGAGTAAGGTAAACGTCACGCCATGACATGCCTATGCAGGCACAAAGGGTAGGCGGAAGTTTAGTTCCAACCCATACGCAACATCGGCGCTATATTGGGGTGGATGGTCAGCACCAGGTCCCAGCTGCTATATCTCCGGGAAAACCCCCAGGACCCATCTTACAGGAGGCTGGGTGGGCAAAGGGGCATGTAAAATCTCGTCTCCACCGGGATTCGATACCCGGACCGCCCAGCCCAGTCGCTGAATCGACTTCGCTCTCCTGGGTGTACGACCAAATAACTGCTCGTCTAGCAAACAAACACGTAATAAAAATAAGTTAGGGAATTCAGACATACTTTAACATTTCTTGTGCTTTCACTCCTTTCTTCTTTGATCAAATCTCAAACACTGACTTACCAAAAACAAAAGCACTAGATAGAGAAAACGTCCTCCCCTTAACGCTGCAGTGCCCGTTCGAAATATTTTTCGTTCTGATAAATTGGGGCTATATGGCGCGCTACGCAGCAGTTGAATTCCAGAAGTAATGAGATGATAAATTTTATTAGAACTCCCAGTTTACCAGTTCATAAAAATCCGCTCAATATCGAGAAAGAAGCGACGAGGGACGTGCTTAATTTAACGATGATTTCAACCGCTGAGATCACATCACACCGGTAGTAGATAAACGAAATACGAGTATGGAGCACTGGTGAAATGACAGTGACAAGGACAAGCGGAAATACTTGGTGAGAACCCGTTCCCAGTGTCACAGTGTCTACCACAAATCCTAAACGGACCGGTCTGGAATCAAACCCGAGCCATTCGGTGACAGGCCGACGACCTGAGCCATGGCACGGTCGTAGTTCTCGAATTACTGCATAAGGACAGACGAACAGATACGGAAACGTTTGCAATATTTCGTAACGACAGCGCTAAATACGTCGAGCCGAGGTCGATAATGAACCAGTACAGCGCTCAGCAGCTAATAGGTGAAAGTCGCCTATTATGGAGAGGGTTTTTAAAAACTGCTGTTAAACTTAGGAAAATTCGTACAACTTTTCAAAACACACGCATAACTTGATTTGATTAACGAATAGACATTTGTTACATAAATATCGTAAATTAGGAAAAGAAAATCGCGGGTAAAATTCGTTTCCTTAGAAACTTTATATCCCCTAATTAGGTGCACACGTGTTTCTGATTTGGCGAGGTGAACAATTTACACAGAAAGCACACAGAATTAAAATAAATACAAATACACAGGATACAAACAAAGAACAAAACAGTGCTTATCCCTGATAAGGCTCACAAATACAGTCTTCCTCCATACCAGCACAAAGCGTGTACGCCCATCTGAAATATTTCGCACATCGTATCCATTCTTCTCTTTTGTGGTCTTAAGAGAAACGACCAGTACAGTACAATCAGCTTCTTGTTCATCTTCCGTCGAATCGTTAGCGAAAGGAACACTTAGGTCAGTGTCCGAATCTGACGTAGTGTCAGACGGAGTTGGATCCCGGCAAACCACTCCCTTTCGTCTTTTTGAAGAACCAAGAAGAGCATTCGACAGCAAGCCGATTGATTCTGGTTTTAGTGGCCTGTTTGCTTTTTCTGAGTTGCCCCAACAAATTTTCTGTAAGGTGAACTTTTTTCTTTCTTTCTTTTTTCTTTTTTTTTTGCTGTTCCACCGCGAGTATTTGGCTATAGGTTCAAGTTTGGCACAGGGCTGATATCTGACGCTCGGAAAGCCTCAGCAGAAGCGAACGGCGAAAACTAACAGAATTGAATAATGTCTTATCGATGGTATTTACCAAAGCAGGATGGTTCACAGGAGCAGCATCTGTGTCCTCTGAGGCTAGAGGGAAATCGTGTGGTCTGAAGATGTTCTTGTCACAAGGAAAACGGACTGTCGTCCGGAAGCCATTAGCCGCTATCTCGCCTGTTGCAGCTCGCTTGTATGCATTGCCGAATGGTTCGCCACTTTGGTAGATGGTTACGACTAGGTTTGAACGGAGCTATTTTTTTAATTTCTTGGCAGTAAAATGTTGTCAGGGGCCCCATGAAAGTTTTATCCAATTGTTGCATTTTGTGACTGTTGTTAGGTGGGAGGCAAATGATGTCAACATGACTCTCTCGATGTAAAGTAATGACATCCAGATTCTTTGTGTGTGGATTGTTCCCGTCCGGTACTAAGATACAAGGATCTTATTTTGTCGACTTCGCACCTTTGATGAAATGAAGAAACCACTGGGTGAAAATCTCGCTCTGTATCCACTCCCAAGGATGGCACACGTGGATTGCTCCAGGCGGTGTGCCATTCATCAATTCTTGTTTCATATATTTTATTGGAAATACAAGTAAAGGAGGAATGAAGTGTCCAGTTGGACTCATACAGGTGACGACTGTCATAAGAGATCCCTAATCTGCGGAGTGAACAGAAGATACCTGACTTTTGCCTTTCAATCCTAATATTTTCATGTGTTTGTGTGTACAATAGTGATGCCGGTTTCATGGCAATTGTAACGTCTTGCAGGATTATGTCAGATGGTGTACATAGCGGGTTCGTAGATTTAAAAAAACTAAGCAGGGGTTGTAACTGAAATTTCTTGACGACGACTTAGAAAAATTTCAACCACTTCCTTCCAGTCTTTCCACTTCTCTTGCAAAATTGGCTTTTAATTCCGTTTCTTACAGCAAGTTGGTAAGCGAGATTCACGACGCCTGCCAATGTCAAGCCAAAAAACTTTCTTTCGAACAAAAGACAATATTCAGCGACAACATTTTCTGCTTCACAAGGAAGAACTTGCTTCCTACCCAGTTTTGTTATTATTGTTTCACTTGAGCTTTCCTGCCGTTCTTGAACATAACGCTCTGGTGTTGTTTGAGGTAAGATGAACACTCTGGGCGCTCTGTAGCTGCCCATTTCCTTGTTCCTCACAGCCTCAGTAGCTGCCTTCACCCTTTCGGGATCCCATTTTACCTTCGAGTCATCTGTAATATTACATAACCCAGAAGGAGTAATTCACAAGGTACTGACTTCCTAATATGGGAGCCCCATATTAGGCTCTTCAGACCTCCCCATATTAGGCGAAAACATGTGCTCGAGAAAATGGGTGAATAAAACAGAAGGACCCAAAATTGTACCTATGAAACATAGCAAGGGTTTAAGATTGCACTTAACAGAGAACTGAGCAGTAATCTAGTTCAGAAAACTAGCTTACCTACAGCTGCCCATGAGTCGCAGTTCAGGGACAAGCAAAAATTTCACGGCGCACCAAAACGAAGACACCCAGCCAGTGTCGAAGTCTTGAGCAACTAACCGTTTGTAATGTGATTACAATTAATAACCTGATCTGCTTAATGATTTACATTCTTAAGCACACAGCGCAGCACCTCCTGGTATGAAATAAAGCACTTCCCCAAATTAGGAAACCTCCCCATAATTGGCGACTTTCCTATCCGAATACTAACTAACTAACTAATTAACTAACTCTATTGAGCAGTCCTTCTTAAGAAGCTAACCGGTTCCCAGACAGTCAAGAAATTCCCCGCACTTTATGGAACCCGAAGGTTCATCACCGAATTCACAACAGCCCGCCACCCTTCCCTAATCTGAGCCAGATCGGTCCAGTCCATGCCCCCCAACCCACTTCCTGAAGATCCATCTTAATATTATCCTCCCATGTACACCTGGGTCTTCTAATTGGTGTCGCGCCCTCGGACTTCCCCACCAATCCCTGTATGCACCTCTCCTTTCCCCCATATGTGCTACGTGCCCCGCCCATCCCATTCTTCTTGATCACCCGAATAGTATTTGGTGAGAAGTACAGATCTTAAAGCTCCTTATTATGTAGTTTTCTCCACTCACCTGTTACCTCGTCCCTCTTAGTCTCAAACATCCTCTTAAGCATACTATTTTTCAACATCTTCAGCCTACGTTCCTCCCTCAAAGTTAGCGACCAAGTTTCACACCCATACAAAACAACAGGCAAAATTATATTTATTAATATTTCCAATTCCCGTTTCTGAAGTCAGACCTCTAATACACTACGCTACCTCGTAACCCAGTAACCTCTGTGCGTGCCTCTGCACTTCTTCTCCGTCAACGCATCAGTGAGCGGCCTTCAAGACATGTATAGAAACCTCTCCTCCTTCCGATTGTACGTCTCATTAGCCCGTGCTGTTGTGACAAAGCGCCCTCTGTTTGGCCGATGAGCTGCAGATAACAGTATTGACTGTGCTGCCCACAGTACATGCCCGTGTTTAAGTTTCTCAGGTCACACCCCGCCGGACGGCACCACACTCTTGCGTAACTCCAAGTGCAAGACTACACGCTCTATGAAAGAGTTAACGTCTACTTTATCTCATACAATTTGTAAAGTAACAAAGAATAACGTCTAGGAATTCTTAAACGGAAACGAGACAGGAAAGTTACATTTCTTAAGCCCTTCGAAGTCAGATGATATGTATGTAACCTGGTAAGAACAAGGTGAGCGCAATGTCAAAGAAGCATGTATACCTCCCAGTTCCTTCGGTTTTCCCCTGCTGTTACTATTCCACCATTTCTCCATACTCACCAGTCACATACGACAGTCCTGACCATGCAGCACATTGTCACATGGTCGGTATAGTGACTGGGCTACGAACTGGATGATCCAGGATTAGAAACCTGGCTAAAGGAAGAGATATTTCTGTTCTCCGAAACGTCCAGACCGAATTTGGGACCCGCCCAGCCTACCATTAAAAGTTTACAGTGGGTTCCTTCCAGGGAGGTAAAGCGGTCCGAGCGTGAATCTAAAGTCTCTTTTCAATCACTAATTGAAATTTCGGGTTGCGTAGAAGACTAGGAATTTCTTGGTGAGTTTAGTTATTACTGGCTTTTCAAAAAGTCCTCTGATAATAGCAATTGACAAACAGTTTATGTAAGAGACGTGGAATAGTCAGCAGCAGAGCTACCGTTCCTGTGTCTAGAAGAATACTACACAGTAACCTTAGGCCTTCTTTATACGGTTACGAGGCCTGGAGTCTGTTCCTTTGAGGCAGCAACTACATGCCCCAGGTTACTGATCTGTTGTTCTAGCAACTGTGAAGTGGAATGTGAATGTGAAACATTTCTGGAAGCAAATTTGTAATTTGCAAGCTGCAGGCTATTTGTTTAGGACAAACAAAAACAGGTGTCATAGTTTCGTCGTCACACAATCCCCACAAAGTCTCAAAGATTTACTCATGCGACTATAAATCAGTTCAAATACACATAAGTGACACCTGCAGACACAGGCAGTTTCTGCTGGGGTCACATATTGTCTGTAGTTCTAACAGTCAAGCAAACAGACATACAGTTACTTCTGCTTTAAGAATGGAACAAAGACTGTAACAGTGTGTCACCTAATGGTTTCAGGGAAGAACACGTTTTGAATGTAACCAACACACTTTCTCACAGAACCTTACAGTATCATCAATAGAATGTGTTAATTGTTGTCTTTTGACATAAGATAATTGATAACTCTAAGGGTACAAAGTTGCAACAGCCCACAGTAACCTTTAGAGCTCTGATTTTCCAGACTGTTTTATTAACACTCCCTATACCCAGTTTATAAAGAAAGAATTCATACTTTTTTTTTTTTTGGTACGTGTCAACAACAAGTCAAAGTCTTCATTGTTGATAATCCACTCAAATTATTTTATGATTTCTAAAGATCTCTTTGAGTCCGTTCCGCCTACTGCCCAATAGGATGCCCTTCCACGAGGTGAGGGAAAGGGGGCGAGGCTTTAAGCTGAACCCTCCATCTGGTACTTGAACTTCTGGAGTTACACCACCACTTACACATTTGATTTTACGGTGTGGTGCTAAGAACAAGGTTAACTATTTAGACTGTTGTTCTTTGGGGCAGGACGCTGCGTAGTGTATATTTGCAGGTACTAAAGTTAAGGAGGGACGGTCCCAGTGGCCGCGCGGTCTAAGGCGTAGGTCTACGGCCGCTCGCCTGCTGAGATTGTGGGTTCGAATTCCACCGGGAGTTTGGATGTTTGTTGTGAGTGTTGTGTGCTGTCAGGTAGAGGTCTCTGCGACGAGCTGATCACTCGTCCAGAGGAGTCCTACCGACTGTGGTGCGTCGTTGTGTGTGATCTAGAAACCTCAAGAATGAGGAGGCCATGGCCCACTGGTGGGCTGTCACGCCAAAAACAACAAAGTTAAGGAGGAATATGCTGCCTCCGTACTCAGACGAAGATGAAGATACTGTGATGATATTCACCAAACCTTACGGTAAATAACAATCTAACCGTCAAATGCAACAACACACCAAGAAATATTGTATTGTTAAATCACGAGAATGAAAACCAATCAGATACTTTCGATATATTTCAACCCTTTGAGGTCATCTTTAGAAGACAATTGACTAGAACGTGTTGACAATAGTTTCACAGTGCCTGAAATGGCTTGACCAGTGAAATATTCAAATTATTAATATATATTTTACAATGTTTAAGAAATATCTTACCTGTTCAGTACGTTTTTCAGACTATGAGGAGAAATTTACTGAGACTACAAAAACTATCCACATCATTACCTTACTGTTTTCCCTTTTATACTCCATTGACTACACACATGCATGCGTGCGTGCGTATATATTAATCTTTATCAACCGCGTGTACTAACCTAGATATAGCACTCACGTAGGTTAACATCCTTAAAAATTCATGCTATATATATATATATATATAGTGTATATATTAAACACTGACATTTACTGCACTTTTTAAGACACAGTGAATAATATCTTTTAATTTTCTACAAAATGTCTTTTACTTCATAATTTTATATTTTTCATTTCAAATAACATTCAAGATTCTCATTCAGCATGTGCCAAAATACAAACACCCACTCTGTCAGTTAGTACATGTACATGCCCCACCCCGCCAGTACATGTACCGCTCGGTTTACATTTGATAATTTGACCTTCCTAGCTTTTTTCCCCCCTGATTTGCACGCTATATGCCTCCTCTAGATCATGATCGTTCAGCCCTTAGCCCGCGGGCAGCATGTTTCTCGCGACACAATTTTATGTTTCCCTCTCAGGAATCTGAAGTGTTGAGTCGTCATTTAAGTCTCTCCTTAGCACATCCGAAACAGAACGCCGAAAAACTTACTGAGCTGTTTGTTTACGGAGTCACATGCTACATTATTAATTTATTTTAAACAAATGTGCTAAAATAGCAACATACTGGCGCATTTTTATACATTTTTCCTGTTATTATCAACATAATTTTATTGCACACGACATGTATAAAGACACAAACATAAAATAATACATATAATCATAAGCATTCTGTGCAAAGAATTCCACGTTGCCTGCATGCAGACCAGATTTTGCCTAAGTTGCCCGCACCACGTTACAGGGGAAGCGGGATGCTCCAGATGTATGCAGACAATATCAAAATAATGTGCAAGTCTGTTATAGTTTGAATAAATGTATCTTAGTAGCTTAAACATTGTACTGAACAGGTACTTTTCAAGCACTGTAAAATTTATTTTTATAATTTCAATATTAACAGTTGTGTTCTGGTAAGGTAAAGTACTTGTAACAAACTCTAAAGTTAAAAAGAACAGGTACCCTTTTACTTAATCAGGTACCACACCATGAAGCACAGAGGTTAGGGTAGGTCGCTGGTTCGATTCCAGATGGTGTCATTGGCATTTTTCATTGACATAATCCTTCCGATCGCACTATGACCCTGGGGTCGACTCAGCCTCTAACAGAAATGAGTACCAGGAGTTTTTCCGGGGGGTAAAAAACGGCCGGTGCGTAAGGCTGACAACTTTACCACCATCCTGGGCCATTGTCACGTAATCTGGGAACATTAACTTCCTGGAACCCTCTGCGCACCTTGGGCCTGTAATGGGACTGATTTACCTTTACACCATGAAGGCACATGGTGAGGTGGAGGCTTGATTCCCTGCATTCTTAAGATTGTCACTAGATTGAGGCGGATGGTCGGCTTCGCACCTCGGCCACCTGACCCCGAGGAAACAGCTCTCTGTACCGGTCGCATAGCAATCTGGGTGGACTCCAGCACCGGGCTGGACGTTTATGAGAAGTCGAGTAGATTTCCTAGGTCACAGACGGCTTTACCATGCTACAACAAATGTTGGGCCTTGCGTGAACGGTTTGTGTCTTGACACTAATTGCCTTGTTGTTCGGGCCCCGGTGAAAATTTTTGTGCGGGCACCCCAGGTAGGGCGGACCGGCTAAAAATATTTACACTAAACCAGAAAAACTGGCTGTCAGTTGCAAAGTGACTTGGGCTTGGTCTGAAATAGTTAATGTGTGAAGTCGAGAAATAGTGATTATTTCATAAATACAAAAACATATGCAACACAGCCGGGCCCCGCACCACTAAAACTAAACTCCGTGGCTTTAGTCCGCGAGCGAACCATACCGACAGAGCGGCCGCCGCCGGTAGGCGAAGTTAGTGCCAACTTTTGCGGATAGAGGGGTGTCACGTGGTTAGCGCA
>Ga0123355_10016004_pt1 | contig 11802 bp, 6 predicted proteins | sample TergutEmb28metaG_3_FD_89872 | JGI IMG/M metagenome (GOLD analysis project Ga0123355, IMG submission 89872) | Embiratermes neotenicus P1 segment gut microbial communities from Petit-Saut dam, French Guiana - Emb289 P1 | ecosystem: Host-associated > Arthropoda: Insects > Digestive system > Gut ...
CTCCCAAACTGTTCAACTTTGGATATAGGTGTTTTGGGTTATATCGGTATAGTATAACATAAGGAACACCCTCCCGAAGTCTGGTCCGTTCCTCCTGTTACACCCCGTATATATATATATATAATACATTCTATTTATATTATATATATTATTTATATTATATATATTATTTATATATATTTTTTAAATATGTTTTGTCTCGTAATTTATTGAAAACAAAAGATACATAATGACTTCATTTTTTTATGCAGTATCATACTGCCACATGTCGGCCACTCTTCAAACCATGAGTATCATTGTTGAAATTTACAAGACAATCCAGCTGTGGTTCAAATTTTTATCGTACTTTTAAGGTTTTCAGTTGACTCTCCCTTGTATATATACATATATTAAAAAAGTACATACCCACAGTATTAAAAAAACATTTTACCTGAAAAATAAGTTCATCTGCAACAGTGAATGATCTATCAAGTTGCCCAGTTAAGTTGTTTATCTCTTTTTGCAATTCTTTTGTGTCTTTGAGGACTTTGTCAATATCTTCCTTTTGTTTAGCTATATTGCCAATTATCTCCATAATTCGGCGTGTGTAGGCTGATCTGGCAACACACATTTTTAATCATATTCAAACATATCAAACTACCACATACAAGTCACACCTCATCAAAGTAATAGTGTAGACAGAAAGTACAGAGCAAGCTGATCTACACACCACTAGAGAACTTCACTGTTCTTTGAACATTTCATAAAATAAGATGTATCAAATTAATGAAACTGCATATTTGCAAACATGTGTGCATGATGAAAGCAGAATGTAGTACGGCATTTTTGACATGACCACAGATTTCAAAATTTTTTTTCATAACACATAGTAAACGCATTGACTAAATAACACAAAAAGTGCAACAAAGGAACTACATTTAAACTGTTTATGACACAATGATCTTTACTCCTCACTTCTCAATTAGGTCTCTTTCTAATCTTGGTCCAAATATTGATTATTCTGATTGAAATTGTTTGTGGTAACCCACCTATTTTTCAGACAATGAACTGGAAAAAAATTCTCATCTTACATTCAGGTAAATATGTTATTTTTGCCCTGTCCTGCATTTACTACCTGTTTATATCCTTGGTGACTTTCTCATATTCATTCACAAGTTGTGAATGCAGTTGTTCTTTGTGACGCGCCTCATCCCCCAGCTCTCGACTTTTCTCCCGTAAGTTACGCAATGCATCTACCTTCTTCTGGCTCTCTGACTACATAACAAATTATAACACACATTAAACTAAAGTCAAAACATATAAAAATTATAAATACCCAACTACATGCACTACAGAAAATAGACAGCCTGCTAATGGTCCAATAAAATGTGGCTGATATGTCAGATCTGAGGATACATTCCAAACACTGTGATTGCAATAGATAATAAAAGCAAACAAACTGGTATTGTCCAATCTCCATAACAAATTACAACACACATTTACCTGAAGTCAAGACATATAAAAATTATAAATACCTAACTACGTGTACTACAGAAAACAGACAGCCTGCTAATAGTCCAATAAAATGTGGCTGATATGTCAGATCTGATACATTCCAAAAACTGTATTCACTATAGATAATAAACGCCAACATACTGGTATTGTCCAATCTCCACATAACATCTATCACTTTATAATTTTCCTTCACTTAATGTTCAAATCCTGCACCTCTGAAAAAACTTAAATGTGGATTGTAATGCACTCTGGTGTCACTATTCTCAATACATTCTAAAGCACAGGTATCCGTAACATTTTTACCATCATGATGATCAAAAAACTTACTGCTTTATTGGAATTACGTTCCCTTGCATCTCGGTATTGTGCCAACAGTGGTGCTCTATGCTTCTCCCACTGCGCAGCAAGCACTACCAAAGTTTGTGCATTACTTTCCACTGAAGCTTGGAGTGCACTTAAGTTAGAATCTGCTTCTGGTAACAAATCATATGTGCGTTTTTTCATGGTCTGTTCTTCTTCTTTAACTCTCAGTGCTCGTTCTTCTTGTGATTTCTCTTCCGTAATCTTATAATGAAACAAAATACAATTTTTTCCTTATATAAGTAAGACTAGTAATTTTCTTTATATATTTAAGGAATACATAACATATCTCTAAAATATACACTATGTTGTTTTTTGGCATCACTGAAAATATTCTAAACATAGATTATGGAAACCTTGCAGCCATAGAACAAGCCAACACTGAACCATACTGAATTATGATGAGTGTATACTTCAAAATTAATTTTATTTTCCATACCAACAAATAGCTCAACTGTGACAGAGAGTATCATTCAACACATCTAATACTACAGTGGACTATACAACACAAATGCAATTTCAGAGAGATATAGCCCAGAACTGACAGGCAGGAGAACTATCCAACCCATGGAGCACTGTCTCCCTTCAAAGGACAACAACTCCTGACAACAGCCAGAAACTACCACTGTCATCACAACCCAGCCAACCGACTTCCCTGGGATTAAGCACTGCCAATGACTGATACATCAAGTTCACACAAAAATTGCAATGTGGTTAGGCATCTCACAACACAGGTAGAAGTATGGGGCAGTTGCACCATATGTGGGCAGGTTCTGCATAAGAAAATATGTTGTGTAAGCCAATATACACCTTAAGATATAAGGTTTTGGAATGTTTGCTTATGTTTATGTACATATTTCAGATGTTAATATGAAATGTTAGTCACAGTAGGGATTTGTTTCACCAATTTCAAGTGCTATGATCCATACAAAATCCGACCCATCCAAAACATTCTCAAATGTTATATACACGCCAATTTAAATTATAACAATTACATCAAATAAGTGTGTATAGTATGATAATAACTTTAATACAAAATGTGATAGCCATTTGACTGTCACAAACTGTCAAAACAAGAGGTAAAGCATATATAACTGACTATATATGACAAGGAAAACTGTTTCCAATGTACCATCAGACAGTTTATACAGTGCAATTAAATAAAACACCCCCAGGCTGCTTACACAGAAGTTGAATTGACATGAGCTGTCATACCTGTGACAGTTTAACAGTCAGTTTATTAACATCTAACTGCAGTGAATCCAAACATTGCTTTAATCTCTCCATCTCTTCCCTTGCTAGCTGCATTGCTTCTTCCTTCTCCCTTCTCTTTTCAGTAACAGTGACTAACTGAGATCTCTCTTGTTCACCAGCCCCCTGTAATTGTTTATCTTTATCAGATTCCTGTTGAAATAAGCAAAATTTATAATGAGAACATGAGACATTTGAAAAATAAGATATGTTATAATGTGTAAGTCAAACACACCTGTAAAATCAGTTTATAAAATTAAGTGTCCATGCATCCCACTAAATGGAAAGGAAGGTACCATAAAAATAAACTTTAAACATAAAGATAGGAAAGGATAAAGACTTTGTAAGAATGTTATGTAGACTGGCAAATGTTTTGAAAATATCAGTACGTGATAGCCTAATGCTGACTTCTACAAGCAGTTAACCCCATTTTCATCTTTGATATACTAAAAATAATTTTTCATTCCTCAATTTGCAACTGTTAAATTTTATTTAATTTTAATACTTATAACACTGTAATATATTAGGGATGAAATTCTGTGATAAAAACTCAGAGAAAATACCTGGGATCCCTTGTTCCATTTTACACACAAAACGTCCTGTAAAAAAGCTTCACAAGTTTTTTTTTTATATTTTATAATACTTAAGGGGTACTTGAACAAAACTTATAAAGTTGAAATATGTCACACTAAAAGTTTCTTCAAATGAAATTCTGCCTGTAGGGAACTTGTGTTAATGTGTTATGGATTATGAGTGTCACTGAAACACAATATGACGAAATACATACAAATACTGAAAACTTCTAACTTCACTGTGGTAAAATATGTAGGTGTGTCAAGTAAAAACCTTAAACATTTTCTTCCAGCTGAGTATGTGAATGTGCAATACAGCTGTCAGTTTTCAGCAAAATCCCAAATCTACCATACACAGTACATGCTTTCAACCCATACTGTTAAAAGGAGGGTCTTGATCACTACATCACCACCCCATCTGCACACCATCTCCCCCCCCCCCCCCCCCCCCCCCCCCCCAATTTTAAGTTTACAATTTAACTCACCCTCCTAAAAAGATGTGCAGAGTTTAAATATCTGAAGAATGGAATCTACAATTAAATTCTAACCTTTGTGAACTGTAACTTTTCACTTAAAACAAATCGTGAATTGGTTTCTTTCCCTCTCTTCTTGTCACTGTCTTGTATATGCAATACAGAAAGAGTAGATTCTTTTCCTGGGGCACCTGAGCATCCATCAAGACTTCTTGCTAGGCATTCTGTTAGCTGTTGACTAATTCCAGAGGTCTCCCAATTTGGAGTCACACCATGAGCTTGCTGCAATGGTGTCAAGAGGCCTTTTGCATTGAGCGTAATTAAAGAGGGAAGTAACTGATGGCGATTTGTCACTTGTTCTGTCACAAGTGGTAAATGATGAACATAATATTCACGCCAAGCTAAAAAATAAGAGACAAGTGTAATATACACATGGACAAATCTGATTCTATCTACCTACAGCAATCACCAGTAATGTGACCAAAGAATTCTGTGCTTGGTTCACAGTTCACAAGTGAGCACTTCCTGTCCATAATTATGAGTATGTTTGTTTAACTGATTTGATAGTTTGATTTCAAAGAAGATCAAAATAATGGGACTCAGAACTCCAGAAAACATAAAATGTGGCCAAGAAAAAGTATACCCTACAACTGCAGCAATTTAGGCATGTTTGCAATGGACAGATTTTCATAAAATTTGATTCTGAGTAATTTTCGAATATCTGTCAAGAAAATTCAGGTCTCATTAAAATCTGACAAGAATAACAGGTACTTAACATGAAGACCTACATATATTTATGACAGTACCTTGCTCACTTCTTCTAAGAATAACAAAGATTTCACACAAAAGTTGAAACAGAAAATTAAAACACATATTTTATGTTTAATAACTTTTTTTTTTTTCCAAAAATCATGCAGTTTATGAGATAATGTGGAAAAATATGGTAGAGCCAGACAGGCCACAGGTGGCAACATGATACGGCACATGCATACGGCATGCTAAATAACTAAGACTGCAGACACACACTCACAATATGTAATACTTATTGACTTCTCCATTGCAACAGTGGTCACATGAATGCAACCCCATGTTATGTTTATACGTACATTGCCTGTCTTGTTTCCTGTTAATAGTAACTCAAGACAAATGCTGAAATAGGCAAGACAGAGAGGCTAGTATGAAATGGTATCCATGTGGACATTTCTGATAGAATTTTAATAAACAATCTCATACAAAGTGCAGTCTGTGAAAGCACAAAGCTGAAGTAGACTGCATACATTTTAAAGCAGCATAAACACAGAGTCAAAAGCAACAAACTTCCTGACATAACACACACATGAGTTAAGTACTTAACAAAATCTTGCAGTCCCCAGAAGAAGTAAGCATGAAGGAACTTGGAATGAAGAAGGCATTCTTATACTGAACTGTTAATGACTTCAGAACTTATTCTTATCCAAAGGGGTAGTCCAACAGTTAACAGGCACATATCATATAAAGAAGTACATAATGTGGTCAGTCACAAACATAAATAAAATGAAAACTTTCTGTGCAGTATCTGGTATTCTCAGGAATAGGCCTACCATGTCTGGACAAACAGCATAAACAGGCAAACAACACAATTCTATGATTGTGGCTGACTAGACAAATTTACCAGGTACCACAATTACCATAAAAATGTGAACACCATCTGAAAGCTTCTGTTGAAAAAACTATGGTTGCAGGAAGATAATGCAGCATTTCATTTACCAATAAATATTATGGCCTCTCCACAAAGTCCTCATTTCAAGAGCACCTGGTTATCCTTCTATCCCAGATTCACCTAACCTCAACACCTTGCACATACTTATGGGAAAAACTCAAGGAACAAGTACTGTCCAACTAAAATAGCACAAAACGAAAGCTATGGAAATATCTAAAAATCTCCAGAGGCAATACAAAAAATTCCTTTAAGTTGCTGCATCCATTTTTGTAACTAATTGTCTTGGCCAATGTGCATAAATGTAAAAATGCAGTGTTTGACTACTCCATTGTATTATATTCAATTCTCGGCCATACTGTATTAATATCAATCTGCTCGAATGCACATTATCAGCTTCATGTAATAAACATTTAGTGTACTCCCACACTTGCTTTTTTGAGTGGTTTATTGGATAGTGCAGTTAACATCTCACCGTAAAACACATCATATGAAACAATGATTAACCCTTCAGCGACAGAGGACATTTAAATTCCCACCTTCTCCATGGATGGAGGAATTTAAATTCCCTAACTCTTCAGCGCTGTCGTCTGTACATGGTGTAGACCTCTGATTCCTCACATGTCGCTGGATGCCATACATAGTATAGACCCTTGTATGAGTGGATTCAGTCTCCTCTCACATGCATAGTATTTGAGCTATCAAATTGCGAGTGGTTTCTCTTTATTGCTTAAGAACTGTGCTTTCAGAATATAATAGTTAAAATAGTCTGTTTAGAATGTAACATTATGTATTCAGAAGTTAATTTTTCTATTTAAAAAAAGTCACCTTCGACTGTCAAAAATGTGCACTTTCAGAGTTCTCTCTCTTTTACTCAAACTGAAAGAAATAAAGCTACAGTCTGAACAATGTATCTTTGTAGCCTAAGATCTTAGGTTTCTTCTGCTGTTGGAGAATGATTCATTCATAAATGCTACACTGCATTCTGTAGTTTGAAATATTTTCCTCATCCTATACTCTGGTGATGCATTGACTTCACATCTGCTGCTGGCTTGAAGTCAACACAAATATCATGTGTCAGTTCCTTCTGTAGATAAGCAGAGAATAATGCAGCCTTTCATTTGGTGCAGCTATCAACATATGTTCTGTAATTGCTGGTATTCACCCTGCATGTTTTCAGTCAGTGAACTTTGTTCAGCTGTTCACTCAAGAGTGATACTGGAGACATAGCAATGGCAGAAAAAGTTCTGACAGAGAGTGAAATGCTGGAAATTATGTACAATTCAGACGAAAGTTTCAGTGATAGCAGCATCGACAATGTTAGCAGTAGTGATAATGACAATGATGACATAGCTGTAACAGATGCAAAACATCAGCTGTAGTACTGGAACTTTAAGAACCCTTGTTTGGTCGTGGACATACGCTGTGAATTGGCAACTTCTTCAACAGTCCAGAATTAGCAAGGAAGCTAAAGATCGAACATTCCACTGATTGTGTTGGCCACTAAAACTGAACAGAAAGAACGTCTCCAAGGAAGTGAAAGATAAGAAACAGGAAAAGGGGGAAATCATAGCCAGACATTCGGGTCCAGTCACAGTACTAAAATGGTGTGACAAAAGAAATGTAACTATGGTGTCAACTTACCACAGTAAAAATATAAAATATGATTTAGTTGTTTAACTTGATACAGCACACCTTTTTTTTTTTATTTTATCAACAATAAATTGAGTAAATAAAATAAAAAGTAAAAAAGAAATAATTAAAAACTATATGTGATTCGGTGAACCACACCCGTTTCCCAAAAGAGGATCACCTACCAAACTGAGAACGTCGGGACAACAAAGTTACAAAGGGTGAATATGTAGAACATGTACATGGTCAAGAGGAAAAAAATGACCAAATGGTACCTCAAACTTTTCAAAAGGCTACTGAACTCTACAGTTCTCAATTTGTTTGTTGTTTACCAACAAGTGACAGGAAGAAATATACAGCAGCTCTCATATAGAATTCACCTAGTGGAAGATCTGTTTATGAAATGTGCGCGCTGCGGAGATGCGGGGTGTACCGCGGCGACAGGCCGACAGCCATCCGACAACACAGTTCCACAGCTGACTGAAAGACATTTTCTGAGAAAAGTGGCACCCAAAACTGAAAAATCAAAACCTCATAGGAGGTGTGTTATGTGCTCAAGGCATGGAAAAAAGAAAACTTCAGTGTACTGCTGCCAAATGTGATGTGGGCCTTTGCTTGGAAGATTGCTTTGAGCTGTATTACACAAAGCTCAATTACTGAGGTAATGAAAATTATTTTACTGCATCTGTGTAATTTTAAGATTTCTCTGTTAAATTTTAGAAAAATCAGATCATTAGTTTGCAAATAATGATTTTTTAAATAGATGGTTGCAATTTCGTCATAGGGAATTTAAAACTCCTCTGTCCATGGAGAAGGTAGGAATTTAAATGTGCTCCGTCACTGCCAGCCAATTATGCGACGTATAGAGGCTGGTAGCATGTGAAGAAACAGAGGTCTATACCACATATAGTGGGTGATGCTGAAGGGTTAATGAATGACGTATTTGAAAGAATTTTGAAGTAGTAATGTCTAATTACTGTATTATCTTGGAACTTGACTGCATGGACCAAAGAAAAGGACAAAACACCTCAGTCAACATAGTTAAGTGTCCCAACCAAGATTCAAACTAAGCACGTACCAAATACAAGTCTAGTTTATCATCAATACCATCTGCTGTTTACCTTCCCCATCACAAATAATATAAGTGTGTACTATTGACATTACTAGTCTTCTCTTTGTAACTGTATATCCATATTATAACTATCACAATTAATTTAATCACTGCTGAAGGATAACCTTTGATAATTTAAGTAGCAGTCCATGCAGCATTTTTTTCATAACAACTATGCTCTTGCAATTATCAATACTAGTGCTGTTCACAACCAATAAATTTCATACAAAATTCAAAAGAAACTGCCACTATTTACAATAGTTAATTACACTTACACATATTACAAATTTTAGTTATGAAAACATTTCAAACATTAATGTCATACCCCATAATCAATGCTAATTTTACTTTTAGTTTACATTCCAGAGTTCAATCAGAAGTGGTGAAATTGTTGCCTGTTTATAGATTATTAAATGACATGTATAAATTCAAAGATCATACAGTATGAAATGTAAACTTTTTAGATTCCGTAAAATGAATGAAAACGATCCAATTGTTGGTATGCTTATACAGTGAATACGTACCTTGGGAGAGTTCTTTGGACTTCGCAGTTTTAGGAACATCTAAGTTACAAGATATGAAAGGCTGCTGGTGACCACACCCCTCCCTGCTCCATGTGCCATCATCATGCCACCTTATACCTCTACGTCTGCAGTATCTTGGCAACCACGGAGATGTCAATTGCTTTTTGACTGTTTCACTAACTGCTTTTTCAAGGAGACCAATTCTTCCTATGGATGAAATAATTTTTCAATAATTAGTACATTTATCAGTAACTTTCAACTACAAACAGTGTCTCATTGCATTAATGTACATGTCAAATTGAAAGTCAAATAATCCAAAACAGCATGATACAAACTGTGCCACACCTCAGATATCCATTCTTCTGGGATATGACTGGTTCATCATTTTAAGGTTGCATAGTGGTCTCATCTTCAACAGTTGAAACATCCAAGATTTCTTCTTGGACATCACCAACTGACATGGCATCATATCTCATACGAATGGATACTTCACTGACACAACACCAAATATATACTCACACCAGCTTACCTGTTGGCTCCAATATGCTCTTCTCTGATTCTTTCGGCAGCTTTTCAATCAGGAACACAAATATCCTTCGTACATCTGTTTCGCTTGAATACAGAAACGTCTGATAACCTATATCCCCAGAATAACCCAAGTTCTGCAAAAAAAAAAAAAAAAATACTGACGGCAGTGCAAGGCATGTTTATAAAACATCAGTACTTTATGACCCTACTACCACTTCTTACTGTACAAATTACCTTGCAGGCCTGAGCAATGTTTGCTCCAACCCGAAACCGTGCTGACATTGAATCTGGTAAGGAATGGGGTAGCCCCAATCCCGGGTGAATGACATCTAAGCATCTAACAGCAGCTTCAATTACAAGTTCTGTGGAAAAATGCCTTAGACTGTCAACATCTTCTTCAATATCGCTATAACAAAATCAAATACACGACAGTAAATACAAACGGCACAACCTCTCCTATATTATACCTTCAGCGGTAACCCCAACTCTCTTCCCGTTATGTTATGACTGCTCTCAATTAACCTTTGGTTTCCATTATTTTTTTTTTTCTACACATGGAATCGAATCTGTCTACCACTATCACTTTGTATTGCGATATCCTATACTAACCATCCAACTTGACGTAAGGAATGTATTATTATGTTATCTACCTCCTCCATGTTGGAACGTGACTTAATGTCCAAATAACAGGCTAGCCAATGTAAGTTCACTAAGTGTCGTTACGAAATTTCGTATTGTTGAATTAAGGCAATTCTCGTTCCTGGTCTTAACTGCTATCTTTCACACCCAGTGGCCCGGCTTTAGCTGGGAAGGGGAATGTGTGTGGTGTTTGTATTAGATATTGTGTTGTGAAAGACAATTTGGAATGTGAGTGTTATTGTAGAATGCCAGGTTTGATCACATGCATTGATATGTCGATGGACGTTATACTTGTATCGTGTAAATGGTTTAAATTGTAAAAGGTTATGTATCCTGAGTGTTTCTTATCTTAAATTTTAAGGTTAATGTCGACTGTTCAGAAAGTGCATGGCACCATTAGTAATGACTGTGGTTTAGGTGTGATCCTGTTTGAGGTTATGTCTAGAACCTACCTACTATTTTGTTTCGTTACGTTTAGTTTTTTTTTTGTTTCACATTCTGTTTGTGTATTTTTTTTTTATTCATTTGAGGAGTGCGTTTACCTGCTGGAAACGCACATCTCAAAACAGCATCATCTTCCAAAACCTTCAAGAGCCGGTAAAGTGAACACCTTGTTAATTATCCAGTCCCCCCTCCCCCCCATTTTTGCCAGTTTTGTTCACAAATAAAGAGGGCAATGTAACTCACCCGCAAAACTTGGTATAAAGGTGGTACCAATAAAAGTACAACATCGTTAACCGTGTATACCTACTTCATTTTTAGCCAGCCGATTCTTTAACTGAGGTGGTTAAAACATTCCCACATTGCATGGAACCCAAAAGTTTATTACCATGTTAATAACAGATCAACAATGGACCCCTCAAGCCAGAAATCCAGTCCATGTGTGTCAACCTGTCTGCCCTGTTACCTGAAGATCTGTCTTATTATTATCCATTCATATATGCCCATATCACCATAGTGGTCTCTTCCCTTCATAATTTCAGACTAATACTTTTCTTCACCCCCATATGTGCTATATGTTCCATCCTCAGCCCATTTGTTTTAATTACTTTAATAGTATTTTGCAAAGAATATAAATTGTGAAGCTTCTCATTATGCAGTTTTCTCTAACCAACTGGTACATCATGACTCTTTCGTAAAAGTATTTTCCTTAGTAACTTGTGCTTAACAACCCCAGTTTGTGTTCTTGTAAGGTGAGAGAATGGGTTTTACACACATACAAACAGGAGGTAAAATAAAATATTCAGTCTTTACTTTGTAGGTAGGAAATGGGAAGCCTGGAGATTTGGAACTGAAGTTAAATATGTTGCCAGTTTATTGTAATTGTTGTTTGTGTGTCATACACACACACACAAACTGAATGCAGCATGTTTTGTAATTCGAACGATACAAGCTATAATGTCTCCAGAAACTTTAAGAATGGTCTATTTTGCATACATACATTCAATTATGAGTTACGGGATAATTTTGGGGGGAAATCAACCATATAGTGATAAGATTTTCAAAATTCAAAAAAGGGTGA
>Ga0123355_10016006_pt1 | contig 11802 bp, 6 predicted proteins | sample TergutEmb28metaG_3_FD_89872 | JGI IMG/M metagenome (GOLD analysis project Ga0123355, IMG submission 89872) | Embiratermes neotenicus P1 segment gut microbial communities from Petit-Saut dam, French Guiana - Emb289 P1 | ecosystem: Host-associated > Arthropoda: Insects > Digestive system > Gut ...
ACAACCTTATACCACGTGTCAAGCAAGTAATTCCCGACGACAGACATAGACATTCCGTCCGCCGCGCGAATCACGCCGTTCGGCATAAAGCTTACAAATCTCGCCATTGAAATATCCGAAACACCGAGGTGAATCGCTGTTTCCCCCGAATTTTCAGCAATTCTCACTCTCGCTTGAGCCACGAACTGCGGCGTCCTCCTCGCGAAAGTAGACACCGCTCTCGGGTTTCCGATTCCTTCGGAAACAATTGAGAGCATATTGTTCTCGCTCTCGGTTGCGATAATCACTTGGTTGCTTCCGTTCACACCAAAGATATCCCACTCGCTTTCAAGCGGATAAATATCGGTATACTGCTGGAAATCATCGTTAAGCGGAGCCGCGAAAACAGCCGCTCCAAGTCCGAGAACCATTGCCGATACTACCAAAATCGCAATTATCTTTTGAGGTACAATTTTAAACATCCTTACCGTCACCCCCAACTTTTTTCTTAAGAACCTGTTCCCGAAGCCGAGAGCAGGTTCCTGCTATATCTAATACAACTTTCTGCTAAGTTAAATCGTAAAGTTCGCGCCGCCAAACAACGGACGCGGATTTACCAAACTTCTCCAAACGAACACGTGAAGAACATCACCGGCTTGAGTTGCCGGCAATCCTGCAAGGTTAAACGCTTGAGTATGCGAACCTGTCGGAACTGCGACAGGAATCACGCTAATGCCGTTTTCAACCGTCGCGCCGTCTCTTTGTAACGTCAAAAGCACAACAACATTCTCAACCGAACCTGTGTCGTTGATGAACTCAACAGTTCCCGAACCCGCCGCGAAGTCTGCGCCTTCAACCCAGAACGGAGTTCTCGCCGTCATAAATCTATACGTTTGCTCGGTCAACACACCGCCGCCTTGAGAAGTCGTTCCCGCGGCAACAACGAGTTCATAAGTCATTCCCGGTCTCAAAGCCGGAACAGTTACCACGGTTTGGGTTGCCGTTCCTGCAGCCGAAGTTACCGGAACGTTAACCGCCCCGTCGTCTTGAAGTCTATACAATCGAACAGGCGTTCTTCCTGTAGTCGTAAGCCCTTGGTTGAAGTTCAAAGTCAAAGTTCCAACATCAGTCGGAACATCAGCCAAAGCAAGGTCGCCATTCGGAAGTGTTGCATCAACCAACGCGAAATCTTGAGCCGGTCTTGACGCGCTGAAGTTGCTGATATACCAAGTTCCTGTTTCAATAGTATCTATTCTCCAGCCGCCTGTTTGAGCAAAACTAAATAAATTTTGGTTTTGAGCCAAAGCTCTGTCGCTGATATCAACTTGGTTAATATGGTGGACAAACGGACCGCTTCCTTCCGCTACCCAAACACACATCGTTCTCGAACCTTCGTTAAAATTCATTTCATATCTAACGTGATACCAAGTGTTCGCCGTATATGGACGAATCGCTATGCTGTCACCTTGATATTGCGATAAGTTTACGGCAATTTGACCGTCGTTTCGAACGTTAAGCAACGTCCAAAAAGCGTGATTCGACCCGCCTGCCGGCGCGAAAATACCTAATCGAGCCAAGCTGGCAGTTGCGTTAGTTTGCGCCGCCATAAAACTCATTTCAATAGTAACTATTCCGTCCATCGTTCCCCAAGAACCTGTCTGGGAATTGAGCCACCAAGCCTGCATACCCGTTGCAGGAGTAATGCGGTCAATACGCATACTGATATCTCCCACGGGTCCGCCCGGGGTTGGAACGCTATAAATATTTCCAACCGAGTAAGTCGGAGTAGTCCAATTCGCCGGCGGAGACACCGTTCCCTGCGTTACATTGTAGCCCGCGAAATCGTGATTAAATATTGATGTTGGAGTGGCTGCCGGAAGCACATTAACTGCAACCGCCTCAGATTCATGAATAGTGCCGCCAATGTTCACTCTCGCCGTGAAATAATGAATTCCCGGCATAGGGTCGGCAACTGTTAACACGTAAAATCCACCGCCCGGCACAGTTGGCCGAGGACGATTGTTGCCCGGTTGAATATCTCCGCCAATCCACATATCGCTATTTACAGTTGCCACGCCAAACGGCTCGCCGAAATTCAAAATTTCAACATTACCTGTAGGCGTTCCGGTAACCGCAACCGCAATTGAGAACCCAACACCCTCGGTTACACGTCCGCTAAACGGACGAACAATCTCAACTACACTACTCGCCGGCACAACTCCAATCGGAGCCGCGCTTACAAAAATCAACCCGCTGCTCATTAACACCACTGCTAACGTCAGCGCAAACGCCAATCCGCGTTTAAAATTTTTCACGTTATTCTCTCCTTTCAAATTTAACAACTCGTTTATCATTCAAGTAATTTTAGTACACATTCTTGTAAACAACAACCGTTCTAATGTTTGTACGGTTATGCGTAACAACAATTTGAGAACCTTCCACAATATCGATAACCGTTCCGCGGCGAATTCTCATATTCTCAGGCAAATCCGCGTCGTACACGTATATCGCCGCCGGCGGAAGATGGATAAGCTGCTCAACATCGGCAGCCGCTCCGCCGCCCATTTGCCTTGAAATAAGTGCTGTTCCGTTATCGTTTCTCAAAACAGTCGCTCTAAGAACCGGGAACGGCGAAGCTCCTACAATTTGCATAAATCCTCCCACGCCGGGACCCAATGGCTCCCAAGCGGTTCCTTGTCCATTCTGAGTAATCCCTGTCAAGTTATCTTCAACGCTGTGAGATAAGAAGTTAGCTCCAACCCGGTAAATCAAGAAAATTTGGTCAACTTCGCCGTCACGGTTAAGCCTTGCTCTTATAATGTCACCTTGTTGCAACTGCCCCGTAAAATATACAGGGTTAAGGAGTTGTCCCGGCGGGAACGGATACCGAATCCTGTTAAGAACATCCGGCTCATACAAGCGCATTGCCGTAGGTCTTGCCTGGTTATGCGCGTGAATCATCATATACCGCTCGCCGTTCGCGTCAACAATTTCGCTTACACGCTCGAAAATCGAAATGTCGATGTTGTAAGGAAGAAACGCGCTCGAATCGGTGAAAGTTACAACAACGTCAGCCGCGTGTTGATTTGGTGTCGCTCTGTACGCTTCAACCGTTTGCCAAGCCCAACCGATGTTTGAAGCAGCCGACCTCCACTCGAAGTGGTGTTCGGGCGCTTCCCACGGTCTGTCCGGCAAAACTAAGTTACGTGTAAACGGCGCAAGGTTTATAAACGGAGCCAGCATACTGATTCCCGGAGCGTGGTGAAGCATTTGCGGTACCGCGTCCGTTGTCGGCGATGCCGCTATCCGAAGCGTCGACATTCCCAGCGTTCCATTCGCTCGCAATTCAGGAGCGCCGAAATGGTAGACGAACGATTGTTCGTGCGTTCTTCTCAACCTAAAATCATCGCTCTCGTCGCCGCGGTGGAATCTCGCGCTTCTGTCGGTAACAAACGTGTCAACCGCTCGAATTTCACCGTTAGTGTTCAACTCAAACCGAATAATCTGCGGATAGAACGACATTCCGTGCGGCCACCTATGAGCAAGTTCGGTTACTCCGATTCCGCTATTCCACAAAGTATCTACCGGCGCAAACGCATCTCCCCAAGCGACTAACGCATCATGTCCCGTTGGCGGCGGATTTGCGCTAATCGCCGCTCTAAGCGCGTCAATATGAGCTTGTCTATGTTCAACAAAATTGCTTATAAGCGTTTCGTTTTCCCCGCCTTGAGTGAACGACACGTTTCTCGCGAACGGAAACTCTCGCCACTCGCCCGACATACCGTTGTCAACGAAAATTCTCGCGTAAGCTGACGCTTCTAATCCGTGCGTTGTGTGAATATTAAGAATATATCCCCAATACATCGGGTCGGGTCTTGCCGTGTCTGCCCAAGTAATGTTTCCGTGAACGTCTAAGAAAAACGTGCCCGAATGTCCTACGTTAAAGCTTCTCGCCGCCGCTCCGAACACGGTGCGAAAACTTCCCGTTTCACCCGCAACGCTAAGGTAAACTCTTCCGCTAACGTGAGCGATTTCGGTAATAACTCCTTCAATCGTGTCGTGCGAAAGCGTCGCGAAAATCGCAGTTCCGCAACGGCTGATTTCAACGGTCAAAACGCTCATATGCCGAATCGCCGAGAACGGAACAATGTTGCCTGCAACGTCAACGATAGTAACGTTCAAGTTCTCGTTCGTTTCGTAATTCATATTAAGCATTGGGAATTGCCAAATGTCGGTTACAGTAAAATTCGTGTCGTGCGCAACGTTAACCACGTAGTTAACTTGCGACCTAATAATCGCAACGTCAAAAGTTCCGTTCCCCGTATTGTCAATCAAAGTAATATTTCCTAATCTCTCTTCCCCTCTAATCATATTGGTAATCATAGTAGGGTCGTAAGTTGTAGCAATCACGCCGTTGTATACGAAAACGATGCTCGGCGACAAATTCACGGTTCTGCTCATTCCCGTACCCGAATCGTGTTCCAACCTAAATCCCGCGTAACCGAGAATATCCTCAGCCGCGATTGTAAGAGTTCTGTTTCGAGAACCGTCTGCCCCGATAAACAGAAGAGTTCTCTCGTTCGTTGTTTCGTTCCAGTGGTAGAAAATTTCAACACTATAACCAATCAACGGGCGCGGATTCGTGTTCCCGATTTTGTAAACAACATCACCAACCATAACTTCGTCCGCGTTGAGTGTAGAGTTCGCGAAAATGGTTGTGAAGTGAACACCTTGATTTACGCCTGTTCTTCTGAATATGTTGTGTTGTCCGTCAAGGAACACCGCGTTCCGTCCGTATGTTATCGGGTCACCGAACCCGATTCTAACTTGCATAGGAACTTCCAACGTGTTGTACAGCAATTGCGCCATTTCCCCGCGAGTGAAAGGAGCCGTAGAAATCACTCCGAGGTTTCCCAGAATTCGCAAGTCGGACGCAGCCATCATATACCCAATCGGAAATCCGCCGAACGCTTGAGCGTTAATTTGATACCCAAGCACACGAACCAACGTAGTCACCGCTTGATGACCCGTAACAGTATCATACGGCATAAAGTTCCCCGAAGAATCGCCAATCATCCAGCCCAATCGGTGAACCAAAACCGCATATCTCGCGTACCACGCGTCGGGGCGAACGTCGTTGAAAACGATTTCCTCCGCTCCGCCAAACAAGGGCGGCGCAGACTCCGCAAACACGAACTGAACCAAAATCGCCGCCAACTCGCCTCTTGATAACTCTCGATCAGCGGCAAAATTACCTTCAGCAAAATTGTGCATAAGGTCAAGTGTCGTAAGGATTTGTATCGCCCTGCTAAAATCCCTCTGCGAAGGCGGCGCAATCGGAGCAGCATTTACAACAGCAGACTCTCCATCGATTCCGTTGTAACCATTATCATAATCCGCGAAAATAGGCAACGCTATGGAAGTCATCAAAAATACAATAGCTAACACTATTATCGCGATTTTTGAAATTCGCATAATAATCTTCCTCCTTGAATTATTTCTTTCCTCATTATATATACTATCTTCCCGTTGCTCTTAGCAATCGATAAATTATAACCGCAACTTGCGCGCGTGTCGCGTTGCCTGTCGGCTGGAACGAACCATCGGGGAATCCTGTAATAATTCCCGCCGCCGACATTGCCGCAACCGCTTCAACCGCGTAATCCGCAACCGCGTATTGGTCGCCGAACGCAATATTGCTCGAACCGCCAAGGTCAGAACCAAGCGTGTTCATCAAGCGTTGCGCCATAACAGCCATATCCTGCCTGCTAATGCTCGCGCCGATTCCGAAGTTTCCGTCACCCATTCCGCGAGTGATGTCCGCCGCAACCGCGCGGCTGATGTAATCCGCGTACCAAGCGTTCGGGTAAACATCGCCGAACGTTGCCGAATAAGTATCTCCCGCAACGTCAAACGCACGAACCAACATAGTCACGAACTGTTCACGAGTAATCGTCGCGTCCGGCGCGAAACTTCCGTCACCCATTCCTGCGATAACATTTTCCCACGCCATTGCATTGATGTAATAAGTCGCCCAATGTCCCGCGATGTCGTTAAACGCATTCGGAACGGGGTCACGGTCACCCTGTTCAGGGTCACGGTCAACAGGAATCGCTTGGTCGGGCCGAGGATTATACTGATTCCCCCAAAGACCGCCGCCCGCACCTCCCGGTCCGCTGCCGCCGGCACCTTGTTGTCCCGGTTGCGTTAACCGAATAAGTTCCGAGTGAATCGCTGCTCGAAGCGCGTCAGGCGTAGCAAAATTCCCGCCCGAAATCGCGGTGTAAAACGCCGTGCGCCCAACTGCGGACAACGTGTTATTATACGTATTAATATGCGCCTGCGTCAAACCAATCATCGCGGCGTTATCCCAAATCAAATCCGAAATATCCGAATTATGAAGGTGTTGAACCCCTCTCAAAACAACTTGCTCGTTAAAATGCGTTTCGATGTCAACGCTTCTGCCGTAATTCGTCCGAGCCGCAAGTTGCGACCATACCGCGTTCCGCGCCACAGTCGTGAACCACGGCTCGCTGAAAAACTCATAATTATCCCACTGAGTAACATCAAACGATGTCGCGTTTCTTACTGCACTTTCAACATTTGCGGAAGTTGTAGCCGTTCTCACCGCAACAACGTCCATCGCCTCGTTAAAACCGTTGTTCATAGCCACGATGTTCGGGAAATCCGCATTTGAGAACGTCGATTTAATAGTGTTGAACACATTAGCAACCGCTTGTTGATTCGCCGCCGGGCTTAAAGCGTTAAACGCAACCATATTGAAACCAACATTCGCGCCGTGTTCTAAAATTCTCGCAAGCATATTCGCGTTGGTTGCGGCGTTAATCGCGTCAAACGCGTCTTGCGCGTCCTCTGCCCGAGCGAACGTGAAGTGTATTTGCTGATAACCGTCCACATTTCCTAATCCAACATTTACAAAATAAGTTCCGCCGTCGTTGTCAGTGCTGAAGTTAAACGTGAACGAAAAACTTCCGTTAACGTCAGTCATAGTTTGATGAAAGTCAATAACATCAGCGTCTGTCGCCGGTCCTGTGAACCCTTCTCTCAAAACCATAATTGAAACAAACTCCGATGGCGAATTCACCGCCGTTCCGCTTATCGTCACCGGAATTGTCGGCGCGGTTTCGTCCATCGTGTTCACCGCGTTCGCCGCAAGCCCTTCAATACCAATGTTTGCCGTAACCGCCAGACTTCCCGTTAACGACATCACAAGCATAACTGCCAAAACAACAGACAGTATTTTTCTCGCCGCAACGGTTTTTTTCATTTTCTCATTTCTCATATGAGATTTCTCCTCCTTCGTAAATAAGACTGAATGTAATGTACATTTTTTAATATGAAATTTACAATTTTTCAGTCCTTTAAATAATTTTCAATTAAAATTTTAACATATATAAACTTGAAAAGCAATCACTATTTGTTTAAAAAATCACCATTTCTTCCGATTGTATTTTTTTGACAATCGCAAGAAATGGTGATTTGTTGAATTTTTGGTGATTGATTTAGAAAAAAACACAAAATTTTACTGTCCCGCCAAATACCCTGTCGAAAATGCGATTTGCAAGTTAAATCCGCCGGTGTACGCGTCAACGTCAATCACTTCGCCCGCGAAATATAACCCTTCAACCAACTTCGACTGCATTGTCGATGGGTCAATTTCCTTAACCGAAACTCCACCCGAAGTTATAATCGCCTCGTCAATCGAGCGAAAACCTTTAGCTGTAACGGTTAGCGACTTGAGTAAATCCACCAACTCGCTCCGTTGCTCTCGCGTGACCGAATGAATTTTCAGCTCAGGCGGAATTCCCGACAGCCGAATAATCACGTCAATTAGCCGTTGCGGCAGTAAGTCTGCCAAACTATTTTTGAAATCCTTATTTCGGTATTTTTCGAAATCTCGCAAAATCCGCGCGTCCAACTGCTCACGCGTTAGCGCGGGTTTGAGGTCGATATGCAACTTAAATCCGGCAACTCCACCGCGCGCGTGCGCCGACGCGGACAGCACAATCGGACCCGAAACGCCGAAATGCGTGAAAATCATCTCGCCGAAATCGGAGTAAATTTTCTTATCCTTACCATCAACCAACGCCACAGCAACGTTTTTCAGCGAAACTCCCATCAACTCGGGAACCCAATCCTCAACCGTTTCAATCGGCACGAGCGACGGCTTCGGCTCGGCAATCGTATGCCCGAGTTTCCGCGCGAACCGATATCCATCGCCTGTCGAGCCGGTTGAAGCGTAGGATTTTCCGCCCGTCGCGACAATCACTTTGTCGGCGTTGATAACCTCGCCGCTCAATAGTTTCACGCCCGCAGTTTTACCGTCAACCGCCAAAACTTCCGCAACTTCAGCGGTTCTGAACTCAACTCCGCTATCAACACAGAACTTCCGAAGCGCGTTCACAATGTCTGCCGACCTGTCGGAAACGGGAAAAACCCGCTCGCCGCGCTCGACCTTGAGCGGAACGCCCAAATCCTCGAAAAACCGCATAACATCGGCGTTTGTGAACGTGTAAAACGCGCTGTACAAAAACGTGCCGTTGCGCGGCACGTTTCGAATAAGCGTCTCAACCTCGTCACAAGCGTTGGTAACGTTGCACCGACCTTTGCCTGTGATTAAGAGCTTTTTGCCCAATATTTTATTCTTCTCAATCAGAACGACCGACTGACCGTTCCGAGCGGCAGTTCCGGCGGACATCATTCCCGCCGCGCCACCGCCGATTACAATTGTTTTCATAAGTTTCTCCATAGTTTCAGCGTTTAATCCGTAGTGATGTTCACAGTCCGCGTATCGCCGCACCAATCAACTTCTGCGCCCGTTGCCTCGGCAATTGCGCGGAGTGGCAACATCAACCGATTGTTGATAATTTGTTGCGGTACATCGGGGCGAACAATACTTGTATCATCATAGTAAAAAATAAAGAAAGAGTCGCTGTCGGCAGGAATAGACCCTCGTATAATATCGCCGCTTGTGAATGTTGCGTTACGAAGTCCATCACACCACTCAACCTCAAACCCCAACGCCTCAAGTATCACGCGAAATGGAACCATAGTTCGGGCATTGATTATCATTGGCGGAACGTCGAACTCCAACTTCTCGCCGTTGAGATAAACGCTAATTTCGTCCGAAATCGGCAGCGGAGGAATAGGGTCAATAGTAGGAAGGATATGCTCCCAAGTACCACTTACAATCGGCAAGCTGTCAATCAAGTCATATGCAAACACATCAAAAGGAACAATCATACGCATACCGTTAAATAAGCCAGAATATTTACCAATTATCTGCATTTCTCTTGCCACAGTCGGCGGTATAGGCAATTCTGCCAACTGTTGCCGAAATGCAGTATGAGCAGTTAGTGCTTGTTCTTCAAAAGTGCCTATTGGTTCGGTACACCAACAAGGATTGCCTGCTTCATACATAAGTCGTAAAGCTACCGAGGACGGCGTCCGGAATCCAACATAAATCTCGATTACATTATTTAAGTCAAATGCGTCAAAATCAATTGTTTCAAAGTCTATTTCTTGTCTATTAACAGGCTCAATGCCATACATACAAAACGAAGGGCGAATCGGTTCGGTTGCTATTTCGGGCTCCCACGCATTAGTTAAGATTACAAATTCTACCGTGCCTGTTTCATTATTCAAATTAATGAAATGCACGGGGCTATAAATCCCAAAATCAACAAGCATACTTTTATCGCCAATGTGACTTAATTCGGTGTTAGTTTGTCGCCCCCACTCTCCTCTGTATACGAAAAAAATGATGGTGTTTTCGTCAATCCTAATTGTTTCCTGATATGAACGAAATGCCGAAATTTCAGCCATAAACATAAATTGGTGAAGGTGTGTTCTTAACGAAACAGGATGTTCAAACGGTTGGCTTCCTTGCCTAGCTGTATGAATTAAGTCAATTTCGCCATCGACATTAAGCCTGTATCGCATAAATACTCCTTCGAGACGACTGTATATACTAATATGTTCCAAATAGTTGTCATTATAGGGGCTGATAATATGATATCCCGACTCATAAACACCGCGCCCTAAATGTTGCACATAAGCAACACGATGAACAAAGGCAGTACGTCGAATATTTGTTGTTCCGTCTGTGCTAAGAATTTTAAGAAACAATCGCGGGTAACCATCCAAATATTCCACTTCACCGCTAAGCATAACCCCATAATTTTCTGTATAATTTGCAGCACTAGTAGTATTCATTGCATTGGAAATAAACAATATGTTTATCATAAATACCAACACCGCACAAACTATCTTCCTCATCTCACTTCCTCCTTTGTTCACACATTCACTCACACATAATGCGTCTTACTCTCCAAATCCCCTAAATCCGCATCAATCTTATACTTCTGCGCCCTGCGATGCTCGAAAAACTTCACCGCGACCTGCTCGAACAACGCGTACGAGAGAACATCTTCGTCCTGCTCAATATACTCGGAAATCTCCGCGCGAATCTTGGCAAGTTCAGGCGCAATCAAGTCCGCCGGACGGCAAGTGATAACCTCGTCGTCGCCGATAATTTTCCGCCGAATTTCGTCGGAAATCGACGCGGGAGTTTTGCCGTACTCGCCTTTAACCACGCCTTTCGTCTCCTTCGAGCACATCTTGTACCGCTCGCCCATAACGACATTCAGAACCGCCTGCGTTCCCACAATTTGGCTAGTCGGAGTGACGAGCGGCGGGAATCCCAAATCTTCCCGAACTCGCGGAACTTCTCGCAAAACTTCATCGTATTTATCCTCGCAATTCTGCTGCTTGAGCTGCGAAATTAGGTTCGACAACATTCCGCCGGGAACTTGATACAACAACGTATTTATGTCAACCGCGAGCGATTTCGTGTCTAACATTCCGTTCGCGAGATACATCTCCCGAAGCGGACGGAAATGGTCGGCGCACTCGTTAAGTGCCGCTAAATCGAGCCCTGTGTCGAACTCGGTTCCCTGCAACGTTGCAACCATAACCTCGGTCGCGGGTTGGCTCGTTCCCAGCGCGAACGGCGAGAGCGCGCAATCTACGATGTCGATTCCCGCCTCAATCGCCTTCAAATACGTCATTGACGCCAATCCGCCGGTGTAATGCGTATGTAAATCGAGCGGCAACGAAACACTCGACTTAATCGCCTTAACCAAATCATACGCGGCGTACGGCGTTAAAAGACCCGCCATATCCTTAATACAGATGGAATCCGCGCCCGAATCCTCGAGCTGTTTCGCAAGCGTTACGAACGATTCAACATCGTGCGCCGGCGAAATTGTATAACAAACCGCGCCTTGAACGTGTCCGCCCTCGCGTTTCGCCGCTTTGATGGACGTTTCGAGGTTACGAATATCGTTAAGCGCATCGAAAATTCGAATTATATCAATGCCGTTCGCGATGGATTTCTGCACGAAATATTCCACAACATCGTCGGCGTAATTCTTGTATCCCAAGATATTCTGCCCACGGAAAAGCATCTGCAACTTAGTGTTTTTCGCCTCCGCGCGAATTTTGCGCAATCGCTCCCACGGGTCCTCGTTGAGGAACCGCAAGCACGCGTCAAACGTCGCGCCGCCCCACGCCTCAAGCGCGTGATACCCGATTTTATCGAGCTTCGCGACAATCGGAAGCATTTCCACGGTCGTCATTCGCGTGGCAATCAGGCATTGGTGTGCGTCGCGAAGTATAGTTTCCATTATCTTTACAGGCATAGTAAAACCTCCAATGGTTTTAATTCCCCTCTGCGGAGGGGTGGCGGCGTAAGCCGACGGGGTGGTCCGGTTTTAATTTCGGTGGTTTAAGACCACCCCG
>Ga0123355_10016008_pt1 | contig 11801 bp, 13 predicted proteins | sample TergutEmb28metaG_3_FD_89872 | JGI IMG/M metagenome (GOLD analysis project Ga0123355, IMG submission 89872) | Embiratermes neotenicus P1 segment gut microbial communities from Petit-Saut dam, French Guiana - Emb289 P1 | ecosystem: Host-associated > Arthropoda: Insects > Digestive system > Gut ...
GGGCAGCAGTGTGACTGGTACTGCAGAGTGTGTAGGGCTGGTGGTGGGCAGCAGTGCGACTGGTACTGTAGAGTGTTTAGGTCTGGTGGTGGGCAGCAGTGCGACTGGTACTGTAGAGTGTGTAGGGCTGTTGAAGGGCAGCAGTGTGACTGGTACTGCAGAGTGTGTAGGGCTGGTGGTGGGCAGCAGTGCGACTGGTACTGTAGAGTGTTTAGGTCTGGTGGTGGGCAGCAGTGCGACTGGTACTGTAGAGGGTATAGGACTGGTTGTGGGCAGCAGTGTGACTGTTAATGCAGAGTGTGTAATGTTGGTGGTGGGCAGGAGTGCGACTAGACATTCAGAGTGTGTAGGGCTGGTGGTGGGCAGCAGTGTGACTGGTACTGCAGATTGTGTAGGGCTGGTGGTGCGCAGCAGAGTGACGGGTCCTGCAGAATATTTAGGGATAGTGGTGGTCAACAGTGTGTCCGGTACTGCAGGGTGTTTAAGGATGGTGGTGTGCAGAAGTGTGACTCGTACTTTAGAGCGTTTAGGGCTGGTGGTGGGCAGCATTTTTAGACAGGTCCTGCAGAATATTTAGGGCTGGTGGTGGGCAGCATTGTGTCTGGTACTGTAGAGTGTGTAGGGCTGGTGGTGCGCAGCAGATTGACGGGTCCTGCAGAATATTTAGGGTTAGTGGTGGTCAGCAGTGTGTCCGGTACTGCAGGGTGTTTAAGGCTGGTGGTGGGCAGAAGTGTGACTGGTACTTTAGAGCGTTTAGGCCTGGTGGTGGGCAGAATTTTTAGACAGGTCCTGCAGAATATTTAGGGCTGGTGGTGGGCAGCATTGTGTCTGGTACTGTAGAGAGTGTAGGGCTGGTGGTGGGCAGCAGTGTGACTGGTACTGCAGAGTGTGTAGGGCTGGTGGTGTGCAGCAGTGCGACTGGTACTTTAGAGTGTATAGGGCTGGTGGAGGTTAGAAGGGTCACAGTTACTGTAGAGTGTGAAGGGCTGGCGGTGGGCATCTGTGCGACTGGTACTGCAGAGTGTCTAGGACTGGTGTTGGGCAGCAGTGTGACTGGTACTGCAGACTTTGTAGGGCTGGTGTTAGGCGGCAGTGCGACTGGTACTGTAGAGTGTGTATGGCTGGTGGTGGGCAGCAGTGCGACTGGTACTGAATAGTGTGTAGGGCTGGAGTTGGGCAGCATCGTGACAGGTACTGTAGAGTGTGTAGGGCTGGGGCTGGGCAGCAGTGTGACTGGTACTGCAGATTGTGTAGGGCTGGAGGTGGTCAGCAGTGCGACTGTTACTGTAGAGTTTGTAGGGCCGGTGTTGGGCAGCAGTGTGATTGGTCCTGAAGAATGTTTAGGTCTGGTGGTGGTAAGCAATGCGACTGGTAATGTAGAGTGTGTAGGGCTGGTGGTTGGCAGCAGTGCGACAGATACTGTAGATTTTATAGGGATGGTGGTGGGCAGCATTGTCACTGGAACTCCAGAACATTTAGGGCTTGTGTTGGCCAGAAGTGTGACAGGTACTGTAGAGTGGGAAGGGCTGGTGGTTGGTAGCAGTGTGACTGCTCCTGCAGAATATTTTGGGCTGGTGGTGGGCAGCAGTGTGACTGGTACTGTTGAGTGTATAGGGCTGGTGGTGGGCAGCAGTGCGACGGGTGCTGAAGAATGTGTAGGGCTGGCGGTGAGAAGCAGTGTGACTGGTACTGTAGATTGTGAAGGGCTGGCGTTGGGCAGCAGTGTGACTGGAACTGTAGAGTGTGAAAGGCTGACGTTGGGCATCAGTGTGACTTGGACTCTAGTGTCTCTAGGCTTTGTATTGGGCGGCAGTGTGACTGGTACTGTAGAGTGTTTAGGACTGTTGGTGGGCAACAGTTCGACTGGTACTCTAGATTGTGTAGGGCTGTTGGTGGGCAGCAGTGTGACTGGTACTGCAGAGTGGGTAGGGCTGGTGGTTTGCTGGAAATTTGGAGTGTGTATGCCTGGTTTTGTGCAGCAGTTTGACTGGTATTTTAGAGTGTGTAGTCCTGGTGGTGGGCAGCATTTTGACGGGTCCTGCAGACTATTTAATGCTGGTGGTTGTCAACAGTGTTTCTGGAACCGTAGATTGTGTAGGGCTGGTGGTGGGCAACAGTGTGACTAATCCTGCAGATTGTTTAGGGCTGTTGGTGCTCAGCAGTGTTTCTCGTTCTGCGGAGTGTGTAAGGCTGGTGGTGGGCAGGAGTGTGACTGGTCCTGCAGAATGTTTAGTGCTTGTGGTGTTCAGCAGTGTGTCTGGCACTGCATAGTGTTTAGCGCTGGTGGTGGGCAACAGTTTGACTAATCCTGCAGAATGTTAATGGCCGGTGGGGTTCAGCAGTATGTCAGGTACTGCAGAGTGTTTAAGACTGGTGGTGGGCAGCAGGGTGATTGTTACTGTAGATTGTTTAGGGCTGGTGGTGCGCAGCAGTGCGACTGGTACTGTACAGTGTGTAAGGCTGGTGGTAGACAGCTGTGTGACTGGTCCTGCAGAATGTTTAGGGCTGGTGATGAACAGTAGTGTTTCTGGTACTGCAGAGTGTATAAGTCTGGTGGTGGGCAGCAGTGTGACTGGTACTGTAGAGTGTGTACGGCTTGTGTTGGGTAGCAGTTTCACTGGTTCTGTAGAGAGTATAATGCTGGTGGTTGGCAGCAGTGTGACTGGTACCCTAGTATGTGTAGGGCTGGTGTTGGGCAGCAGTGTGACTCGTACTGTATTGTGTTTATTCATGGTGGTGGGCAGCAGTGCGAATTTTACTGTAGAGGTTTTAATTCTGGTGGGAAGCAGTGCGACTGTTACAGTAGAGTGAGTAGGGCTGGTGGTTGGCAGCAATATGACTGATCCTGAAGTATGTGTAGGGTTGGCGGAGAGCAGCAGTGCGCCTTATACTGTAGAATGTGTAGGGTTGGTGTTGGGCAGCATTGTACTAATACTGTAGAATGTGTAGTGCTGGTGGTGGGTAGCAGTGTGACTGGTAGTGCAGAGCGTTTAGGGCTCGTAGTGGGCAGCAGTGCGAATAGTACTGTAGAGTGTGTAGGTTTTACGGTGTGCAGCCGTGCGACTTGTAATTAGAGTTTGTAGGGCTGTTGGTGGGCAGCAGTAGGACTGGTACTTTAGAGTGTGTTGGGCTTGTGTTGGCCAGCATTGAGACTTGTACTCTAGAGTGTGTAAGGCTGGAAGTATGCAGCAGTGAGACTTGTACTGCATAGAGTGTAGAGCTGGTTGTGGCAGAATTATGACTGTTACTGTAGAGTGTTTAGTTCTGGTGGTGGGCAGCACTGTGCCTGGTACTGCAGAGTGTGTATGGCTGGTGGTGGACAGCATTGTGACTGATACTGTAGAGTTTGTAAGGCTGGTGTTGGGCAGCGGTGCGACTGGTACTGTAGAATGTTCAGGTCTGGTGGTGGGCAGCAGTGTGACTAGTACTGTAGAGCTTGTAGGCCTGGTAGTGGGCAGCAATGCGACTGGAACTGCAGAATGTGCAGGTTTGGTGGTGGGCAGCAGTGTGACTGGTACTGTAGAGCGTTTAGGGCTGGTGGCGGGTATCACTGCGACTGGTACTGCACGGTATTTAGGGCTGGTGTTTGGCAGCAGTGAGACTGGTTCTGTAGAGTGTGTAGTGCTGGTGGTGGGCAGCAGTGTGACTGGTACTGTAGAGTGTGTAGGGCTGGTGATAGGCAGCAGTACTACTGGTACTCTAGTGTGTGTAAGGTTGGTGGTGGGCAGTAGTTTGTCTGGTTCTGTAGAGCGTGCACGGCTGGTTGTGGGCAGTAATTTGACTGGTTCCGTAGAGCGTGTAGGGCTGATGGTGGGCAGTAGTGTGCCTGGTTCTATAGAGCATTTAGGGCTGATGATGGGCAGCAGTACGACTGGTACTCAAGGTTTTGTAGGGCTGGTGGTAGGCAGCAGTGTGTCTTGTTCTGTAGAGCGTGTACTGCTGGTGGTGGGCAGTAGTGTGACGGGTATTGTAGAGTGTGTAAGGCTGGTGATGGGCAGCAGTACGACTGGTACTCTAGAGTGTGTAGGGCTGGTGGTGGGCAGCAGTTTCTCTGGTGCTGTAGATTGTGTAGGTCTGGTGGTGGGCAGTGCTGTGCCTGGTACTGTAGTTTGTGTAGGGCTGGTGGTGTTCAGCATTGTGACTGTAACTGTAGAGTGTGTAGGGCTGGTGGAGGGCAGAATTTCGACTGGTACTGCAGAATGTGTAGGGCTGTTAGTGGGCAGCTTTGTCACTGTAACTTTCGATTGAGTAGGGCTGGTGCTGTTCAGCTGGGCGACTGGTACTCTAGAGTGTGTAGGGCTGGTGGTGGGCAGCAGTGCGACTGGTACTGTAGGGTGTGAAGGGCTGGCGTTGGGCAGCAGTGAGACGCGTACCGTTGAGAGTGTAGAGCTGGTGGTGGGCATTAATATGACTGGTACTATACAGTGTGTAAGGCTGGTGTTGGGCAGCGGTGTGACTGGTACTGTAGAGGATTTTAGGCTGGTGGATGTCACCAGTGAGACTGGTCCGCTAGAATTTGTAGTGCTGGTGGTGGTCAGCAATATCACTAGTTCTGTAGAGTGTGTAGGGCTGTTGGTGGGCAGCATTGCGACTGGTACTGTAGAGTGTGTAGGGCTGTTGGTGGACAGCAGTGCGACTAGTACTGCAGAAATTGTAGGGCTGGTGGTGGGCAGCATTGCGACTGGTACTGTAGAATTTCTAGGGCTTGTAGTGGGCAGCAGTGCGACTGGTATTGTAGATTGTTTAGGGCTGGATTTGGGCAGCAGTGTGACTGGTACTGTAGAGTGTTTAGGGCTGGTGGTGGGCAGCACTTTTACTGGAACTGTAGAGTGTGTAGGGCTGGTGGTTGGCTGCAGTGTGAGAGGTAATTTAGAATGTGTAGGGTTGGTGTTGTGCAGCAGTTCGACTGGAACTGCAGTAGGGTTAGGGTTCTTGGTGGGCAGCAGTACAACACTTCCAGCAGAATGTGCCGGGCTATTGTTGGGCAGCAGTGTGGCTGGGCCTGTAGTGTGTGTATGTCCGGTTGTGGACATCAGTTACATTTGGTCCTACAGAATATGCATTGCGGGCGGTGGGCAGCTGTGTGTCTGTTATTGCAGATTATTTAATGCTGGTGTTGGACAGCAGTGCGACTGGTACTGCAGAATGTGCATGGCTGGTGGTGGTAAGTAGTGCGACCTTACTGCAGAACGTGTAGGGTTGGTGCTTGGCAGCAGTGCGACTGGTACTTCAGAACGTTTACGGCTAGTGGTTGGCATCATTTCGACTGGTTCTGTAGAGTGTGTATGGCTTGTGGTGGGCAGCAGTGCGTCTGGTACTGCAAAATGTGTAGGGCTGGTTTTGGGCAGCATTGCGACTTGTACCGTAGATTGTGTAGGGCTGGTGTTTGGCAGCAGTACGAATGGTCCTGCAGATTGTGCAGGGCTGGTGTTGGGCAGCAGTGGAGCTGCTCCTGCAGAATATGTAGGGCTGGTGGTGGGCAGCAGTGCGACTAGTACTGCAGAATTATCAGGACTGGTGTTGGGCAGCATTTCGGCTGTTCATGTATTGTGTGTATGTCTTGTGGTGGGCAGCAGTGTTACTGGTACTGTAGAGTTTGTAGGGCCGGTTCTGGGCATCAGTGCCATTTGGTCCTGCAGAATGTTCAGGCCTGGCGGTGGGCAGCAGTGCGACCTGTACTGCAGAATATTTTGGGCTGGTGTTGTGCATCAGTGCGACTGGAACTGTGGAATGTGCAGGTTTGGTGGTGGTAAGCAGTGCGACTGTTACTGTAGAGTGTGTAGGGCTGATGGTGGGGAGCCGTGCGACTGGTACTTCAGAATGTGCATTGCAGGTGGTTTGCAGCATTGCGACTAGTCCTGCAGAATATATAGGTCTGGTGGTGGGAAGCAATGCGACTGGTACTGCAGAATGTGCATTGCTGATGTTTGGCAGCAGTGCGACTGGTCCTGCAGATAATGTAGGGCTGGTGGTGGGAAGCATTGCGACTGGTACTGTGGAGTATATAGGGCTTGTAGTGGGCAGCAGTGTGACTGGTACTGCAGAATGGGTAGGGCTTGTGGTGGGCAGCATTGCGACTGGTCCTGTAGTGTGTCTAGGGCTTGTGGTCGGCAACAGTGCAACTGGTACTGCAGAATGTGTGTGTCTTGTGGTGGGCAGCATTGCGTCTGGTACTGTAAAGTTTGTATGGCTGTTCTTGGGCATCAGTGCGTCTGGTACTTCAAAATGTGTAGGGCTGGTGTTGGGGGGCATTTCGACTGTACTGTAGAGTGTGTAGTGCTGGTGGTGGACAGCATTGCGACTTGTTCTGCAGAATGTGCAATTTTGGTTTTGGGCAGCACTACGTCTGTTCCTGCAGAATATGTAGGGCTGGTGGTGGGCAGCAGTGCGACTGTTACTGCTGAATTTTCAGGGCTGGTGTTGGGCAGCAGTCCGACTGGTCCTGCAGAATGTGTAGGAATTTTGGTGGGCAGCAGTGCGACTGTTACTCTAGATTGTGTAGGGATGGTTGTGGGCAGCAGTGTGACTGGTACTGTAGAGTGTGTTGTTCTGGTGGTGGGCAGCACTGCGACAGGTGCTGCAGAATTTTCAGGGCTGGTTGTGGGAAGCAGTGCGACTGGTCCTGCAGAATGTTTAGGGTTAATGGTGGGCAGAAGTGCGGCTTTTACTGTAGTGTTTGTAGGGCTGGTAGTGTGCAACCGTGTGACTGGTACTGTAGAGTGTATAGGGCTGGCAGTGGGCAGCTTTGCGACTGGTTCTGCAGAATGTGCTGGGCTGGTGATGGGCAGCATTGCGACTTGTACTGCAGAATTTTCAGGGCTGTTGGTGGGCAGCAGTGAGACTGGTTCTGCAGGATGCCTAAGTTATTAACAGGGGAAGAATTATTTCCGAATTTGGAAAGTGCAGAGAAGGCAATTTGTGACAGAATGCTACCATGGCGCCCCCACAGATAATTTCTGTTTATATTTACTGATTTAGATAAAACTTTAGTGTACAAAAGCCTCGTGCATTTTGTTTTCCTAGAATTCACAACTCTGCAGATAAGATATTTTCTCAATAGTATGTTTGTGTCAAAGGACAGACCATAATTTCTGCAACCCAATCTCCGCTATCGAACACACTAATGCCCCCAACTGTACCGCTATAAATATTCCTTATCAGCCGTTCCTAGTTGTAGTAACTTTGTCTAACAAATCTTCTTTCAATCAGTAACTATATATTCTGATAAGCCCAACAATACTAAGGGTTTTAAAGAAACATTCTAACCAACAGAGCATTTCTGCTTGCCTCCCATACTCTCGTATTTACACACCCTTTGTCCTGTAACCTCCACCCACACTCAGTTCATAACACACAGTGCACATGCTCACATGCGCCCTACAACCGTCTTAGCACACACCCGCTAACAATGCACCGCACATTTCACAATAAGTAACATAAAATCTCCAGTACCAAACACAGTAACACGACGTAAATCAATTCTCAATCAGTTTAATTTTACGAAGGTACTTTAAACTCTTTCACAGCGCCAGATAATAGCGTTGTAATGAATGGCTGGTAAATAGACTGGGGCGTAGAATTGTTTAAATATGTTACTTCATTTTAACACTGTGCGATATATCACTCTCCTGTACAGGCAGGAAGCAGCCTGCTGAATTTGCGTGTTGTTTGAGGAAAATACAGCGATCGCTTCTTGCGTCGGCTGGCAGCATGAACTGAAGTTGATGTGACTATCGTCAGGATATCAGAGATACAATGCTGTTCCAGGCAATAAAACCCCCAGTAATATCCGCCATGGCCTCATTCCAAACTCCCACGTTCTGAAATACATACCTGAAGTACAGTCCGCGTGTTGTGCGAAAGGTTAGTGGCTTGTAATGGTCTGTTGTGTTGTGTTCAGGTAATATTTGTTCATTTGGTTGTTTCTAAACTACAAATTACTGTGATATCTGGACATCTAATTGAAATATGAGCGTTTGGACGGTCCTTTGGAGATTTATTTTTGATTTCGGTATAGTAAGGCGAAGTGAACCGCGGTCATATTTTTATTGAAAATTTGTATGGAGCAAAGAAAATTATGTATTTTTTATGCTGCACATTGTCTAGTGTATTGTGTACTGTTTGTAGTTCATTGTGTATAGTGTATTGTGTATAGTGTGTTGTGTGTAGTTTATAGTGCACTTGTATATTGTAATGTTTATATTGCATGGTGATTGACGAAACTACAAATACCACTTGTGTATGATTCAGTTGTTTTGTAAACTTTGTTTTACTTCTTTTCCTTGGGTACTGTACGTAGCAAAGCCAGTGACACTGAAACGGTCTGTACGGACTGCAGCCATTTAAAACAATTACTTTGTAGACATTCCCTCTCTCTTCCCAGCCATAACATTCGAATAAAATTTACCAGTGTTTTCTCATGTCCCAGTTCGTACCTCACAGAAATCAAAGTAGGTCTCTATGTCTTCAACATTAACCTGTTAGTGCAGTATATTCACAATATCATAAGATATACGTAATTACTGTGTAGGTAAAGCCAGTTACTGAATGTCACAATAGACTGTACATATACAGATCACTGTGCTGCAGAAAGTTAAGATAACAAACAAGCAGTTTCTGACGCACCGATAAGCTAAAGTACCTCAGAAGGTGCAGCTGTCGGCCAACGGCGACCGGCAGTAAGGCTGGACCGTCAGACGGGGTTTGGTTTGTGTAGAATCGAATGGCAGGATGATCAGCAAAGATCGAACTGAAAGGGACGGCCTGACATCGTGTGAGACACTGCTTGGGCATATTATTGGAGGGACTGAAGGGAACCACGAAATACTTCAGTTGATATAAGCTGTGTCTGGACCAAAATATGAAACACGCCCACTCTATACTTCGTGCAGTTTCTGCTTGCCTGACGGAAACGTAGGTGGGGAGAGGGGTAGCGAGAGTGTGGCAGTGACGTCACTTGCTGCAGTTGTAGACGAAGCCAGCTAAGAGCGATTGGCTTCAAGCGACACTTGGCGCAAGATACGGACTTTTTTATTGTTTCAATAAATGTGGGCTAGATGATGAAATAATTTAGGATCCGTAGGCTCAGCCCCAAATTCAGGGCGCCATCACTATTTCTGTTCCTTTCATGGTATCCATACAGTCTAATGCTTAGTTCAGCAGACGCCTGAGTGTTGGGATTGCGGGATCGAATCCCTCTGAATTTACGGCACAGATATTTGTCTGTTTTGTTTGCTGTGTGTTGCATATTTAACGGCCTTTACGGCGAGCTGATCACTTGTTGAGGGAAGTCTGACCGAGTGATTGTGTCTAATTGTGGGTGATCTAGAAACCTCAACAATGAGGCGTCTTAAGCCCGAGTTGTGTTTTGCACAACAGAAACTATGTAAACTGAAGGCAGTGTCTGTTTTTCCATTTTCATGCACTCCGCTCTAACCCCTGTCACTCCGACACACATTCATACAGACAGCACACAGTAACTGTGCATGCAGAATTGTGTGTAGATTGGCTGTTGTTAGCGGAACTGCGGCAAAATATGAACGTAGGTCCTTCTAATGTATTTCTGCTCTGTGCAGCAGATGAATGTCCCGACGTTTCGCACAAACGCACTGCCACCGAAACGTCACAAATTCACCCACTGCACACCACAAAATCCCAACAGACCACAAACTGACCAACAAAACACGAAACGTTACAAAATCTAAATGTCCACAAATTCCATTGCCACTCCCCAATATAAATGTCACATTACGAACGGACAGACAGTAATGTTGAAAGGAGCGGCGGATTTTTACAGTTTTGGTACAAACTGCATAACGTAAGTTCTGTGTTTAATTATGCTCCATGAAGATTAATTAATCACTGCTTGATATGAGAGTCGGAAAATGGAGATATAAAACCACGGAACAATAAACTTAGCAGCAGGTAGGTAGAAATGGGGAGCTTCGTATCTCAGACACTTTTTTCTCCCTAAAAGACATTCCTAAACGCTCTCAATCGGTGGGTCAGTGAGCCCCAAACTGATTCTTCATGTGTCAGCCCCGGTCACACTATGTTGCTGTTCGTATGTCAGTGCCACACGGTGAGCGCCGTCTGACTGTCCAACGTGACTGGGTCAACTGTTTGTTGTTATCCAGTTAGTTTTAACTGTAGGTAACAATGTACATTTGTTTGTAGTTTTGTGTGTTTTGGCTGGGCACTTGACAAGTGATTTAAATAGCAGAACTTCTATTTTTTCCGTACTTCATGGTAGTTAGAAAAACTTAAAGAATCCAAAAATAAATGTTGTACCACAACCCGTTAAACAGTCTATCTTTTCGTACCGGAGATGCATAAAATGTCTTTCATATAGTTCTGTCTTAGTTTTATGATGTTTCATTACACTGAATAATGATGGAGCAGGATGATATATATATATATATTCTTCATTTATCGTGTAGCTGAAAGCTGAAAATGTATTATTTAATCGTTCCTTAATAACTATGCTTTCGGTCATTTCATTCGGTCTGAAAATACTGAAGAATGGTTGAGGCAAACAGCTCACTGTATATTTTCCAATACCATGGAAAATACAGTAAGAAATATTTTTCGAACCTCCTGCGTACGTAAGTAACAGTAGTGGTTTTCGGGAAGCGTTTCAGTGAACAGAAACCACTTAGTTTGGTACAGTTATATTAGATGCAAAATGGGTTAATTCATTTAAATACAGATAAAGTTATACACTGCGTAAAGTACAGGGTGACACTTTTACGTACAACACAGGAACGCAGTTTTCCGTATAACACAGCGTGGCAGTTTTACGTATAACATATAGTGCCAGTTTTACTTATAACATAGGCTGGCAGTTTTACGTATTTCGTGCTCAACAGCTGATCCACCTGTACCGACTGAACAGGAGGCTGTGTACATCCTACAGGTAGTGTGGAGGTTTGGAGAAGAGATTCGATACTTTTCGCTTACAAAATTGAAATGGCTTTTAATCCATCACCTATCATAGCGACTGGTGACTAGAGACTATTTACTAGTCACTAAGCTTTCCTAAACTATAATACAACTCCGTAGTGGCTATAAAACACAGTGACGTCTACAACATTTTACTTGCATTGAGGTTTAAACCCTCTTGATTTCCTGCAGCCTCTTGTGTATAAAGAGGACAAACATAACACAAACAGGATATACATAACACAAACAGGCATACATAACACAAACAGGACGTACATAACACAAACAGGACATACATAACACAAGCAGTACATACATAACACAAAGAGTACATACATAACACAAACAGGACATACATAACACAAACAGGACATACATAACACAAAGAGTACATACATAAAACAAACAGGACATACATAACACAAACAGGACATACATAACACAAAGAGGACATACATAACACAAAGAGTACATACATAACACAAACAGTACATACATAACACAAACAGTACATACATAACTCAAAGAGGACATACATAACACAAACAGGCCTACATAACACAAACAGGACGTACATAACACAAACAGGACATACATAACACAAACAGGACATACATAACACAAACAGGACATACCAAACACAAGCAGTACATACATAACACAAAGAGTACATACATAACACAAACAGGACATACATAACACAAACAGGACATACAAAACACAAACAGAACATACATAACACAAACAGGACATACATAACACAAAGAGTACATACATAACACAAACAGTACATATATAAGACAAACAGTACATACATAACACAAACAGTACATACATAACACAAACAGTACATACATAAC
>Ga0123355_10016009_pt1 | contig 11800 bp, 15 predicted proteins | sample TergutEmb28metaG_3_FD_89872 | JGI IMG/M metagenome (GOLD analysis project Ga0123355, IMG submission 89872) | Embiratermes neotenicus P1 segment gut microbial communities from Petit-Saut dam, French Guiana - Emb289 P1 | ecosystem: Host-associated > Arthropoda: Insects > Digestive system > Gut ...
CCATGGAGGTTACAAATGGCAACGATTAAAGATATTGCAAAGCACTCCGGTCTCGGTTTGGCCACCGTATCCAGATACATAAACGGCGGAAATGTGCGCGAAAATAATAAAATTGCTATAGAAGCGGCAATAAGCGAGATGGGGTTTTCTGTAAATGAACTCGCACGAGGGCTTCGCACGAAGAAATCACGCACTATTGGTGTAGTTATCCCTGAGTTGAGCGACTTATTTATGACTACTATACTTTCACACACCGAGGATATATTACGTAATAACGGATACAGTATGATTTTTGTTGACTGTAGATCAGACGAGGAACGAGAGCGGCAAGCCATACATTTCGTTCTATCGAAGAAAGTAGACGGCATAATCACAATGCCAATAGACCAAGAAGGTCGGCATCTGTTACCGGCTATAAAAGAAAATATCCCTATCGTATTGATTGACAGAGTCATTGATGGGTTGGGTGAGAGTGTACATGCTGTGCTAATAGACAATGTGGCTGCATCCGAGGAGGCCACTCAACTTTTGATAGATGCCGAACACCGTGACATTGGCATAATTGTAGGCCAAGAGCATGTATATACATCTCGTCAACGATTGCGTGGGTACGTGCAAGCCCTGAATAAACACAATATTGCCGTAAATAAGTCATATATACAATTTTCAGATTATACAGCACCTGGAGGGTACGCATGTGCTATGCACTTGCTCACACATGCTATGCCTACTGCTCTGTTTACAACCAACTATAACACGACTCTTGGCGCGATAATGGCTATAAATGACATGAAGTTGTCTATCCCAAATGATATAGCCGTCATTGGGTTTGACAAAATGCAGATTGCAACAGTCCTAAGACCAAAATTAACTCTTGTTGTGCAACCTTTAGAAAAAATAGCAGCAAATGCCGCACATATTATGCTTCAAGCTCTTGAAAACAAGCTTAAAGAGGCTGTGGTGAAAACGCTTTCTACCGAAATTCAATATGGGGAATCAATATGAGATTATTTGATTTTTATGGGCAATGTCTTATCGCAGAACCAAACAATCAAACCCCTCGAAGCTTGTATATACAACACTTTGAGGGGTTTTCTTTTGGAGGCGATACCCAGATTCGAACTGGGGAATGATGGTTTTGCAAACCATATGAACAAAGCGGGCTTCGCCCTTGCAATTACTACATATTCACCGTTTTAGTTATTTGCTATGCATCTTATATGCACCCTATCACTTCGTTATAAGCAGTATTAAATCGGAATAATTCGAAAAGTAAGCAAGCTATCTATCAATTTGACGCCTGCAACAATTCATTAGCATAATTAGCTACTTTTCGTTTATTCTCGTTTGAAAGCTTTCCAAGTTGATGAAAAATAATGACTTCCGTATCAATCTCGTTTTCGTCAATTGTTATGGTGACAGAACGACCTTTTGTGGTGTCACCTTTAACATATGCTAAGGCTTCCTGTAGCCCCTGCAAAGTATCATCATGTACTCTCATCTTTATAGCTCCTTCCCGATTTGACTGATCAAGTTCTTGTACATAGCCTTTTCAGCATCTGAAATACTATCTTTCTGACTTTTGCCGTAACAGTTTACAAATATTGTCTTTTCCTGTTTCATAAAGTCAACATACAAAGTTCTTACACCGCCACTTTTACCTTTATCGAACATGCTCCATCGCAACTTTATAAGCCCACCCGTGCCGCTAATCATATCACCTGCACCGGGATTCTTTAAGAGATATTCTTGAATTGCTTTCAAGTCATCGTCTGTCAACCTGAGACTTTTCCAGTTTTTATCAAAAACCGGTGTCATTATAAACTCTCTTGTCATATTATAGCATTACGCTCCAAATACTTTAGTTGCACTTTTGCCTATCCCACATAGCAGTCACTTGTTTCTCGGAAAAGCTACACAGCGTTGATGTGACCGAGTACAATAGTCGAGATATACTCATTCACAGATTGAGAGCTTTTGTCAGCATTATATTTTACAGTATCAATGGCGCCGGATGATAGTTGCAACGATCTAAGCAACAATTCTTCTCCTGCTGCGTCAGAAATGCGTTTTAATTGGGGTGGCATCTCGCCATCGCCCTTGCGCCAAATTTCTTGAAGTTCAGAAACGTCATAATCAAATTCCATCATAATACCTCATTAGGCAATTTTTCATATTTTTTTCTTATTTTATCAGCATGAATAATATACAGTGTACCGTCGTTTCCTGTGTCTGTAACAATTTCTAGAGGTCTTGCTTTCGTGTCAAATCCTAGCAATAAATTTTTTTCAAGAACAGCTCTTAGAATATATGCTACCGTTGGGTCATTTGCAACTTTAAACATATCAACATCCGATATACCATGCTTTCGGGCTGAATTAAGAATAATCAAATTGACACCGCACCTTCTCTCATTTGTTTCTCTGTTGCTTAACAAGCCACTCATTCAGCCTATTCGGTAGCACTCTGTATTCTCTTCCGAGCTTAATTGAAGGGAAGTCTTTTCACCTGACTAAATTATACGCTGTATCGCAACCTATGTCAAGAATCTGTTGCAGTTTCGGCGTTAAAATCAACCGCAAAAGAAAAATCCCCCAAAGCTTGTTTTCACAACACTTTGAGGGATTTTTCTTTTGGAGGCGACACCCAGATTCGAACTGGGGAATGATGGTTTTGCAAACCACTGCCTTACCACTTGGCTATGTCGCCGAATTCCATTGATATTATTGAACTATTCTGTGCTTTCCGTTTTTGTTTTTCTTGCTAAAATCCCTATAAAATCCTTATTGGGCTATAAATCGCTGAAATCTGAATTTTTGTTATCAATCATCCAAGCCTTTAATGAGGTCGGCTCAACAAGAATTGTTCTCCCCAGTCTCATAGCAGGAAAACCATTCACGTTAACAATCTGATATGCCTTTTCACGCTTACAACGGAAAAGTTCCATTATATCTTGGATTGTTAAGTACGCTTCAATTTCAGCTTTGCCATTATAATCCTTTTTCATTGTATCTGTCAACTCCTTAATTATGAATTAAATCTATTTGGGTGGCATTTTAGACAATTACCTGCCCCCATATACTTAGTCTGTCGTTTCATAATTTCGGAGTTTCAGCTGTTTAATTATTTCAATAGGATGTTGAGATGATATACGCCTTAATTCCCGGAATGCCTCTTTTATCTCCATGCCCTAATTGATTATTACAGTACCTAATGTTTTCTCTGTAGGACATGTTCTCTACTTTATTAGTGTTCCAAAGATTTTGTGCCCACATTTTCCGAATTCCGTGTACTCCTGAATATACATACGCGTTGGATATTTTACAGGCAATTTTCGCTTTGTTCAGTTCATTATTGATGGTGCCACGTTTTAGTCCAATAAGTCTATCGCTTGGTGCTTTCCCGTTGCAAAGAGATTTTATAAATGCAGCATCATCAGATGTACGAATATCAATCACTCTTGCTCTCCCACCTTTCTCGATACCCTTTCGGCTATCCTGATACCGCAATTCAATTTGCCCAAAGCCATATTTTCCCTGAACGTCTAAATTTACCATGTTTGCAGTTATTTTCTCACAACCCTCAACTCTTAACCCAAATCTTGCACTCAACTCCCAAGCTTTCCAAGCCTCTGAACGTGTACTCTTTCCATGCTCTAAAATCTTATTATAATCTGCCCTGTCGAATGCTTTTCCATCTCGAACGGATTCTTCATCCGGCGTCTTTATGCTCTCAGGTACAATTCTCCCCTCTTTCCAATCAACATTACGTCCTCCGTAGTGCGGATTAGCATTAACACACAGTGCAATTTTATCGATATGCGATGTGTATTTTTTCAGTGTTTTAGTCGAACATGTTTCAGCTTTACTATCAAGAAAAGCATTAACCATATCAACAGTGATATTTTTTACAATTCTTACGTCAGAGTATTCACTCTTCAAAAACGCTCCAAATTGCTTTGCGGTAGCGCAAATGGAATTTCTATGTTCCATTGAAAATATCTTTGACTGGTCAGCGTGAGGATCTCTCTTCCACGCCCTTTTGTCGGAATTAGGCTCATAAGCACATTTAACCGAGAACTCCATTTGATTAGCTAGACTACGTTTTCCCATTTTAAAACCTCCCAATGTGTGGGTACGGGGATTTTCATCTTTGACAGTTAGAGCTATCTATAAATATCGTGCTAAATAGCCAAAAAAACGCATTTCACAGCTTTGCAAATCCCCTTACCCACACGATATTCAATCTAGAAGTTTTTGCTTTAAGCGAACGGTAAAGCACCATTCGCCTACACTTTAGAACATAGCGCCGATTGGCACCAAATTTAGCCGAGCGACAGTAAGCAAAAAAACTGCCTCAAACTCCGCACGTTCGATGTACTCCCTTCAGTACAACCGACTTCCATGTAATCAATGTATCTAACTTAATACCTCACATTGTAAAACTTCTAAGCTGACACAAATTATACATAGGTATGAGTGACAAACTCACACCAAGATACCACACACCAATGACCGAGAGCGTCAAGGTTAATTCTGCTTCTAATCCTTTATATAAGAGCCTCTTTGTCTTCCGCAATTATTTTCTTTGTGTGTATCTTTGTTACCACAATAAAGTGGATTTTTAGTCACTCCGTTCGTTAATATCTAAATACAATAATAGTATAAATTTTTTGGGGGTAACATAACTTTTGAAAATAGCAAAAACGTCATTAAACGCCTCTGTTTCCACCACCACAACATGACCAAACCTCTTGCAATTACAGCTAAAGTTGCGTTCACAAAATGTTTACAATTAGCAATGGGCAAAACAGCGCAAAAGCACAAAAAAGCCACATAATGGCTACATTCAAGCAATTTCTATATTCATCAGGTTTAATTGTTGTGGAAATATCCCTCGCTGTATGGTATATTTACAGTATTATCAAAGTTACCGGCGAAAATTTAGGAGGTTTCAGAAATGGCTGTAAATCAATTTCAAGTAACATTACCAAATGACTTCATGCCATTTATTCAACAGCTAAAAGATGGCAAGACCACTGATGATAAAGTCACTTTATCTTTGGCAATCGGAATGTTCTTATCAAAGCAAGTTACACTGGCAAAAGCTTCTGAACTAGCATCTAAAAGTGTTTGGGAATTTGTTGATGTACTTAAATCGCTTGGCATACCGTGGGGTGAGTATTCAGAGGATTCATATTTGCTGGATGAACTTACTCTCTCAAAGTTATCTGATACACTATGAGTAAAGTAATCTGTAATGCAAGCCCGATTATAGGGCTTATTGGAATTAATAAATTTGAATTATTGTGGGAACTTTTTGATGATGTTCTCATCTCTGAGGCTGTGTATGATGAGCTACTTGCTGGAAATAGACAAAACGAAACCGCCCTCATTAATGATGCTATAGCAAAGAACCATATAAAAATAGTCTCAATTCGTAGCAAAGATGTAGCCGACTTATTATACGGAAAGTTACATCTTGGTGAAATTGAGACTATTATCGGCGCAAAGGAAGACCCAAGTATTGATTTTGCAATTATTGACGAAAAAGCAGCTCGCGCATTTGCGGCTACAATGCTTGTTGATACTCTTGGCATTCTTGGCATTCTTGTTCATGCTAAAGAAAAAGGACTGCTAGATGCCATTCGCCCACTCATGGGTAAACTAATTGATAACAATTATCGAATATCCGATGCGCTCTATAATCAGGTCTTGAAAAGAGCGGGTGAAATTTAGTTTGGAACTTAGTGATGGCAATATTACACCCATGCTTGTGGTGTAAATACATAGGAGGGTTTATGTTAATTTTGTCTGTTGCACCTTGCGTTCAACAACCTATACAAGTTTCTTCAGTCAATTGGGCAGGCTTATCTTTTATCGTCGCACTTCTTGCGCTTGGATTGAGTCTGTATAATACTTGGTCACAGCGCAGACGCAGTAAGCTAGATATAAAATTCAGCGATTTTGAGTTCTACCTTGTGACCGAAGATGGAGTAGATGCTATTTTTCGCTTTGCCTTTGTAAATGCTTCTACCGAACCTGTCACCATTTCCAAAATTACTGTCCACTGTGATGATTATAACGTTTGTTTCGGTCGAGATCGTAAATACCTCGGGGAAACCTCAACTCACACTGCCGATGGTGTGCGCAATCGCAAGCAGTGGTATTCAGATCGTGTTCCCTTCACAGTTCCTCCTTTAGGCTGTCAAATTGGGGCTTTCCATTCTGATGCGCATATCAATCCAGTAGATCGCACTTGTACTGTGACACTCACCACCAATAAAGGCGATACAGTTGAAACTGTCACTATACCAAATGACGGTTATAAGCATTTAAGTGATTTTCTTGCTACCGCTCCCCACAGCACTTTGCAAGTCTATAACTGATATTTACCACTTGTTAGAGTTCACTCAAGAACACCCATCCCAATTAACTCGATTCCCTCAACTTTTTGCGGGAATCTTTTTCTATGTAAAGAATTTTTACATGCATTGGCACTAAATTTGGATATCAGCTTTTATCATTTGTTGCTACTCTTCGTTGATTGAATCTTCTTTGGATATTTCAACGTCATCAACATTTACGATATAGTGGTCAGGGTCTACATAAAACTCTGAAAGTTCAATGTCGGCAGCTAAACAAGCTTTATCTAATTCTTCCGGGGTCATACTTGCAAATTTCCTAAGTTCTTTTTTTAGCTTATTTGACATAGGCAAGAAAATAGCAAGAGTAACACCGCCTGAAAGCGCAGCTCCAACAAATGGTATAGCCTTGCTCACAGCTTTACCAACCCCCGCTTTTGTCACTTTAACACCTATCCATCCAAGCACCATTTTCGATATATTGTAAATTGCATATTTTGTAAGAGGTTTCGCAGCTATTCGGGCACCTATTTTAACTGCGTTGTCAGTGGCAAGCTTTGCAAGTGCATTAACTGCTGCACTGACACCAAACATAGCACCAAGAAATATTATTAACACATTGTGTGTGGAATCATCAAAATCAATTTCTTTATATCCGTAAATGTATGCGAGTTTTTGAGCAACACGAAATATGTGGGCATAGAATTGAGCTAAATCAGCAGGTATAGTTGCCGCTATTGCTACACCGCCCGGCAATCCCGCCGCAGAAGAAATCAACGTTGCTTTAGATGCCTCTAACTTCACTGACCCATCAGCAATAACGTTGAGAATCTTAATTGGAATTTTTGCGTTTATCGTACCATTCTCTATGGCATCTAGCAGTTGTTCCTCAGAAATTTTTCCCGTCAATTGTGATATAAGAAACTCGGTGCGATTAATCTTGCAATATGGAAGCTTACATGCAGCTTTTATAACATTCTCAACATTAACTGGAGTTACGTTCTTTTCCCCATTATTCATTCGGTACCTCCTAAAGTGAAATCAGAAAACTATTCTGAAAAGTTTATATGTGAAAATGTAAGCGTCTAAATTGAATGTACACAGGAGCAACAAATCGTCACTCCCGCCATACTAATTCTCTAGTTGTTACCAATTATTTTTTTTAGTTCGGCTGTAGATACAAAGTCTTTCCCACGGTGAGGATTTTTATCTCTACTTCGATTGATTTCTTCGGGCAACAATGCATATCCCGTTTCACCATCTTTAGTTTTTACAGCTGATATGTCGTATCCATCTCCCGTTCTTAACGCTACGGGGTTCGCCTTTATATAAGCATTCACATATTGTTTTTCATTCTTAGGCGAAGTTCTGTTAATTACAATCCTATTCTCCATGCTACACCTACCTCAATATAGTAACTTGTCCACAATGCGGACATCGTGATGGGCTACCCGATGGAATAAGTTTTCTTCCACAACGACAACGATAAGTTGGGTATTTAATCGAATACTTAATTTTTTTTACTGTTTTTTTCATTTTATTCTCCTTCAAATAAATATGAGTTTGTTTATATATTCTCACATTTTTTGAAAAAGCCTGCGTTTTTTTATCTTTCTAGACACAGAGTTCGTATTGCAATCGGAAAAAGAACATGTTACAATGCAGTTGGTTGGTAGAATGCGCTGTGCCGTGTTGTTCCGTGCGTTCTGTCGTCTCGCAGGACACCGAGTGCTAGCTCGGTGTCTTTGCTTTTGCACAAAAATGTGTTTGTCACTTATAATTCTAGAATTAGCCATATTAATATTAACATAACATGTTGTATATGTCAAGAAAATTTTAACAATTTACCGCAATATATTGTGTTCACCTAAGTGTAGTATTTTGCGACGAATATAGACCGTAAAATGATAACGTTAACCAGTGTAAAGCATTTGTGTAACTGCCTAATCTTTAAGAAAGTCAAGAACACGAACGGCAGCCTCCTTTTGTTCTGTTAACACATGAATGTAGATATCTGATGTTACTGTAACAGAACAATGACCCAGTATTTTACTGACTACAATTGCATCAACACCTTTTGCAAATAATTGAGATGCAAAAGTGTGCCTCAAATTATGTAGGCCTCTCAGCGGCAAACCAATTCTATTAAGAACCCTATGGAATACTTTATACAGATTGGCATATGTAACCAGTTCTCCGGATTTTGTTGATGCAATGTACTCATATTGCCCTGTAATTTTTCTTAGTTCAGTTAGCGCGTTGTATGCCGACTCATTCAAGTCAATTTTTCGTCTTCGTTTATTTTTCGTTCGCTTAACGATTTTTGCTACCTTTCTATTTTTCCCTGTGTCCGGATTTTTCTCTTCTGACGTAACTTGTGTTTTCCAAATGTATATTGTTCTGTTTTCCCAATCAACATCATCCCAACATAATGCAAGTGCCTCACCCGTCCTGATTCCGGTGGACAGCATTAACTGAAACATCAATCCAAGACGGTAAACATAAGAACCATTCATATGACGCCTTACAGCTTCGTCTAGGAACTTCTTGCATTCATAGAGGGTAAATGGCTCCATTTCTTTCGCTTCTTTTATAGCCTCGCTATCACTGCTTGGAGCAACAACGCCAATCATTGGCGAACGAATAAGGTCTTCACGCTCCATTGCATATCGAAAACAGGCATTGAGTGTGTTATATATCTTTTTTATTGACGAGTGCGAATACTCATTTTCAATCATTTCAAAAATTATATCTTGGCAATGGTCTGCTGTTACGTGCCTTATCTGTAGTGAGCCGATTCTTTTTATTATATATTCAACACTGTACCTCAAACGTATGTGACTGCTTTCACTGATTTCTAATTTTTTAATTAAAAGCCACTTATTAAAGTATTCATCTACAGTCAGATTAGAAATCGTAAAGCCTAGAGTTGAATCACGCTCTTTCTTCATGGATTTTAGAAGCTGCTTCGCTTCTTTTTCGTTTTTTGCCGTCTTTGTTCGCCTGTCAGGTGTTCCATCTTTATTTTTCCCATAAGTTAACCTGACAGCATAGTTTTTAGTTTTGCTGATATAAGTAATCGACCCTTCACCTTTAGGCCTCCTTGCTGGTTGTGTAATTATTTGTGCATTCATATCAATACATCCTTTCAGTCTTTACACTTAAAGTATGCTTGTAATTAAATCTGAAAATTTCTGTTGATTATTTCACCATAAAAAAATCCCTATAAAATCCCTATCAGTCAATATTTAATCGATTTAAACAGCATTTAACAGGATTTAACCTAAAAATTCATGGCTATAAAAAAAGAGCCAAAACCCTTGATTTACAAGAAGTTTTAGCTATAAACTTAAACGGAAACAATAATATTAAATTTCTCTCGGCAGAATTTGCAAACCACTGCCTTACCACTTGGCTATGTCGCCGTAATGCGTCTCAACTTTCAAATTTCAACTTTGCTATTATAATCTCTTTCTATAGCGTCTGTCAACTCCTCAAATTTATTATGTTACACTTTTTATTTATTAAAACGCGGTTTATCAATAGAATCTCCACAACGATGACAGTATTCTACAAACCACGCCCTTCCAGGCAACATTTTACCACAGGACGGGCATACCCAGTATACAAAGTAGACAATAAACCCCACTATAACAACGAGCAATCCAACGCCACCAAACCACGCCAAAGTAAGACGTTCGCCTTCATCTGAAAGCCCACTAAAGTACAGAATTAAACCAAGTACAACGATTCCGATTCCCAACCACTTCCCTTGTATTGGTTTCATTATTTAACACCTCATTTCACCATTAGTTAATAGAAACTATAGAGCGAAATTCAATAATCGTATACAAGACATTAAAAACATCGCTATAGTACTTTCAAAGCCAAGCGATGTTTTTAACAGTTTGGAGCGGGCGACGAGGCTCGAACTCGCTACCTCCACCTTGGCAAGGTGGCGCTCTACCAGATGAGCTACGCCCGCAACTTGGTGCCTCCGGTCGGAATTGAACCAACGACACGCGGATTTTCAGTCCGCTGCTCTACCGACTGAGCTACAGAGGCATAGAGCCGCAGCAGCGGCTTGAAAATGGCGACCCAGAACGGACTCGAACCGTCGGCCTCCAGCGTGACAGGCTGGCGTTCTAACCAACTGAACTACTGGGCCACGTGGTGGGAACAACTGGGCTTGAACCAGTGACCCCATGCTTGTAAGGCATGTGCTCTCCCAGCTGAGCTATGCTCCCACGTGTTATAGCAATCGGTATTATAACTCAATTATACACACATTGTCAACTTATAATTTCATTGTAATCGAAATTATTTTTGCTTTTTTCGTTTTCACTGAATCGAAAACACTGCTTACTGCTACTCCCTACTGGTTTACTCCTAATTGTCCGAAGCAAGCAAAATATTTATCTCATCTATCATTTCATTTAACTCATTCAATTCGGCATTGTTGCCAAAAAGACGCTCCGCATCGGAAAGTGCATGCTTAAACCCATTTAAGGCATTTTCATAGTCACCCGTATCGGTAGCCGCTGCCGCATCATCAATTATTTTGTTAAGTTCTGCAACACTGTCAACGGCACTTGTATTTTTCTCTTTACTCATAAAGGGCATATTACCACAACATCACACATAATGCAATTTCTTTTTATCTAAAAATGTTAGAGCTGAAAACGCTTTGTACATGTTGAAATCAAAGTCTTTTTTCATGTTCAAAGCTTCCTCTATATCTATATCAACATATTTGTCTCCGTCCATTGCAACAATCCTCGATTTATGCCCCGAAGCAAGCAAGTAAACAGCACAATTGCCAAGCATTGTGCCAACAACTCTGTCTCGAACTTGCGGAGAACCGCCGCGCTGAATGTGCCCTAAAGATGTAAATCTCGTTTCAATACCTGTTGCCGCCTCAATCTTCTCTGTAACACCTGCTCCCGGCTCTGTCCCCTCTGCAACAATAACTGTAAAATTATTACGCCCTGCAAGACGAGCACGCCTTATTCGTTCAATAACATCAACATCGAAATCATATTCAACTTCCGGCACAAGAATTATCGTAGCGCCTGTTGCAATACCAACAGCAAGGGCAAGATACCCCGCTTTTCGCCCCATAACCTCAACAACACTGCAACGCTCATGAGACTGCATAGTGTCGTTTAGTTTATCAACAGCTTCAACCGCAGTATTACACGCCGTATCAAAACCTATAGTATATGAAGTGCAAGCTATATCATTGTCAATCGTACATGGAATACCTATGACATTAATACCATGCCTCGACAGAGCCAGCGCCCCCCGAAACGTACCGTCGCCACCTATTGTCACGATACCCTCTATACCCATATGTCTACACGTATTCGCAGCAGCCTTAACGCCATCTTCGGTATTAAACTCCTTTGACCTTGCTGAATAAAGAATCGTGCCTCC
>Ga0123355_10016010_pt1 | contig 11800 bp, 5 predicted proteins | sample TergutEmb28metaG_3_FD_89872 | JGI IMG/M metagenome (GOLD analysis project Ga0123355, IMG submission 89872) | Embiratermes neotenicus P1 segment gut microbial communities from Petit-Saut dam, French Guiana - Emb289 P1 | ecosystem: Host-associated > Arthropoda: Insects > Digestive system > Gut ...
ATAAGTCGCAAGCTCCTGAGGATGGATGTATTAACATCCGAAACATGTTGAGCATTAAATAATGAAATAATAAAGCAAGTGACATCAAGTTGGTCTCTATTTATTCAACTATCAAGATGATGCGCGGCCCAATAAACATAAAATTATTACACTGTCTGAGTGCGTATTGGTAGCCTTAGTTAACCAGCACGCCAAGCGCGTGAGTCACACTACATTGTCATCTGTGTCCTGTCTGACGGCACCATACGTTTTTTTTTTTTTTTTCGTTATCTCATAGCTGGGAAGAATTTTCTGAAAAAAAGTTATCGAATACAAAATATGTTTTGATTTTCTCTACAACATTTTTTCTGGCATATTTCTCACAATAAGAAGAATTCAGCGAGATCTGATTATAAATGTACTTAGATTTTCAAATAAATTACGAGTTACTTTTGTCAGATTTGAATAAAACTTGCATTTTCTCGACAGATTTTCAAGACATACTTAAATATCAAATTTCATAAAAATCCGTCCAGTTGCAGCCGAATTGTCTCATGCGGACGTACGGACATACGTATGGACAAACGAGAAAAAATGACGAAATAATTATTCGCTCTTCGTAATTTTACGAACGAGCCTTCGAAGTAAGGACCAAGCATACTAATTTGAGAAATATTTAGAGGAGGTCTGTCAAGGGGGATGGTACACATAAGAAAGTAATCTTTTACACGTAGATAACATTACTCAGTCGAAAGAAATAAAAGAAACAAAGAATTTTGGTGCAGCAGGGATGAGTGATCCAGGGTACATATCTGCTACAATGGAAAAGTAATCACCTGCAACTTAAGTCTTTATGAGACAGGTTACATCAGCTGTTAACTGATACTGACGTAATGGCATTTTATTATAATATTTTAAAATAATGCCGAGCCTTGTGTTGTTTCTGAGGGTGAATAATACGGATATCAGTTTCGCTTTTTTGTTTGATGTTTGTGTGACTGTGAATCATTAATACAATAACATAAACAGCCAAATAGATGCAACAATAAGATGCTGCCTGCTGTTGACAGCAGGCAGCATCGCCGGTGCATTATACCACAAGCTGTAAACACAGTCTAGTGCTCCTGAGGATGGGCGAAATTATCGCCCGAAACATATTAAGCTGATTGTAATTACCAATGAAATGTATTGTTGCACCTAGTTGGCTGTTTATAATATCGCTTTTTTGTGTTTTGTTAAAGATAAGACTTCGTGGTGCTCAATATTACTTAAGCCAATATTCCTGACAATATGTTGTAATGCGGTAACAGGAGACTGAAATAAACCAATTTGTCAGTGACGAAGACAATCAATACATATAATTTAGACCTGTTAACAAAATGGTTAATGTTGTTTAATGAATTTGTCGCTTTTATTCAAAGAATCAAACTAAACACATATTCCTTGTAAGTGAAATGATGGATTCCTAGACGTTCAAGCAAGTAATGTGTAGACCGTCACAACTCTAATTGACAGCATTATGCATAAGGATAATACAGATATTTACCCTTAGCAATGTTCTATTGTTTCGAGTTTTTTTTACGTATCAGCAACAGATAAACAATGCCAATTAAAGGGCAAATAAAGTACATTTGTTTCGGGTCCATAGTAAAAGTTTAACTGTTCAACTGTGTAGCCTTGAGTCTCTTTCGTCTTCACTAATATCTCGCAAGTAATACCCTTCCTCACGTAACGAATTTCAGCTTTGTGTCACGCTACAAAGCAATCATCAGACATTATCCATCATCACATGTGTCCACGCAGAATAATCGCATCCTGAATATCTACCGTGCTGCCATGTTCTGAAAACCACGAACAGAAAGTACGCGCACTGCCTGTGATTAGTTAATTCCAACGCCAATGGACAGTCTCCTTGGCCAGCTGATACTTGCTAAACTGGTTAATAAACTGCCCACATTATACAAAATTCAATGGATCATAGCCGAGAAAACAGCTTTTGGAAGGAATACGCAATAACACGAAGCCTGGCAGTGTCAGATCCCCGCGTGGGAACAATACAGATGTTGGGATTTCAGATTGTCTAATCGATGTAGTTGAGGTCTCCGATATCCTCAGTGCTGTTGTTTTAGTGTTTCGGGTCTTCACGATGGGTGTTAATCAAGTGATGGTCTTCTGAGTTCTTACATCATGAAGAATATTTGTTCCGACGTCTCGGAAGAACGTGCTGCCTCATTTATCAAGATGCCTGATTTTGGTTTATGTGAAAATTGGAAAAAAACTTACTATCCTACCACAAGCCGATGACATGCAGTTTCTCAATCATTAACCGTAGTTAACAATACTTACATTACTCATTGGCTCAATCATTTTGAAGGATCTATTTTTACTGCTTCACCTTCTTTCACTTTAGGGCTGATAGAGTCTATACGAATACACAGCGGACAACAATTTATGCTGGTGTGTAAACTGGGACTTTGTGTAGCATAGTCACTAAATATGGCAATGCCTAAGAAAGTGAAGCGGATATACAGTGTCTCGTGTTCCAGAACAGGCACACTGAAAATAGGGTTTTGAGACCTTAAAATAAAACTCGTGCCTTGACTTGTTTAAAGACAAATTACAGTCTCGTTTGGCCCGTCAATGACAGAGCCAAACATGGATTTTTGAGTGTAGCAATTTGTTGAACTGAGGGTGTCACAGAAGACTTGAAATCCAGATATCAATACGCCGCAAAACACGAAAACCCTTTTCTGCGTGTTTACACGTCCCTTTGAAGTAGCTGTTACTGTTCGAGCTCGCAGATTTACGATAAATAAATTGAGTGATATTTTCTGATTGCACGTCCTCTGCAATTGTATAAACACTGCCGCACTGAGCACAGTTTTCCTCGTCCTCAGTAATATGCCTTTGCACTTTCAGATTTGAGGCCTTGACCGAGTTATGACCCTGAAGATGGAGGTAATAATCTCCTAAGAATTCTTAGTTACTCTTTACCAGTCGACACGGCGCAACATTCAAGAATCCTTCTGAATTTTACGAAATCTCAGTGCTTGGGAGTACGTTTTTGTGCCAAAATATTTTCGAGAAGGTATATTCCAAATTAAAACTGAGGAGCATATACGTAGAATAAACATTCGCACAGTGAATTAAGCTCTGCTTCCCCGATTATGAATGCGTATGTTTGTGCCCCTTTGAATGATAAGAAGATAGACATTAGAACCGTTCAGCGGTCACTGAGATCTTAGGTGTATATAAAATAGACAATATAGTATAACGTAACATTCAGGCGCGTTCGTGCTACAATTGTAGCGGAGGAAAACAATAAATATTACATATTCTGATTGCGTGTTTGCAGCCTTAGGTATCCAGCAGGCAAAGCGCAAGCGCCACATTGTCATCCGTGGCCAGTCCGACTCTACCATATTTTTACACATTATCTCACAAACTGCACGAATTTCGAACACATGTTACGGAACGTGAAATGTCTCGTGTGTTTTCCTTTACGACTTTTGCCAGAAACGTTTCTCATTCTAAGAAGAAATGAACGAGATACGATGAAAATATTTAGGGGTCTTCGCGTAAAGTAGGCGTTCCTCTTGCTATATTTTAAACAACCTTGAAGTTTGTGGACAGATTTCCGAAAAATGCTCATGCATCAAATTTCATGAAAATCCGTCTAGAGGGAGATGAGTTGTTCTATCCGAACGGATGGACAGACAGACAGAGGGACGGACGGATGGACATGAAGAAGCTAATAGTCAATTTTTGCAATTTTACGATCGCGTCTAAAAAGCAAATCCGGCCAGACAAAGCGACTGTACAAGTTCCCCAGGAATTTGAACGTGCCTAAAATTCCTAGTGAGCAGAGGCCTTTCCGCGACGTAAGGATGAAATTAATAAAGTAATGACAGTCTCGTTTGAGCCAATGAAAGAGACGCATTTCTTATTCATGAAAGACGACGCCAACGTAATCCAGTTAATTAGTCACGACTTGGTTTACGATCTGTAATCACTAACAGAAGAGAGTCGTATTTTAAGTGTTCCTAAGACTTGCATCGATCGATCGGTCACTCGGAGCACGAATGTGAAGAAGTCACGGACAACATACTAGCATGAGAAATGAATTACGGACAGCGGCAGTTACAAAAAGTAAGAATAAATGGCGGCAGTGAGTAAAAAAGGAGACATCAGAGGAACAATCGATTGTGGTACCTTGCGGGCGTTGGAGGGCGTCGCAGTTTGAATGGAGTGACGGAACGGACATCTGAAAGAAGAGTGGCCCATTTCGAAGATTGAAACGTTGCACTGTAACCCTGCCTGGCTAGGACATTTAGTGAGCATCGAGCTCTGAAAACTTGTGCAGTGTAAACAGAGGATGCAGTAAAACCCAAATGTATCCCACGCATTGGTTTCAGTATTAAATGCCCAAAATGGAGAATACCTAATAGAAAGATAGCGTTCATTTTGTAACCGTGGGCGGTGTTCCGACAACAAAATCGCTCCAAGGATTTGGAATAAATATCGCATTGGCAACCGACATTATTTTTTTTTGACGAATTTTCTCTGCTCATACTTTGGTCGATTATAAATCTCATGCAAGAGAATAGAACTACCACTTTTAAAAATGCTTGCAGTAATGGTATGACCTTTAAAACAGCATCTTGAGTGAAAATTTATTACAATACGGCTAAAATGGAATTCAGACATTTTGCAAACAAGAACATCTTACTACGACGTAGATATAAGCTATAAACGTGAAGCAAAATATACCGTTATATCTACATTTGTTTTTGGTTCTTCTAATTATCATTTCCCTTTATTGTCTGGCAGTGTGAATGTATTGCACTTGTTTAGTACAAATCACAGCGATCCTGGCAAACACGATATAAAATTTTGTCTTTGTAGAACGTTTAAATGTTCATTGACAAAGTGTTTAAAGTTTAGCTTCTGAAGAAGTCTGATCCATGGGAATAATTCATTAGTCCAGCTGAATATCATTTAACCTTTCGGCGCCGGAATTGTTTTTTTTTTTAATTTTAGCACACCCTGTATATAAAATGTGAATAAAACAGGAACCAAATACGTTAGAATTATGAAACAAACTGCATTTTGAAGAGAAAGAAACGAAGAGTGTATACCATGTTTAAAACATTCAATACCTGTATTTGTTGAATAAATATATAAAATGCAACGTTTAGAGGTTAGCGGTGCGGTACGACCACTATAGGGGTCGTTAGGCGTCAAAGGGTTAAACTGCAACTACAACTACAACTCCCACTGTCTTCTGTCTACAAATTCAGCATTCAACTTAAAGGAAACAAAGTGACAAATTATTTTAAGAACTTTGTACGCAGTCTACATAGTAGACATCGGCGGCATAAATTCGGGTGTAATGGGTGATTTATAATATATTGGCATCGAGTCCAGATATATCCTCCGGTAGGAAAACTGATGAAAGACACGCTAAAACTGCAGGACACCCAATCAATGGCACACACGTTACCGTACGATGTGTGTGTGTGTGTGTGTGTGTGTGTGTTGGGGGGGTGTAGAGTGATAACAAAGTACCGCGCATTGCTATCCCACTGGTAGATCTCCAGAAATAACAGGCTATTTCCGAGAAGTTTTTGTTGTATAGAATATTTGTAGTGCGGTGGAAATGCAGGACACTACATTACCGATCGCTTTTATCACTACTTCTTAAATCTTTCTTGAAAGAGATGAAGAAGCAGGGAGATTGAAAGTCTGATTGAAGAAGCGGGTGACCACACAGGATCGTATCTGTGAAGAAGGGGGCGAAGGGAAAGTGAAAAGCGAAGCAATGAACGAAATATCAAAGGGAATGAAGAAGGATCAAGAAAGAGATGGAAAATTAGACGATGTAGGACGGAAAAGAACCTTTCACAAAAGGAAAATACGGTTGGAAAATGTGCTTGGGGGAGTGAAGGGATGGGACTCTACCAGAGAGGGATGGTTTAGAAGTCGCGGGTGAAGTCACGACAGAATTGGAAATGAAAAGGGATGAAGGGAGGGTTTCCGAATCTAAGAGGAACTGGGAGAGGCGATGAAAGATCGGGCCGGGTTGTGTGTGTCAAGTGGAAAGATGACCCCTAGGTCAAACCGTCCTTGACTAGATGAATTTCTTCTGGTTCCTTTCATCTTACTTCTTTCTTTCTTTCTTTCTTTCTTTCTTTCTTCCCTTGCGTTTTCATTCCAAGACGAAAAATGCAGGTATAGTCGTGTCAAACAACACCACACACAGAGGAGTTTAAGTGGCACTTTGCTGCTTCCCGGAAGTCTTACTTCTTTGATGTCGCTGCGTGCACGACTCATATTAGGGCAGCGCTTAAACGAAATCCCCAATAAGGTTATGCTGAATTCTCGTTTGATATTATTTCGGTATGTTCATACAAACATCATGATGTGAGGTATGCCTGCGAGGTTCTCATACCAGTGACTATGAAGACTGCTGTCATATACAATGGGATGTTATTGTGGTATGCATATTTAACGACATTTCGCAGAAATTTGCTGCAACCATTTTCAGGGCAGATGGAGAAGGCAGGTTTCTCCGAACCCCCAGTATATATGACAAAATTCTTCCAAAACCAAGTGACGTCTGAGGTAGTTTCAAACTCTAGCTGTTAAAAAATAAATTAGTCCCATTACAGGCCCGAGGTGCCCAGAGTGTTCCAGGAAGTTAAGGTTCCCAGATTACGTGACAATGGCCTAGGTTGGTTGTAAGGTTGTCAGCCTTATGCACCGGCCGCTCCCAGAAAATACTCCTGGTACTCATTTTTGTTAGAGGCTGAGTCAACCCCAGGGCCATAGTGCGATCGGAAGGATTATGTCAACGAAAAATTCCAATGACGCCATCTGGAATCGAACCAGCGACCTTCCGATTTGTAGCAGAGCACCTTAACCACTGTGCTACCGCGGTCCCCCTAACTGTTAAACGTTCTAATATTTAAGGCAATTCAAGGAAAAAGTGGTGACAAAATAATAGTGTTAATTATTACAGTCTCCTTTGATAAGCTCGTTGATTGGTAATTTGTTAACGAAGTTTCGGGGAGTTTGCTGCTTCTGTCTTCAGAGTAATCCTAGAATAACATTCTTAGATTACTCAGTTTTCTTTGAATGCCCTGAAAATAGTGGTAGGAGCGAAAACTATTTGCCAATAAATACGGCGTCATATTGCAGAAGACTGCAATCTTCCTTACAAACGCCACACAAACTGCAAATCACGTAAAATTAAATTCTATTAGGTCTGAATAATCGACGTTTAGTGGCAGATTTATAGCTACAGAACAAAGAATTTCATACAGCAGAGACCTTGATAAACTGATAATATAAATGAGGCATAGATATCGTAGTGTCGATGTAAGGACATTTTTATTTATGTCCTATTTAACGAGTTGTCAGTTGCTTGGATTTTAAATCACAGAGTTTACTTCAGTAATGTGTCATTTTTATGTATTTCAAGCGCGCGTGTATGCCTCCTTGGAATATTTGACGAATGTTATATTTTAACAAAAACTGTACAACTAAGTCCTAAAGGTTGAGAACCTGGTAAACATTTTCTTGCTCAGAAAAATGTCCACCCTTTACAGTATTTAATAGTTTACAACAGCCAGCGGCTGAACCACATCATTAGCAACTTACATCCAGTTCGCACTCTGCAATATTTATACTTTAAGGCGCATCTTAACCCTTTGGCCATGGAGCTGGACATTTACAGTTTAGCACAACATTTATGTAAATTGTGAATATATTATGAGCCAAGGAGGGTAACATTAGGACATACACGACATTTTGTGGAGGAATAACCGAAGATGGTGAGAGGAAGTCTAAAAATATAATTAAGTGTATTTGTTGACTAAATATATAAAAAGTGTACTCTGGGGAGTAGCGGTACGTCTGTCCTATACATAGGATGCATGGTGCCTAAAGGTTAATATTTTCATATCAAAGCCTACCCACCTATCACGATCGATTACATCCTTTCGATTGGCGCAATTAAAATGTTTTATTCATTTCCTGTTTCTTCCTTGCGTAAAACATACGTCCACCTAATCTTCAGTGACGTGTTCACCTCAGTAATACTTAGTGATGTGCATCGTTATCCGAATTCACCTTTTTCTTTCCGTAGTCTAAATAATCGTTTGAGAACCATGTGCTCAGACACCATGAATCTATTTTCCTTAGTGAAAGACCCAATATTCTCACTTAAATTCAGCAAACAATATGAACGTCGTGTTACTAGCCAACCACGTGCAAAGTTGTAATAGAAAATATCTAGATATACAAATCGCATAGTGCCAAAAGATAACTTAGAATACGTGTAGATCACGCTGAATGCTTTCCTTCCACACACAATTTTCGCGCGAGTAGTTTTTTTTTTTTTACAAAATGTGAATTGGGTGGAATTAACGATTAAATGGAACATAATCATTAATACGTGTATTCTGTCAAAATGTACACAAGTCTAGTTAAATGAAATGAAATGTTTACTCTAGAAATTACGTGTCAGAATGGCGTATTTGCTAGGTAGTTTACACAAGTCTTACGAGTGAATGGGCACGTGCAAAATATATTGTCAAAAATGCCGGAAAGCATATGCAGAATTTTTGAAACCGAATTTTTGTAATTCACTAAGTTTTATGCTACATTTTTCCCTACGTGTTTGCACGTATCCACGTTTATATGTTTCACGTGCACCTCTTCTGTACGGTTATGCAGGTGCGTGAATTTTTCAGCCATAAATAAAATAATTATCACTGGGTAAAGTTATAGTCAGAGTTAACGTATCCGTAACCCCCGACACAAATATTTGAGTATATTACACTAATTCGACAAAAAAAAAATGTTTTAGTAACAATATCTAAGTGTGACTGGCTCTGAAAGGAAATAGGGGCGTATTCATAAACCATCTCTGTGTTTCTTCCATACAACATTACAACACAGTTCTTTAGAATCGTTTCTTTCTTTTTCACACGTAACACAGCCTGCGCTGGTTCGAATTCCAACAAGGGCACAAGCGAAGCTAGCTGAGAAGGTCAAAAACTTTGCGACAAAATTTCGTGTCGACTTAGTGGGCTACGATTTCTTCCATTTCCTTAGAATGAAATTGAATGTTCTGCGTTGCTAAAGTGTCGTTAGGTGATCAATAGCACAAACATTTTTCCTTCCCACGTACAGAAGGTGATTCGTCTATACCACGATGCATTAACGAGTACATTTTGCAGCTATTTTATGCAACTCCTGTTACAGAACTTGTTTAAAAAATTAACTTTTCCTTAAATCTCACGCAACTTCGTACTTCGCTTTCTAAATAACATTCTGACGACAAGAACTGCTATTGTAATTAAAATGAAAAAGGGCAGATGAGAAATGAGGAATGACTCTAACTGGGTCAACCCCTGTTCAATTTCTCATCTACAGGTCATCAATTTCTCTTAACACTCCACCAGGTTATAACCAAGAGGGACTCAGCTCATTGAATAATGAGCCACGAATCAAATTTGCTTCGCACGGACACCAGAACTCCCTCCACTTCCAAACATCGCGTTCATTGTAGCTTAGCAAGTTGTAGCAAGACAAGGATTTATCAGTGAGTACTAACAAGCATTGTGGATTGTATGGTTCCGTAGAGCGAGTCTTGGTGGTTCAAACAGAACACGATCAACAATAATTAGCAGATATGTTTTTACGTGTGACTCTTTTGTCCGAAATGCGCAGTTTCTCTAAATAAAAGACCAAATTATTTTCCACTCTGTGTTGTTACTTCCTGTTGCCGTAATTACACGTTTATGTTCTTGCGCGATTCTAAAGTCGTCAAAACATTGTCGACGATAATTTGTTTTGCGCGAGTAACGGCCTTGTGTGCTGGTAAACAGTCACCGAGATTTCGTAGAAGCGTAAACTTCTATATTTCGTGGGTTTTTTTCACTGCAAATGGAGGCATTACGCTCTAGCAAAACGCCGGTATCTCTATTGCAGTCTACACAATGTACCATCCCAAAGGACTCTTGGCCGTTCTGCACTACTTGAACCTAAGACAGACGGATGGAGAAGCAATACGAAGAATTATATAAGAAGTAACTCTGTAATTTTTTTCTCATCATATATATGTAGGCTGGCCAAATCACGCAAGATAAGATGGACGGGTAATCAGCAGAGACACGATAAGAAATGCATACAAAATGTATTTTTGACACCCCGTAAGGAAGGAAAATTCTTCTTCTTCTTCTTCTTCTTCTTCTTCTTCTCCTTCTTCTTCTTCTTCTTCTTCTTCTTCTCATAAAACGATATAATCTGTACAAAGTTCTGTCTTGCTCAACCACTTTCTTCCAACTGTCTCTATTCTGTACTACTTTCTTACGTTTATGCTCTTTATATCTTCCAAAACATTATCTGCCCAACTTGTTTTAGGTCTTCCAATTGGTCTTCTAGACATGGGTTTCCATTTCTTGATCTTCTGCACAATATTATCTTCGGCCATGCATTCAACATGGCCTAACCAGTTTAATCTTTGTTTTTTAACAAACCCGACTATATTTTGTTCTTTTAAAATTCCGTTGATTTGGAAGGAAAATACCACTGTAATGAAACGTAAAGCAGGTCTATGATGATGTGCATTTTATTCAACTGAATCAAAATTTTGCCAGATTTTAACGCTGGAGGTTCGCTGGTCCTTAAAATCAGTAGAACTTCCGCACTCACTGAGTGACGCTAAGATTATAAAGAAGAGTTGCATGGAGTTAATCATTAGTAAGTGAGGAATATGAAGAGATGCACGCGCATAAAACTTTCAACATAATCTGAGGCCTCTTCTTGTTCTTTTCTGATTTCTGGTTGACGTAGTTCCGTTTACACTGAGTTGTACGTAGATACATCCTAACGAATAAAGTATGCTATGTGACACGCTGTTATAAGCTTCCAAGTGGGATAATACAATTTTGGTATTATTTGACGGAAAAGAATGGGCTTATATACCAACACATCAAAGCCAAAGTAACGAAATCCCCATTATCTACCGAGGCAGCAGTCAATTCAAATTCAAATCACACCCGTCTAGATAATGTTTACATCTTTACACTCTTTATGGCCGGATCATGACAGCAGGATAGATTTTATTGATGACAAGCCGAAACTAGGGAATTCCTATGTGGAAACAAAATGCAGCGACTGCCTATCACGATGCATTGTTTCTACACCCCACAACAGCGGTGGCCTATTCTTCTGCTTGATTCCCCGCTCTCAAAAGGAAACCGCTTAATCAGATACTTAATTTCGAAAGAAGTTTAAATTTTGGTCTTACGGGATGTGACATCCTGAAATCTAGTAAGGAATATAAGAATTTCGCAGAAAATTATATAGACTCTCAAGACCGAGGCAGAAGTTTCTTCCGAAATATTGCTATGTACTAGTCTACACGGCAGCACACATCAAAATAACATAAACTAATTGACGGCCGTATGAACGTCAGATCTCAACTACGTTTGAACTTCTTGCAACGTAAAATTAAATACGCTGTTGTTACTCACTTGTCAAATGATTAATAACCGAACCACGTATTTTACATTTGTAGATTCACATGATTTCAAACGACAGTTAATCAAACCAGTTTATCATCTTTTTATCTCAGTAATTAACCAACTTGATGCACAAAGTTTTTGTTTTACAATAAGTTTATTTAATACCTCTACATGTTTCGAGCACATGTGCTCGAAACATGTAGAGGCATGAAATAAACTTATTGTAAAACAAAAATTTTGTGCATCAAGTTGGTTAATTACTGAGATAAATATACTGAGATGCA
>Ga0123355_10016012_pt1 | contig 11799 bp, 9 predicted proteins | sample TergutEmb28metaG_3_FD_89872 | JGI IMG/M metagenome (GOLD analysis project Ga0123355, IMG submission 89872) | Embiratermes neotenicus P1 segment gut microbial communities from Petit-Saut dam, French Guiana - Emb289 P1 | ecosystem: Host-associated > Arthropoda: Insects > Digestive system > Gut ...
ATGCAAGGTGACGGGCAGCAAAGGCGTGATCGTACGCGCCGACCTCTCCCGCCGGGTGTTACGCGCGCCCCAAACGGGCAGCTTATAGACGAAAACGGCAAGCCATGGAACTTCCCGTCGAGGCCGGAAGGCAGAGAGCAGAGAACGGATACCAGGGAACAGAGGCCGCCAAGGCAAGATAGGCCCGCCGGTAATTATGGAGACAGGCCGCCCAGGCAGGACAGACCTGGCGGGTTTTCTGACAGGCCGCCAAGGCAAGACAGGCCGGGCGGAGGTTATGGAGACAGACCGCCAAGACAGGATAATAGGCAAGGCGGCAATTATGGAGACCGTCCACCGCGCCAAGACAGGCCGGGTGGTAGCTATGGAGATAGGCCGCCTAGGCAGGACAACAGGCAAGGCGGCAACTTTTCTGACCGCCAACCTAGGCAGGACAGACCAGCCGGTGGAGGCGGTAGGGGTGGAAGCGCATCCGGTGGGTTCGATAAATCCGCGCCCAAAACGGCTGCGCCGGATAAATCCGAACGTATGCAAAACTTGGAGGCCCGCAAAACCTTCAAAAAGGATCGTGATACACCTGGTGATGCCGCCGCAAACAGGGGTAAGGGCGGTAAGGGTAAAGCACCTAGGGTTGCAAGGCAGACAAACGTACTGCCTGTGAAGCCAAAAATCTCAGCTGCGGAGGAGCTTCGTAGATCGAGTGAGCCAAAGGTCATTACAATACCGGCTATGCTCACGGTTAAGGAGCTTGCGGAAAAAATGGGCATCTCCGGTACGGATTTGGTCAAAGAGTTTATGAAAAAAGGTCACATGGTGACTATAAATAAAGAGATTACTTACGAGCTTGCTTCGGATATAGCCCTTGGCTTTAACGTTATTGCGGAAGAGCTTGTCGAGGTCGATATATTCGAGTCAACTTTCGTAGATATGCCGGATGACGAGGATTCGCTCCTTTGGCGTCCGCCTGTCGTCGTCGTTATGGGGCACGTTGACCATGGTAAGACGTCGCTTCTTGACGCTATACGGGACGCTCGCGTTACAGAGGGCGAGGCCGGCGGTATTACACAGCATATCGGCGCGTATCAAAAGTCTATAAATGACAAGCTCATCACATTCCTGGACACGCCCGGCCATGAGGCCTTCACAGCCATGCGTATGCGCGGCGCGCAGGTTACGGACATCGCGATACTCGTAGTCGCCGCGGATGATGGGGTTATGCCTCAAACCATTGAGGCCATAAGCCACGCAAAGGCTGCAGGCGTTGAGATTATTGTTGCCGTAAACAAGATAGATAAACCCGGCGCGAACCCGGATAAAGTGAAGCGCGAACTTTCCGACCACGGTCTTATCGTGGAGGATTGGGGCGGCGAAACTATTTGCGCCATGGTTTCCGCCAAACAGCGCGAAGGTATAGACTCGCTTATGGAGATGATCCTACTCGTTGCCGATATGAAGGAGCTTCGCGCTAATCCTGATAAAAAGGCACGCGGCGTCGTTATCGAAGCGAACCTGGATAAAGGCCGCGGCCCTGTAGCTACGGTCCTCGTGCAAGAAGGCACGCTTAAGGTGGGTGACCACGTAGTATCGGGCTCCGCCTATGGGCGAGTACGCGCGCTTATTTCCGCAACCGGCAAGCGCGAGCAGTTGGCCGGCCCATCAACCCCGGTAGAGATTACGGGCCTGCATGATGTACCTAGCGCCGGCAGTAAGTTCTACGTCGCCAAAGATGAAAAAGAGGCGCGTACTGTTGCGGAGAAAACCATTGCCAAAGGCCGCCGCGAAATGAATCAGCTCACATCCAAGGTATCGCTGGATGACTTGTTCAACCAAATACAGGCTGGCAAGGTTAAAGAGCTTAACGTTATATTAAAAGCCGACGTACAGGGCTCTGTTGAGGCGCTTCGCCAGTCATTGGAGAAGCTTTCGAATGAGGAAGTGAAGGTGCGTACGATTTTGGGCAACGTTGGTGCAGTTACGGAGTCTGATGTCGCCCTTGCCGCAGCGTCTAATGCTATTATAATCGGCTTCAATGTGCGTGCGGAGGCTGCCGCTAGCAATATGGCGGCGGAGCAGAAAGTGGATATACGCTACTACCGCGTAATTTATAATGCAATAGAGGATATCACCGCCGCTATGAAGGGATTGCTCGATCCGGTTTTCGAAGAAAAGCACCTTGGTCGCGCGGAGATACGCCAAATTTACAAAGCGTCATCCATCGGCAATATTGCCGGATCGCATATCACTTCAGGTAAATTTATACGCAATGCACAAGTGCGGATCGAGAGAAACGGCATTATCGTGTACGACGGAACGCTTGCATCGCTCAAGCGCTTCCAAGACGACGTGCGAGAAGTAGCTACGGGTTATGATTGCGGCTTGGTCTTCCATAGATTTAACGATATAAAGGAAGGCGATATCGTAGAGGCATACGTGATGGAGGAGATTGAGAGGTAGTTGATAACGTGGGGGCGAACTTTGTTCGCCAGAGTTACTGTACTGTATACATGGCGACAACGTAGGGGCGAACTTTGTTCGCCAGAATTACTGTACTGTATACATGGCGACAACGTAGGGGCGAACTTTGTTCGCCAGAGTTACTGCATTGTATACATGGCGACTTAAGGTCGCCCCTACGGATGACGGCATGTGAGAGATGCCACGAATTACGGTTGCGGCTTGGTCTTCTATAGATTTAACGGTATTAGGGAAGGCGGTATCGTTGAGGTTTATGTGATGGAGGAGATTTATACCCGTGACGGTTTGTCGTGCCACGTTCGACGCGGTACGGCAATAACAATGTCCGTAATTTCTATACTGCGATTTATTCAGGAGGAAATGAACCCAAATGCAAAAGAAAAATAATAACCGCCGCAGCCGCATAAACGACGAGGTTACCCGCGTATTGGCGGACATAATACGCAGCGAGCTTAGCGACCCGCGCATTGGCGTCGTTACGTCTGTTACCCGCGCTGAGGTTACGCCGGATATGAAATACTGCAAGGCATATATCAGTATTTTAAGTGATAATAAAAGTGACGTGATGAAGGGGCTTCTTAACGCGGCGGGTTATATCCGCAAATTGCTTGCGGAGCGCGTAAACCTACGCCAAACGCCGGAGCTTCACTTCGTACACGACGATGCGGTGGAGCATGGGCTTAAAATCTCGCGCCTTATTGACGAAGTGGTGAAAGACATAGTCACGAATGATACGGATATAAAAAATAATGATGAATAACTTCATGGAATATACCAACGACTTTAAAACTGCGTTAGAGGCTGCAAAGCACCACGGTACCGCAATTATTGCCGGTCACACGGATCCGGACGGAGATTGCGTCGGCGCATGTTTTGCACTAGCGCTTGCTTTTACCCAAATTGGGGTAAAGCCTGTTATTTTATTGGAATCTTTCGGTGATTCGTTCGCTTACCTTAACGGAGCTGAGTATATTTTTACCGGGGATCTAAACGGCGTAAACATTACGGCGCCTTTTTTTGCCGTTGACTGTGCGGATAAAACGCGCCTAGGCCGGTTCGCTGGCTTGCTAAGTGAAGACCGGCTTTTTATCAATATAGATCACCATCGCAAAGAATTTGAACTTGCAGACAACTTAGGTATGGAGATAGACATAACAGATACAGCCGCAGCCGCAACCTGCGAGCTGTTGTTTCATTTACTGAAAAATGTAGGGATCGAGATAACGAAAGATATCGCTGCCGCGTTGTATACTGGTATCGTTACGGATACGGGCGGTTTCCGTCATAAATCCACAACATCGGGTACGATGCGCGTGTCGGCTATTTTGATGGAGGCGGGGATAGACTTTAACTATATCCGCCGCAAAAACCTGCATGAGCATACGGCGAAGCAGGCATATATGCTTGCGTTGGCCGTATCTTCCATGAAAGTATATGATGACTGTAAGTTGGCGATAGGTACGGTTGAACACAGCCAATTTATAGCATACGATGCCGTAGCCAACGACTTTGAGGGAGTGGCGGATTACCTTCTCAACACAGAGGGTGTTGAGGTAGCAGCTCTTATTACCGGTCGTGAAGTTGGTAGCTTCAATATCAGTTTGCGTTCTTTGTATATTAATACCCAAAATATCGCCGTAAAACTCGGAGGTGGTGGGCATGTGCATGCGTCAGGCTGCAAGTTTTCCGGAAGCTTGGAAGAGGCGAAGGCGTTGCTTCTATCACTCGTTGTGGAAGAACAGGCTAGGGGTGGTATCGTCTGCGTATACAAACCGCCGGGTATGACGAGCCATGACGTTGTAAACCGCATTAAACGAACATACAAACTAAAAACGGGTCATACCGGCACGTTGGATCCGGAAGCGGAGGGTGTTTTACCTATCCTTATCGGTAAGGCGACGAAGTTATCAGACAAAATGATGGCTAGTGATAAATCGTATAGGGTGGAGATAATTTTCGGTGAAGAGCGTGACACGCAGGACGCGACGGGTAATGTTACGAAAACTGCTCCTCTTACGGCTATAAAATCTTCGGTTATCGACACCATAAATTCATTTATAGGTGAAATATCGCAAACTCCGCCAATGTATTCCGCGATTAAAATTGATGGTAAAAAGTTATATGAGCTTGCGCGAAAGGGCGTAACGGTAGAACGCGCACCGCGTTTGGTAAAGATTTTCGGCATTGACGTCGTTGAGTTGGAGTTGCCGTATAGGGCTGTCATTGACGTGCGTTGCTCCAAAGGCACATATATGCGTACGCTTTGCGAGGATATAGGCCGTGCTCTATCGTCAGCCGCGCATATGGGTAAGCTTGTACGTACGGAGGCGGCCAGATTTACGCTGGATGACGCCGTGCCGCTTGATAAGATTATAAAATCGCAGAATCCGCGTCAATACATAATTTTGCCGGAATCTAGAGGTTTTTAAATGCGTGCCGTTGCGATAGGAAATTTTGACGGGGTGCATACCGGACACAGGGTTTTGCTGGATAGGTTAAAAACGGAGGCGGCAACGGCCGGCCTTGCGCCGGCGGTAGTTTCATTCGATCCGCATCCTTTGAAGGTCATAGGTTCTCACGTTGGTTCATATAAAACACTTTTGACGAATGGCGAGAAAAAGGAGATAATTACCAATCTGGATATAGAGTATATAGATTATCCTTTTACGGGAGATACATCGTTGATGTTGCCGGAGGTTTTTTTCTTTCAAGTTCTAATGCAAGAAATTAAAGCAATGGTTGTTGTTGTGGGTGAAGGGTTTCGCTTTGGCAATGGCGGTAGCGGCAATGTTGTTGCATTGAATGCTTTAGCCGTTCGGTATGGCATTAAGGTTTTCTCCGTTCCGCATATAAATATGAAAAATAAATGTGAAAAAATTTCCACAAGCGTCATTAAGCAACTTATTTCACAAAAGAAATTTAAAAAAGCCGCGGAAATGCTGCAATATGAGTATTTTGTCACCATAATAAACGGTGTGGTTAGCGAAGATAAGCTCATACCGCCAGATGGGATTTACGCGGTTAATATCCTTCACAACGGGAAAAGATATACTGAAAGAGAAGCGCGGGTAGAAAACAACGTCATAACCACGGATTTTAATACGGATGACAAAGGCTATCGCGTTATCTTCATATAAAACTTTTTCGGGAGTGATTATTGTGAAAAACATACTACTAGCTTTTTTAGTTTCCGGTATTTGCCTTTTGGCGTCCGCTTCTTCCTGGTCTCCGCCTGTGATAGAAAATGTGCCTCATGGTGTGTTTAATCCATTCGATTCAAAATATGGCAGCCCTTATACGGCCGAGGGAAAGTTAAGCAATAAAAAGATGAGCTGGGGTTATGGTAAAAATAAAAACCACCAACCGCCAACCGCTCAATATGAGTTTGATATCCGCCAGTTCGGCGGGTATTATTTAGGGGATATTACCCAAAAAGAAATTTACCTTACTTGGGATGAAGGATATGAACAAGGCCATACGGCGCAAATCCTTGATGTTTTATTGGAAAAAGACGTGCAAGCGGCTTTTTTCGTCACAAAGCCATATATTAAATCCCACCCTGACTTGGTAAAGCGGATGGTGGAGGAAGGTCATATTGTAGGCAACCACACAGCGCGACACAAACCAAGCCCAGAGCTAAGCGATGAGGAATTTGTTTTTGAGCTGAGGACGACGGCGGATTATTTTAAGGAAGTTACGGGGCATGATATGCCGCTGTTTTTCCGCCCGCCAGCTGGGGTGTACTCGGCGCGTACGCTAAAATTGGCGCAGGATATGGGGTATAAAACCATTTTTTGGTCGCTTGCGTTTGTGGACTGGGAGATAAACAACCAACCTGGCCAAACCGCGGCCCTAAAAGCCGTGACAGGGTACACGCATAATGGTTGTATTATCCTTTTACACGCCGTTAGCGAATCTAATACACAGGCCTTAGCCGATGTGATAGACCAAGTCCGTGAACAGGGTTTTGTCTTCAAGTCGCTTGATGATTTACCTAAATACAGAGAGTAAAATAAAATAAATATCGCGTGAGGCAGAATATTATGAATCTTAAGATTGACTATAACCACATGATGGCCGATTTTATCGGTGATAAGGGCGTTTCGCTGGGGGAGATTAACGCCCTTTCCCCAAAATTCCAAGCGGCGCACGAGGCAATGGTTACGAAGCGTGGCTTAGGTAAAATGGATTTCCGCGACCTACCCCACAACCAAGAGGGGATAGTACAGGATATCCTTGCTTACAGAGACGCCATGAAAGACGAAGTTGATGCGTTTATTGTGCTGGGCATCGGTGGGTCGGCGCTTGGGCCGATGGCTGTCCAGCAGGCTATAAACCATCCGTATTACAATGAGTTGCCGCGGAGCGCACGTAACGGGTTCCCTCGCTTCTACGTGGCCGATAACGTAGATCCGGAGCGGCTTACATATTTGTTCCAAATCGTAGACCCGTGCAAATGCCTGTTTAACGTGGTTTCAAAATCCGGTTCTACATCCGAAACGATGTCGCAGTTTATGTACATCCAGCATCTGCTTGAAAGCAAATTAGGCAAGGAAGGCGCACGCCGCCGCATTGTATGCACGACGGACGAAAAGAACGGTAACCTTATAAAAATCGCAAAGGAAGAAGGGTATAAGACTTATTTTATTCCAAGTGGTGTCGGCGGGCGTTTCTCCCAGCTAACGCCTGTAGGCCTTCTTCCGGCGGCTTTTTGCGGTATAGACATACGCGCGCTGCTTGAAGGCGCGGCGGTTATGGATGATCTGTGCAAAAACGCTGAAATAGAGAAAAACCCGGCTTACATTTACGCGGTATTACACTTCATACTTATGCAAAAAGGAGTAAACATCAGCGTTATGATGCCATACGCCGACTCGTTAAGATACATGAGCGACTGGCATGCCCAACTGTGGGCGGAGTCGCTTGGCAAGCGGTTTGACAACGCGGGCAATGAGGTTTTCGTCGGCCAGACATCGGTTAAGGCCATGGGCGTTACGGACCAGCACTCGCAGGTGCAACTCTATACCGAAGGGCCGTTTGATAAAATCATCGTCCTCCTTGGCGTGGATAACTATCGTGAGACTTTAACGATACCAAAAACATACCAGGACGTAGGCAGCCTTGGTTTTCTTGGCGGCATCACGCATAATAAGTTGATACAGGTTGAGCAGATGGCGACGGAGTATGCCCTTTTGCAGGCCAAACGTCCGTCGATGACGATAACGTTTGATAAAGTGGACGAGCATAGCGTTGGCCAGCTCTTGTACATGCTGGAAGTTGCCACGGCCTACGCAGGTGAGCTTTTGGACATAAACGCCTTTGACCAGCCCGGCGTGGAGGAGGGCAAAAACGCCACCTACGCATATTTCGGCCGCCCGGGGTACGAGGAGAAGAAGAAAGAGCTTGACGTGCGCCCGGCGAAGAAGGGTGAGTATATTATCTAACGTAGGGGTGGCAACTTGCCGCCAATGCAACCACGGGAAACCATTAAATTGGAGATTGTACAGATGAAAAGCGTTCAAGAATTCACCCAACACCTTACCACAAAGCGAAAAGGCCAAAAATACATTGAGGAGCGCGCCAATTTCATACAGCGGTTCCATAACTGGCTTGGTTGCAATCCGCTCACCGTCTCCAAAATGGACACCTTTGTCCGTCAAATGTGGAGCGGCTATGTCAGCAGGGATAAAAACACCTTTCAGTTTATGAGTGATTATGCCGAGTTTTGCGGGCATACCGCCGATGTATTCAATGAATTTGTCCGTGGCCTGTTTGAGAGCGAAGCACGTAAGGCGATGAAGGTATATAAGGATTTTATGGTATATATACCGCCTACCACGAAAATCTCCCCAGTGTATCTAAATGGATTGGCAAACGATGAGTTTGTGGACGCGTTTTTGTCTTTGCAAAGATTCCTATATACCGTTTACGATGCAATAGAAAACGGCTCGCCGACGGAATGGGGATGGAATGATTGGAAAGACTTAACCTGGTACGGCATTATCCACAACCGCGTTATCATACTCCTTAATGCGTTGGTCGAATGCGGCAGTTTGGATAAAAATACGCTTCTTATTGATAAATATCTTTTTAACGAACATGCAAAGAAAAAAATTGACGAACAGCTAGTTTGCAAGCCGCCGCAAAAAACGAAGATACTGTTAGATGGATTATCTCAGAAAGGCTTACATATCGAAGGGTTTGATGATGAAAACATGCCGTTTTTTACTGTTTCGTTCCCTACTCATCCAAAGGTAATAACTGTTCTTTGGTCTTATTTTAATGATCGAAATGACAAAACGGCGATACCGATACGTTATTTTTCTTACCGTTTCGTTGAGGATACTGCTGTGCAAACCCATGAAACGCTGTTCCTAGCCATGACCGACGGTGAACCCGAGCATATACGCGAAATCTATTACTGGTCTTACGATGAAGCGGTTAAACATGGTTTTGTACCAACAGGCACCGATAAGATGTACTGCTATCTATATAAAAAAGGCACAAAGGAATGGCTGCTCCTCGGTAAGGGTTCATCATACCATGAGTCGGAGTTTCTGCATAGCATTAATTATTCGATAGCCGCAAAATTCGGGTTTCCGAAAACTTATTATACTCATCCCGACAGAATAGAATGGCTGAAGCGTCGCTTTCCCGCATCATTCAACGACCATTGGGGCGGCTGCCACAAATGCAAGGAAAAGAAGGGGACGTTAGAGGAGTGCGGGCATCGCGTCATTTTCGATCAAAATAACCCAAAATATCGATGTATAAAAGGTTATTTTTATTTCAAAGACCCGACGTTTGATGATGTTAAAGAAATACTGGAGCTGTATAAAATAGAAAATAGGATAATTTAACAAATTTACACTAAGTGGGGAAGTATGGATCTTTATCATTATTATGAAAAAAGCAAGGGGCCTTTCTTAAGCCTGTCCGCTTTGCCTATAAATGAAGCGGTTGCGATACAAAACCAATTGGTTTCCGACAACAAAACCTTTGCCGCGCAAAGGAATGAAAAATATTTACCCCGTAGGCTTGAAATTGAAGGAATCGTCCGTAATCTATTTATTGAGAAAGGCGGAAAGCCCGAAAAATACACACCGCATTACTTTGCCGTTGGCGAATGTCCTTGGCTTGCTACTTGGTATCAGCAAGCTGATTTTATAAAAATCCCGATTACCGAATTTGATTTATTGGCTGTTTCATTCACATATGGAGATACATTTCCGACTTTCAGTTCAAATGTTAACGATGGCATGGAATATCGGAAAACTGTGTACACATATGAGGAAATACTGAAAATAATCGGAAAATACGGTATGCCGCAGGACAGTTGGGATAAACCGGTGTATGCACAGCCCAGTTATGTGGAAGCGCAGGTATGGAGCGATAAAGTCATAAACAAATATCTTTAAACAAAATTTATTACATAAAACATGGGGGACATTTATGAAATACTTAAACATCGGCAACCAGATCAAAGCGTCGGAGATATCTCTCGGGATGATGCGGATCCCTGGCAAGTCGCTTAAAGAAATCGCGGAGCTTGTAGACACCGCGCTTGGATGCGGCATCAACTTTTTTGACCACGCCGATATCTACGGCGGCGGCAAGTGCGAGGAGCTATTCGCAGACGCCGTCGGCATGAATGCGAGTGTGAGAGGAAAGTATATAATACAGACTAAATGTGGCATTCGCCCAGGCTTCTTCGATTTCTCGAAGGAACATATCCTTAGTTCCGTAGACGCAAGTCTTAAACGCCTTAAAACTGACTATATTGACGTTTTGCTTCTGCATAGGCCGGATACGCTTATGGAACCGGAAGAGGTTGCTTCGGCCTTTGAAATACTTAAGGCGAACGGCAAGGTAAGGCATTTCGGCATGAGTAACCAAAAACCCCTGCAAATCGAACTTTTGCAAAAATACCTAACGGGCGTCGGTATCGACATTATCATAAACCAATTGCAGTTTAGTGTTACGAACACGGGCATGATTGACAGCGGGCTGAATGTGAACATGCAAAACGCGGGGTCCGTGAACCATGACGGCGACGTACTTGAATATTGCCGCCTCAAAGACATAACTATTCAGACCTGGTCGCCTTTTATGTACGGGTTCTTTGCCGGCGTTTACCTTGGAAATAATGAAAAATACGCTGCACTCAATGAAACGATTGATAAATACGCCAAAAAATACGGGGTGACGAATTCCGCGATGGCGATAGCGTGGATATTACGCCATCCGGCGGGGATGCAGCCTATCGTCGGCTCTACGGATAAAACTAGGGTAGCGGAGATCTGCAAGGCGTCCGGTGTAAGCCTAACGCGCGAGGAGTGGTACGATATATATAAATCGGCGGGGAATATATTGCCGTAGCTAGTATCATATAGAGGAATGTTCGCAGAATAACTACATGCGTAGTTATTCTGCGAACAGGCTGGGACGCTTACGCGTTGCTCAGCCCTACTTTGAAATAGCAACAAAATTTTAGCAAGCTAAATTTTGTTGCTATTTCAAAGTAATTCCTCTATAAAATATGCAACACTTAAATTACGTTAAAAATCCTTGCCGAAAAATATTTTTTACGCAAGGATTTTTTATTTAAATTCTTGTATCATTACATTCAAGGAGGAATAATTATGGAGTGGCTTACCCGGATAAGCGACGCAATCGATTTTATAGAAAAAAACATCGCCGAAAAAATCGATTATACGGAAGTGGCAAAAATAGCGTGCTGTGCCGTTACACGGTTTCAAAACATGTTTATGTTTATTACAGACATAACGCCGGCGGAGTACGTCCGAAGAAGGAGAATGTCGTTGTCTGCAAAAGAACTATTGGGTAGCGGCATCAAAATCATAGACTTATCGTATAAATATGGATATGAATCTCCGGAAGCGTTTACGCGCTCGTTTAAGGCCTTTCATGGGATTTCGCCGTCGGACGTACGGAAATTTGGTAAGTATATTGAGTATCCGCGCATAGCGTTTAAATTACAGATACAAGGAGGGCATTTTATTATGGATTCGGGAGCGAAGTTTGAGGTTTACAAGGATATACTTGTAAAGATGGAGATTATTGAGCTGGCGGAAACATTGAAACTTGTGGCCGTAACAGGTGAGTATTATCCGAGTTTTCAGAACATAGGCGTATACCACGAAAAATACAAGGCAAATGTAGCAAATAAATATGAGCCTTACATTGAACTTGGACTTGCTAGCAATGTAGACAAGCGGGCGTGGTATATGTTTGGTTGCCAGGTAACGTCAATCGGTGAATTGCCTGAAGGGTTGGTCGGTGTTGATATGGGGCTTAAAAAAT
>Ga0123355_10016013_pt1 | contig 11799 bp, 7 predicted proteins | sample TergutEmb28metaG_3_FD_89872 | JGI IMG/M metagenome (GOLD analysis project Ga0123355, IMG submission 89872) | Embiratermes neotenicus P1 segment gut microbial communities from Petit-Saut dam, French Guiana - Emb289 P1 | ecosystem: Host-associated > Arthropoda: Insects > Digestive system > Gut ...
CCGTTTTTTCCTCTTCAAAATGCAGTTTGTTTCATAAATCTAACGTATTTTGTTCCTGTATTATTCACATTTTATATACAGGGTGTGCTAAAATTAAAAAAAAAAATTCCGACGCCAAAAGGTTAATCCAATGAAAGTTTTTAATTAACTGTATAAGAGCAGTAAAAGCAATGTAGTTTATAACAAGTACTGAAAATGTTTATTGTCATATATGTGCACATGTGTGCATACCCAAGCACTATTGTTTATTTATATATGTGTGTGTGTGTGTGTGTGTATAATGTGGGTAGGATAGCTCAGTCGGTATAGCGACTGAGCTATGGGCTGGATGGTCCAGGATCAAATCCGGGTGGGGATGAGATTTTCTGCCCGTCCAGACCAGCCCTGGGGCCCATCCAGCCTTCTGTAAAATGGGTACCGGGTCTTTCCCGGGGTAAAGTGCGGCCGGGGCGTGCTGCTGACCGCTCACCCCCTTCTAGTGCCACTGTCATGGAAGAGTAGAGCTATACCTCTACCTACCCTCTGGGCCACACCGGGCCTGTAACGGGAACACTTTACCTTTACCTATACCTTTATATATGTGTGTGTGTGTGTGTGTGTGTGTGTGTGTGTGTGTGTGTGTGTGTGTATAGTTGTGTCAGACGGGGTACATGTATAGTTTGTTTTATTAATGTGCTTTAAACACAACGAGATGTCCTCGACCAAAAAAAACACTATTGTTTTGACTGTTTTAATGCTGGGTGGGTGGCTGGTCGGTCACCACCGCACTGTAAATGTCTGTTCTACGCACATGCATCTGCATTGGTGCACGCATGTGCGCACACACACACGCGCGCGCGCACACACACACACACACTCTCTCTCTCTCTCTCACACACACACTCACTCACTCACTCACTCACTCACTCACTTACTTACTTGTTTTAACCCTTTTATTACTGGGTAGCTGACTTGTTGGCCACTGCTGCATTTTTATGTTGTTCCTCACGCCAAACCGTCAGCCACCATTTGTTCCATGGATCATGAATTATATCTCATATTGCACAGCATTTATAGCATATCCCACACCTGAACACTGGCACTAAAAGGGTTAAACACTTTGACGCTCTTGGGAAGAAATGTGTCTCATCTACATAATTAGTATAGTGTTTGTTTCATCTGATTCTTTGATCACTGTAATGAGAATCCAGAATCTCACCTTTATTTCTAAGTGCTTCATATGAATATTCCCTTCTTTCTTTCTTAGACCTCTTCTACCTACCCATTGTAGGTGTAGGGGGCTATTGTTGCACGATATCACACTCAGTGGAACACGCACATGCACACGCATATGCTTGTGTGTGCGTGTGCATGCATGGTAGAACTTCCCTGTATGTGGGATTGACCCTTTGCAGAGGTCTCTACCTCCACAGCACACACCATTCACAAGAGACAGGATTCAAACCCACAATCCTAGCAAGTGTGCGGCCACAGACCTACACCTTAGGTGGCACAGCCACCGGCATCTGAATATTCTTCATAGGCATATTAATTTGTTTTGTATAAGTTCTTTCATGTCCATGTGCTGTCTGGGGTTTTGTTTTAACTTGTGGCTGCTGTGTTCAATATTTCGTTTCCTACAGTAGTGTGTTCTGAGTGAATATGAAATGCTAGACTGCACCCTAGACTGGAATAGAAACTGGGTTTGGTGGTCTTTAGACTGTACTGGATGAGTTAATGTACTGTCACTTCTTGATTTGTTATAATGTTCATGCACACATAACTGCTTGCTGCACAAAATGAAGAGTTACACTGACAACTAAACCAACTCCATGGAGCATAGTCCTTTGCAAGAAGCTAACAGGTCCTTAGCTAGGTGAGAAATTCCCCACATTTAATGGAATCTGAACATTCCTCACCACATACACAAGTACCTGTCACCTGTCTGTATACTGAGCCACAGCAATCCAGTCCATGCCTCCCCTTCCCACTTCTTGAAGATCCATTTTAGTATATCCTGTCTATGCCTAGTGGTATCTTTCCATCAGGTCTCCCTACAAAAACTCCATATGCACCTCTCCCTTCCCCCATACATGTCCAATGTCCCACCCATCTCATTCCTCTTTGTTTGGTCACCCAACTAATATCTGGGGCAGAGTACAGGTCATAAAGCTCCTCATCATGTAGTCTTTGCCACTTTCCTGGTACCTCATCCCTCTTAGGCCCAAATATCTTCAACCCATATTTCGCCCTCATTGTGAGAGACCAAACTTCACACCCATACAAAATGAACAGGCAAAATTACAGTTCTGTGTGTCATGATGTGCTTGTTTTTGGATAACCAACCAAGCCAATGGATTTTAAACTGGATGGTAGCAAGCAGTAAATGGATGATAATATTTTTAGAACATAAATAAAGATTGTATTAATTCAGTGTTAGATGTTGCTATGAGAACCTAACTGTTCTGGTTATTAACCTATTAATGCCAGCCTTGGTGCACTGTGCAGACCTTTAATTCTTCACATGTTGCTGGCCCCAGTACACTGTATGATTGTGAAAGCTTTTGAGGGTAGAGTAAGTTTAAAACCCTCATTCTAGGCTGTAGTTGGAAGTTAAACCCCAGTATTCTAAAAGAGTCAGCTGCAGTGTACTGGAGTCACAATCAGCTGGCAGGCACAGGGAAGTAATGTCTGGCTTGGAAGGTGTATAGTCTGTAGTTTCCCTTCAGAATTTGGCCACAATTCATGTACTAAAACTGTACATATTTTTTCTTATTCTACAGGACAGAGATTTTATATATGTATAATATCCAAATATATATGTATAATATCCAGATAATAATAACAGTTGTAAAAGAGTGTTAACTACATGGGTACATTTCACCCAGTATGGCAGGAATTCAAATGCCATACGGCAAAGGTTAATAATTTTGTGGATCCCCTGTTACTCTTGGAATCATAATCCTAGGAAGTGAATAGCAAAATTTGGTCGAGTGTTTTGTTGCAGGGGTGAGTCTTGCGCTTCAAACAACACTGCATTTGTGCACTTTGTTCAGTACTGTATGAAATCACAGCCACTAAGTGACAGTAACTATTACTTAACACACTGTGTGTGTGATACTGTCACAGCCTTCTTCAGTAGAAGTTGAAACCAAAATTGAACACCTGCTCATATAATAATTAATTATTTCAGTGGTGTTTGCATATGGCACTTGATTCAATAATTCTAGACATATCAGATTAGCATTTTAACATATTTTGGTGCATGATATATAAAAAATATGAGTATTTGAACAGAAGAAGATATACTTATGAAATAAATGGCATTAAACGACATTTTGTGGACAGTAAAATGGGTTATGTAGCATGTCTTAATAACACAGTCAGTTTCCATGTTACCTAAATATATAAAATGAATGTGTAGGTGTTAGATCTTTAAAATGTTAAAGTGATAATCAGATGAAGTTGGGCTGCCACAGGCATATGGTCAGGAAGTAACAGGAATGTAGAAATGCATAGGAAGCAGCTGGATTCTCCAGCAGGAATTAGTCTTTACCAAGTTTTACCAAATAACACTTCTGAACCACTGTTGTGTATGCTTCCCTTCCTTAACTTTGAACTTCAGATCTGAAACGCTTCTCACCCACGGAACGGTTTCGTGGGAAGCTGAATGTGACAGTGGATTTCCCTCTCAATGGACTGGATTTGAGTTCATATGCAGCCACCAGAGGGTTGGGCTGTATGTACAATCTATATGGGGTGGCCAATCACTCTGGCACAACCAATTCAGGACATTACACAGCATATTGCAAGCACCCTTACACGGGCGAATGGCATGAATATAATGACTCAAGGTGAGAGCTTTGTAGTCACAAAATGATGTTATTATTTATTTGTTCTGAATTTTGTGCAGTGCACAGGTTGTGGAACTTGTGAAGGCAGGGGGGTAAAAAAAAAGTGTTTTGGTATTTTTGGTTACTGTGAACCAGATTCAGTAAATGTGAGTTCTAGAGGCCTGTGTGGATGCACATTTTTATTCTTAGTTTCAGTGGTACACGTCTAAACTTCACAAAGCTCCCAGCTTTGCTAAATATTCCTTGTTGTCTACAAATTTTGCAAGAAAGTCTTCCTTACTTTTATTATCATTATTATTTATTTATTTTACAGAATATTTTGTGCGTATGTTCTGATACGTTGCCTTGTCATGGAACATATAATGAGTGCACATTTTGTCTGATCAGGCACTGACTATGCATTTGTGTGTTTCAGAGTTTCCTCCATTTCATCTCGCAGTGTGGTGTCAAGTGAAGCGTACCTGCTGTTCTATGAACTTGCCAGTCATAGTTCACACTTGTAATGAGAAATGTCAAGATCACTTTTTGTATAGCCGAGTGGTTATGTATTGGACATTTTCAGAACAAAATGGGGAGAAGACACGTTTCTGATGTTTGCACATCCTTTTTTCCATCAAACAAATAGAGTTGCAGGGGCATGGGGAAGGTATAAGAAAGTTGTGTTACTTGATTTTCTGTGGGTAATATTATGGTTGCAAATGATATGAAAGAGTGAACATAGTGGAATGTGATGCTATATAGTCTGGTCAGTAGGTACCAATGGTTTTGCGGCTGCATTGGCTCCCATATTCAGGGTATCAAATGTGAGCCAAATGGAGAAAATGACAAGAGTGTAGGCAAGGAAGGTTAGGGCCAGGGCTGTGAGCAAACCAAGGCCAAAAAGGCCTGATACAAGTTCACCCAAATTATGTTGCTGGCAACACTGAGTTCCTAGTATTCTTGAGGTAAACTTTGTTGCCATGGGAACTCAACGGTGTGTTTTCTTTTTGTCCTAGACCTACATGTCTTTGTCAGCAATATAAATATCAAATGCCTTGCCATGGAAACACGACAGTACCTTCTTAGTATTGTTGTTGAGCTAAAAACTTGTCATAATGCTGACACCTTCTAGGCGACCCTGGTAGCTTGATACCAGTTCAAACAAGAGTGATTGTCTGGTGAACTTACGTCTGCTCACAGGAATGCATACTTAGGTCTTCACATAAAGTGCCCAATATTTTTATCCATTTCTAACCTAATATGGATTTTATCAACAGTTTTTCATAAAAGTCTACAGTATCAAATTTAATGGAAATCCGTCCAGTGGGAGAGGAGTTCCTTCACGGTGGATGAAGGGACAGACAGACAGACATACATGATGGAGCTGATGGGTGCTGATATATCGTGACTTCCATGAACATGCCTACAGAGAGAATTGACTTCTTCATACTTCTTCCTTTTGATGATATTTTAAACCTTTTTTTCTATCCCCATTCCCTTACATATATCTGTTTTCTTGCCCTTGCATACTCCATAATCCTGGTTCCAGCTCGCCATTCTTTATACAGTCACTGTTCACTGTAGGGCACATCATTGAGGCCTCCAGTGATGCCATCTCTTTTTGAGATCCCTCCGGAAGGTACTGACAGTAGGGCAAGTCGAATGTTTTCCTCACATTTGCAAGGTCAGGATATATGCATGAGACTGTCAAGAGTACCTAAATGGTGTCTGGTGTGATGGGCTTGAATAGGTGTAAGGATGTGGAGCTGTGAATGTTATTTGAAGTTCACAGCATAGTTTCACTCAAGATTCGAATATAATTATTTATAAAATGAGAGTGTGCTGTCTCCTTGGTGGGTCAGCAGTGGTGATACTGTACCACACTTCTTTCAAGTTGCACCTGTTTATGTTATTTTTAGTTGCTTTTCACAGTACGTTGGGTGGGATTGTTGACTTCTGGAAGGCTATTCAATCTCATAGGCTGAATCTGCCAAATTGTGTTTTGCAGCTGGTTGGCCACATCGTAAATTTTGTATATACCATTAAAATTACATGTTAGGTTAGGTGGTTGATAATCCCAGTGGCCATGTAGTTGAAGGCATAGGTCTGGGGCCACTTGCTTGCTGGGATTGCAGGTTTGAGTCCTGCTGGGGACATGGATATCTGTCTCGTGTGTGTGTGTGCGCATGCGTGCTCTTCCTCTTCCACGGGCTAATTGTTTCAGAAGAGTCCTATTGAATGTGATGTGTGTGCCTATATGATCTAGAAATCTCAAGGTGGCCTAGGCCTGAGTAGGGCTGTTGCATCATGGTAGAAAAAAAAAGGTTAGTGGTTAGGTATGCCATGTTTCATGATTTTCTTGTGTCCGGCCTGTGACAGCCAACAGTAACGGTTATGGCCTTTTGGCAAAAAAGATTGGACATCCTGCTTTAAAACTTTGTAAACTTAATATGCTGTTTGCTTGTTACTATGCTTCAGCACATCTCTGTCATCTAGTAATACAGCTGGTGCTTTTATGTATTGTTTTATGGCTCTGTGTTGTAGGAGGTTTGGATGTGTGCAAATGAAATTCATATCTAAGCACTTGTAGTTAATGATTTTTGACATTTTAAAATGATACTAACCAGGCATTAGAGACAAGGTAAATGGTAGCCGAATGGACATTACGAAGAATTCACGCAAAACGTACATATTTTGCAGTTGATTGATTGTTTAATAAAAATCAACACATTTGCCATTGAAACCTGTGACCAACTGAATTTTGATCTTGGAGGTTTGTATATGTTCACGTACCACCATTTATTGTTATTTGGAAGGACCATGCATACAAATTGGTTAGAAGCTACCTTACACTGCCAAGCTAGGCTGTAGGCTGGTTATTCCAGGGTTTGATTCGTAATGAGCATTAGTTGTTTACTTCAAAATGTTCAGACTGGAGATGTGATCCACCCAACCTCCTGTTCATGTGAAAAGTACAAGTTAGATTGTTACACACATGTGGTGAAGAGTGTCCTATAATTCTGAAGGCATGAGACATTGTTTTTGATTGAACAAATTGATATATTGAAATAGGAAGACACATTAGAAGTGTAAAGTGTAGAAAGTAATTCATTATTATGCATGAGGAATTCCTCATTTTGAGTGAGGTTCACTTATTCTGTATGTTGTACAGAATCGAGGTAATTACGTTTTTAAATTAGTGTGTGCATGCATTGAGTTTAAAATCACACCACATCTCTTGCTAAGCACATGCGTCGTTATTGCAGGCTGCGACATATGGGGTTATGCTTTACAGTGCTGCCTATTTTAATGTCCACTTAAAGACTCACCAAATTGTGCGGATGATTTACTTATGCAAAATCCTGATACTAAAGGCACAAAAGGGTGTGTATAAACCCCTGCATGTGAATCATTGTAGGTCAGATGTTTATTATCCCCACCTCTCCCAACACTACGTCTAAATCCTTCAAACACACACTTCTCAAAAGGTTGTCTTACTCATCTCAACAGAATTCTCATCTTGATAAATATGCTTGTATTATCCTGAACTGATATGTGAAAATGTGGAAGTACTGCAGCATGCTGGAATAGTATGTCATAGGATCCTCTTCTAACAAGATTGGCAGTAATAATTCTTCAAACATGTTAAGGGACATTACATCAGTCATTGTGTATGGCAGAAAGGAAGGCTGGAATTGATTTGAGTAGAGCACAAAAGTCACAGAACGTGGTATCATCGCTTGTACCTGAAGTCACTGCTTGTAGATTGTTCCTTCCCCGCATTGTGACATGTCAGTTACCCTGGAAAGTGACATCACTAACACAGTTTTGGAACTTTTAAATCTCAAAAAATTTTGCAGAATTTTGTGCGCTGTTGGTTGTGGCATGCGTAATCGTTGGGAGTTTGTCTTGTTTCCCACAGTGATGTGTTACTGGGAATTTTCTCTTTACAGATGCAACCGTCTCCTCTCTCTCTCTCTCTCTCTCTCTCTCTCTCTCTATCTATCTATCTATCTATCTATCTATCTCTCTTTTTTGTGTGCAGATTTTGCATAAATTCTGGGAAGTTTTTTGCAGATGTTTTTGATTCTTCCACATACATGAGAATCATTTTAAGTGGGAAGAGTATTAAAAGAGGTATGTGGCTTAGTGAATAGAAACGTCATCTTCAGTGTATTCTAACCCTTCATCAAGAGGTTGACTGGCCATGTAGGTCAAGCTCCAGTTTTTTATATTCCAGGGCAAACCTTTGGTATACGCTGCAGTGACTGGTTAATGTCCTATGAGTTGAGTGGATTTGTTCCCTTTTGGGTGAGGGATGTACCTCTTCTAGAAATGTGGGCTTGTTGATTGTTGTGTGTGGCTGCCAAACATCCTTTTGTAATGGTGCAGGTGATGAGCTGTGCACTGTGTGTGTGTCGTGAGTGCAGTTAGCTGCCATCAGACTGGCAAATCTCTGAACCTCTCTGACCAGCTTGAACACCTGTTCTGTAGATTCAGCACCTAGGCGGTAGATTATCTGCCAAGACAGCCCATGCTACATCTTCCTCGTCTTGCTAGAGGGATTACTGGTCTGCATGCTAGAGATGTTTGACAGCGCTGTGATGCCATGTCCACCTGTTGGGCTTCAACCACACGTAGGAACTCGATGTGAAGACACTGCATATGCAACCACAAGTACAAAGGCACGGTGGAAACTGCATCATGTAATGATTTTGAACATTATATAATGAGAGAGTGGGCTGGGATAGCAAACTGAGTATAGCAACTTAGTGCGGTCTGAACGGTCAAGGAATTTCCAGCACTCGTCCAGTCTGGCCTCGGGGTCCATCCTCCTCCTTTACAGTGGGTAATGTTTCTGTTTCCTGGGGGTAAAGTGGCTGGGATGTGGCATTGACCTTCCACCCACATCTAGCACCAAGTTTCCAACAGGAGTAGAGCTGTATCTCTACCCCCTTCTGGGCCTTAAATATCCTGTTTTAGGGTGTTCTTTACCTTATGAAATGAGAGAGTGCACTGTTGGAGTGGCCAAACTCCATGCAGTAGCTGGTTCATCAGTAGGTGACAGCAGAAACTGATGTCTGTTGGATGTCCTTAGAAGCCTTGATTATATGCTTATCAGAAGTTGTAGGTGGAATTTCTTGACCCCAGCACTTCCATGTGTCTGCTGTTGTGCCAACTGCACCACCATGGGTAGCATCACAACATCCTTGTATGTAAAAAATGACCATAACTAAACAACAGACTCTATTCCTGTCCATTATTATACTCCATGATTACATCTTTGTACTTGGGGCCACCTATAAAGCCAAAGCTTTGCCCACAGACCGAGTTCTAAGAATTGCCAGCCCTTATCATGCCAGAGCTGACTTCTGCCTCCAGAACAGAATTGGTCATTTCTGCAGGTGTATATGGATGAGACTGTGCTGTTTAATGCGAATCCCAGTGCTTGGATACATCAAATAATGCCATGCCAAGGAAGGTGTTCATCAAACACAAATCATTCATCTAATGGTGAAATTTGGAAACATTTTAGTGTGTAAGGTGGGATAGCATTGTGGGCAGTGTTATGTTATTATGTTGTTATATTATTTAGTGGCTGTTCATACCCAGCTTCCTCAATTCTGCTCTGAAATGGAAACAGTCAGTTCCTGCAAGCCATTGGTGCTTGCTTACCAGACTACATGATATCACATTCTAGAAGACAACATTAAAATTAATCACCATGAGAGCTTGAAATCTGATACTGTTTGTCTTGAATTTTTGTGGTTTTTTAAATTACAGATGTACAAAATTTTCTTCTATGAGAAGTGGCAAGGAGCTTTGCATAAACTCATTGTTTGTTGTCATCTTTTGCTGCTTTTAGTAACACCATATGTATGTATGTATAAGACAGCTGTAAAATTTCGGAGGCTAAAGAATGGAAAGATGGAAAGTGCAGAAATATTATTGAATTCTAGTCATTTTTGTCAAGTGTGCAGTGTGAACACGACATGTTTAACCCAGTGCCATCGATTAACGACTCATAGATTATATTTGATGGTGCTTGGTTAAACTCTCAATAATTTAGCAGTATGTCTTTGAAAATAATAAAAAGGCTTCATGACATCTCATTGTGGGCAGTCAGTACATGAGTACACAGAATCTTGCACATTTGTGTCACACTAGTGTCACAAGCCTTATGGCTGGATGGTTACTTCTGATTTTGTTTGCTGCAGGAGGCTTCAGCCTACTTCAAATGTGTAGTCATATTTTGCTGAAACACTCCCTATCATTCTGTAAGTTCTATTCCACCTTCTGTAATCGCACATTCTACTTTGACTGTAGCTTCAAATAGCACTTGTGGACTGATCTCAGTTTTTGGCTTTGTGAAATGTTGAAACTTTGAATACAGTGACGTTATTGTCGTTAATGTTTGGGCAATGTATGTATTACAAATTTATTTTTACTACAGAATTCGTCCGTAATAATAAGAGAGAAACATATTCCTTCACTTAATTTTACTACAGTATGTTTGTTGCCAGGAGATGTAGCAACATGTAGCAGTACCTCAAGAAGCTAATAGTCACCCAGCCAGTCAAGAAATTCTTGCCTTTTATGAAACTAAAATTTCAGCATGGGCCAGTGTAGGTGTACTTTAATTCAATTAAAATGATGTATGCTGTAGAGGTAATTTAATCTGCTGCGGTACTATTGATAATGTAACACCATTGATATGTTATTGAAGAATGATCAGTTAAGAATGGTACAGAAAGACTCATTTTTTTTTACAGCCTTGTTGCCTTTGTTCGTAGCGCAAGGTGCTGGCCATTGGTTGTTGTCTGTTGTATAAGGTGTTAACACTACTGCATGATATGGCAGCAGCTGCCGTCCACATTCATTGAATGTTAACGATAATATTACAATAAATGCAGAAAATGATGTGCTGCAGTACCAAAGCAGATGTGAGATTCATGTAACAGATTCTGACACACAACCATGATGTCTGGAATAATGTTCCAGATTTTGATCTGGAAAGGCACGAGTACAATGTATATTTCTGTAAGATTTGTATGTATCCAACTTAAAAATCGAGCATCCTTTGTATTTGTGGTATGCACCCATAATGAGTTACAGTGCGTAGCAGTTAATAGTAATGCTAGTGTTCTGAGCAGGATGGATTGCAGAAAATCCAGTGTTGATTGTGGCTTGTTTTTAACTTACTGGTATGCCTAATTGTTCCCAAGATGGCCTCATCACACCTACACAGCTAGTACTGATACCTTCTGTCCGAAATCTATTCGCAGAATTCTGTTGTTATTGACACTGAGGCATGTTAGGTCATTATATGGTTACTAGGTGGCAGGACATGCCTTCTTTTATATTCAGAGTTCAAGTATGTTACACTTTAAGGCTTTGTTTGCATTTTCCTTAGTACAGTTCATTAGATAGAAAGGGCGCAAAGATGTTACATTTCAAGGCCTTATTTGCAGTTTGCTAAATTGAAAGGTATTTCGCAGCATTTACTATGAAGAAAAAAGTTATGTGTAAATGTGTTTACAGTTTATGGTGATTAGTGGTGGCTGTTCCATTGAGGTAAATTGAGTGGCTGCCCAGTTTGAGGTAAAACACCACATTATTAAAATGTAATCTCATGATCATGATGATGTTTTAGTAATGAAACCTGTAATTAATAATTCAATGCATTTTATTCAAAATGTGGTGGTTCCTGGCAGGGGGCAAGGTGGTGCGGTAGTTGATGTGCCTAGGGCATCAGTTTCTAGCAGCTAGATGATCTGAACACGTCATCACCAACTGTGTTGACTTGTTAGAAGGTGTTGAGGATAAAACTTATCTCACATGTTGCATAATGTTGGGGGGGGGGGGGGGGGGTGCTTGCATTGATTTTTGTTTATTGGTGGGTACGCCCCGTGGGTGGGGGCGTGATGGGGTTGCGACGGGCTTTTTGTTTGTTTCGGTGGCGGGGGTGTGCGGTCAGTGACCTCCC
>Ga0123355_10016014_pt1 | contig 11799 bp, 10 predicted proteins | sample TergutEmb28metaG_3_FD_89872 | JGI IMG/M metagenome (GOLD analysis project Ga0123355, IMG submission 89872) | Embiratermes neotenicus P1 segment gut microbial communities from Petit-Saut dam, French Guiana - Emb289 P1 | ecosystem: Host-associated > Arthropoda: Insects > Digestive system > Gut ...
CGGAAACCATGTAAGTGTGTTATATTGATGTATGGTTTGTATTGAGTGTTATTTGTGCAGAGTGTGTGAGTCGTCTTGTGTGTTTTGTATAAGGATGTGTCTTTTGGTTAGTGGAGAATATATGTTTTGGTAAATTATTATGGACCTGTTTTCTTTCCTTGTGGTGTGCTTCCACACGTGATATTAATTTTTACGTAGCACAGTTCATCAGGAAGTAACAGCTGTTGTGACAGACACACATAAGGAAACACTAGTGAAAATGTGCAACATATTTTTTGTTGTGAACCTTGAGGTTCCTACAGTGCTGTTGCTGATGATTCAAGTCATCATGGATATGATGCTGTGTCACTGAGTGAGTAGTTCCTGGCATTTAGAATGGTTGTAGTGCCTTCAAAACATCGGGAGTTACTCATCCCCTGACAAAGCATCACATCCCAGAAGATGAGACATCCACTTGTATGTTCCTAACTGCCTGTTTCAAAACAGTCTTTTTATGTTGCTCCCTTCTGCCACTAGAATTAGGAACAACATGAATGAAACAATACATGGATAAAGTATATGATTTTAGGGTCTCATGGCAGTGAATATTAATTTCACATTGTTATGTGGTGTGATTTTATGTAGTTTGGTAGTTGGTGAACAGTGTTTCGAAGGAACCTGCTGCCTCAGCCTTTACTGTTCTGCCCTAAAGATGGAGGTAACTGGTTCCTCCAATGTATGTGTGCCAGCTGAACTGAAATGTTCCAAAACACATTTAACATAGATGTGCTGTGATAAGTCTCATCAAGATCCATTACTTGTTGACACACAAACACAAGGTGCACAATCATTGTTCCACTTCTTGGGCCTTGATTTTAATTCTGTAGTGTCTTTGACTAGTACTAGATCAGAGCTGGTTATGGATGCTGTGACAAAGCAGGTGTGATGGATATGGAGCATCAGATGTTACATTTATTGCTTTATGAGCATAAAATTCAGGAGTTCATGTGTAAAGAAAGGTAAAAATGTATGTTGCTCTCATATGTTTGAAGTCTGTTGTTTTGAAGATAACTGAACAGAGCTCTGTAAACTTTACTTTACAGCCTCTTGGACCTAGTGACTATCTCAAGTTGTCTCATGCTTTCCATACAATTCTCATCCGAGATATTCCTCAAATGAGTCTACAGATGAAGTCCCCAGCTCGGCGGTTCATCACTCTAATAGACACGCTGTATGATAGTAAGGTGAGACATAGTTAATGGGACAGCAGTAACGAGTGTGTGTCACAAATAAAACAGTTTTATTTTTCAAGTTCTGACAATAATAACATAGTAGATGTGCCTCTTCTGCCTTGTATAATACTACTGTTGTGTGAGAAAGTGATGTATCAGCCACCCAGTTGTCAGGGTTTGATAAGAGCTTGGTTGATATAAGACATAAATATAGCACCCACCTGTCATTAACAGTATATTGCAAACATTTTTTAGTTCTTTTTCACATTATTATTTCAGTAATTCAGTTTCATTGAAATATTAAATAGTGAATATTTGGAAGCATTTGGTGTAATTGACCGTCGCTGTTTTATCATATAAATAAGTCAAGTCTTTGTTCTTGTTTGTCAGTCTGTGATTGTTAAAATGTTTCATTATGAACAAAATGTCTTTAATTGTCCTGCATTTTCCTGTCTATTTTTGATAATTCAGCACACTAGTCTGTGTACATGACAATTTTCTGTTTCAGTGTGTTTGTTCTAAGGGTCCACAAGTTTCCAGACCATATCAGAATAAAATGCTTCATGTTATGGTCTGGTAGGATGCAATGGCACATGGTCTGTATATGGGCACTCACATTTCTGTAGAACCTTCTGCCTTCAGCTTCTTCAGCAACATGGGTGCTTCTTAGTGTTCACCAACATGAGAACATCAAATCAAAATGTTCTGAGTTCTGTCATCTGATTTCTGTTTCACATCACATTGTCAACAACTCATCTGCCCTCCCTCAGCTCTGTCCACTGATTTACGAATCTTCTTCTGGCTCATACAGTTATTGCCATACTGAAATATCATTCCTTCATACATGTCATTATACTGAGGCTGTGTAAAGAGGACCAATGGATTGCCCCTGTCTATTTCTGCATTGAGTTCTTATCCTAACCCCTCCAATATCCACATCTAGTCCAGCCATTTTATCCATCTGAATATCAGTAGTGATAATTGCATGATAACTTTGCTAGCAACACATGCTTTGTGCTGGAGGGGCATACTGCAGTAGTCACAGAGAGGGAGTTGTGTCAACCATATGTATGTTTGGATACACAGAGAGGGATGCTTTGAACCCTGTCAACCGGATCCTCCAGTGGCACTTTTTGTATGGTCTTAGTTTAGTTTCCACGCCATCTGACCACATAATTGGGATCATGTTATTCTTTAGTGTATTCTGCCAATGCACAGCCATGTAACATATGTAACAGTGTTATCACTACTTTAAAAGACACACAAAGCAGTGAGGAGTAAATTAGAGAAAGATTCTGCAATTTATATCTACCATATATTTCAGTGCTGCCATAAACTGAAATTGGCTCTACTGTTCACTATTATATTTATTGTTGATTTACATTTTCAGTTCAGTTTCAGGTTCAAGATTTCATAGTATTGTATTTTCCTGAAAATAATGTGACTTCCACACACACACACACACACACACACACACCCTCTTAATTTCTTTGACTTTCTGGAAAATTCTTGCACAAAACACAGTTAACTGTGTGAATGTTTGTAAGGCGGCCCCTTCATATTTCAGATGATGAATTATGGAAAAAAAAGTTTTGTGTTGTATTTGGTGACTGCAGTATTATGTACCTAAAATGGATAAAATGTCATAACATTAGGCATACTTAAATTCTGCTTGTCTTTATAACAGAGATACACCTAAGGTACCTTCGCCTTTTTGGAAAAATGGAACATAACAACATGGCAGCTGCACAATCTCTGTAACACAAGGCCAGCAGCTGATAAATGAACTTAACATTTGAAGTTTTCAGAGTGACATTTTGCAAGGATGTCTTGTACACATGGTTTTGAAACTTTTTATGTTTCACTGGGAACTGCAAAAATGAAGTCTTGTTTCAGGTAAGGGTTGTGATATCATCTGCTGTGCCACACAAACAGCTCTTCCTGACTGGGCAACAAGAAGATTTCTCAGATGAGCACCGCAAGCTCATGGATGATCTGGACATTCAGCACGGCTCTGTAAGTGTGTTGTATCACAGTGCTGACTGCACTTACTGTCAGTAACTGAAGCCTTCACATCCTTTTTATTTTCTGCCGCATTCCTATCAGTTACAAATTGATTTGCACAAAAAGTTAAAAAAGATTTCTTGGTGTAGAAAAGTATAAAACTTCACTATCTGTTTTCATATGTGAACTGCTAGAACAGATGTCAAATACTATAAGAAGCAGAAATTTGTCACTCTCCACATAGTCGTAATGCGTTGGTGACAGACAGAGAGAGAGAGAGAGAGAGAGAGGTTTTATTTAGCAACACTGTCAGCTACTAAGATTACATATTGTCAGTTGCAGATGAATGAATATGAACACGTAGTATTGTAGGAATTATTCTGACACAGTTAAGACTCAAGTACTCAGAGAAAAACTTGTCACAGTGCCACTTTGTCAATCATAAATTCCATATAGACTGGCATGGGATCAAACCCAGGCCTGCTCATTGAGGGGTTAGTGACTAAATGCCTGAAATGTGGCATGGCATGGCCTGTGTGGTGGTGCATTAATAATGTTGGTGGCAAAAAGCTTCCAACATGAGCCTGTAAATTATAGTGTCAGAACCCTGCAACAGAGGAGAGGAAAGGTTTCAGTATGTGCAGGTGGGAATGAAAGTCATGGAAATATGCTTTCGGAAGGCTCAACAAACAGTACCAACTGTAGCTGGCACCTCATTGGCAGGAAGTCGCTGTTGTGAGATGTTTCTTATTATTTAACACATGCAAAGATATTTAACATGTCTTTATAACAATGTTTATTCCGGAAGCTGGGTATAAATGCTTCATATTAATGTACTCTCTCCATCACCACTGAAAGAACAGCCATGTTGGGAATTAGACAAGTACAAGTAGGCAAAGGAAGGTCAAGACCTGCCTATGGCACATCTTCCATTCCTTCACAACCTCTACCCTGAAAACAGTCAATAATGTGAACACTTAACAGAGTGCACAGTGTAATGACTCATGACCAAACCTGTATCTTCAGTGCCATTAAAATCTCATATCCCCCACACACACACACACACCATGACATATTCTGCCTCCCCCAACCCTCCCTTCACAGTTATGTGTCTTATGTGCATCTCACCATAGCTGCTTCTCCTCCTCCTGCTTCTCAATTTTCTGCTGTGCCTATAATCTGTTATTTCCATTTTTATCTTTATTCATTGACATTTTTCTGTCAAGTTATTTGCATGATCAAAACCTTTCCTGACATACTGTGTGTTCTTCATGTTTACAGGAAGATGCTGCTGCTAGTATTTTCACTGGACAGGAAGAAATCTTTGCCTTTGACCGAACTGTTTCACGGTTGTCAGAAATGCAAACTTCTGATTACTGGGAACAGTGGGACAGGCATAGGTAATTTTGGAGTTAGAATAAACGTAGTTATGCTTAATATTACAAGAGTGGCAATGGTGTGAATTTGCTGGGCATAGGTGAAACTGCAATTGGTATTGGCTATGGCTTTTAGTGCTTCATGGTAAAGCTGATTCAGTTCATTGAAAAAAAAACCTTGAGGAGCGAGTGTGGAATAATTAGTGTAAAACCATGAATGTTACTTGACAACTCATCCTACAATGACTACCATTTGGTGTAGTTTACATTTCTCCTTCCACTGCTGCATTATTTATCTTTACAAAACATTAAGGTTTTAGGTTCCGAATATTAAAATATTCTGGGATATTACACTATGTCAACTGGTGAAGAGTTACTGATGCTCTGAAGTATTGTAGTGCCTTCTGTTTCAGGGCCAGACAGTTCAAGAAGATTGCACTCTTGACTCAGAGAACCTCAGATCTTGTTTTGATTTTAAATTTGAAAATTCAAGAAAACCATAATGTTGGCACTGTCAGTGTTGAATTTGACACGTATGTCAAAAAACTGAGGTTCATAAAATTTAAGCAGTTTGTTCAGACATCAGTAGAGTAATGTGCATAATCACAAAAAAGAAGTTTGTTCCATAATAACTTAAAAAATGTGAACTGAAGAAATATGAGGTTTTGTTTCATTGGTCACAGGACCCAGATAAGCCATTAGTCTTTATTGGGCTGTATTCACCTATACAGTGACACATGCAAAACTGTACCAAAAAGTAGTATGTATTCTTATTTAAATTGTGTTATAGTTGCCTGGTAACTCTCAGTGATAATACTGTTTTAAACGCAGATATTACCATTAAGCAGGGGTGCACATGTTTTCCAAAAATCTAGGTAAAAGTAAAGGTCACCTCATGACATGCCTGTGCAGACACAGAGGGGAGGCAGAGGTATAAGTCCAACCCATTTGCAGCCTTGGCACAAGAAAGGGATGGTGTAGTCAATACCACGCTCTGGCTGCTTTACTGCTGGGAAGACCCGGCACCCTTTATGCTGGAGGTTGGGTGGGCATTGGGACTGGTCTGAGCAAATACACTGTACTGGCCGCCACCTCAAAATTCTCTGTGCCAGAAAGGTGGCCCCGCAAAAGCAAGGTTGACACTGAGGACCTGTGCACCATGGTGCAAATTTTAAATGCCTGGGATGTGTGAGTCCCTACCTTTTAGTATTACAGAAAAAGCTACTCATCAAAAACTTTGTGTCCAGAGAAAAATATGCTAGGGTAATGTACATTAAAGGCAGTTAAAGGGTTAATTAATTCAGAGTGGTATACACACCTTGTAAGAACAGAACAGTCTGTTGGTGTATCGCTGCTGTGTACTGTGTAGACACATGTCATGCTGCTGCACACTGTTGCTGTATATTGAAATGCTGATGAGGAAGGCAGCAATATCCTATGTGAGGAACAGGTACTTACACTTGTACATTAAATAAGTACCTGTGTGTACATAAAATCCATGCACATTTTATACCCCTACAGACATTACTAGAAATATGTACTTACAGCAGTTTGTTGCATATGGTTTTAGTACTTCTGTTTCTGAAATTCATAAGAGAAGTTAAAACTTAAGAGGCTTAGTGGACAGACCATGTCTTAAGTTGTCACGCTTAAAATAGTAGTAGTTGGTGATGCTAAAAAAAAGTCACTAAATTTTTAAACTGTCTACATTAATCAGGGAATTTTCACTTCGCTGTAATTTTTCTAAATGCACTGCCAATTGTAATATGGCCATTGGAGGAACTGTCAGTCACCAATAATTGCACCACAACAATAAGTCATATAATGTACAAGCACGCATGCAGCAATATGTCTTATATTTAAAGAGAAAATTATGTAAGATTAATGTGATAGTTAGATTTAATGATGCTAAGTTAATGTAATTATAATCCACCGAATGACTAGAGAATTGCCGTACTTGAACATTTCAGCTCAATCAAATCTGTCCAGTAGTGGCTGATTGTGTTTACCATTACAGGGTATAACACTTCAAACCATTTCACTCTGTATGTGTTTATGAACATGTGAGTGAATTTCAGATGTCAATATGTTTTATAGCATGAACATAATAGTTTATTAGTAATCATTATTTGTGTAAGAATTACAATGTTCAACCAAAGGAAGGTACTTAATGCTAGCTTGCATTGAACACACACACATCTGACATGACACTGATTTTGTTGCTTACATATTTAATTTAAATGTAACTTATAAATTGCATTGGAATATAAACATCTTGAGTGCCTCATGACAGGTTTTGTCCTCTATTCATATACTGTAAGGTTCCTGCTCTCTGGTGTCTAAGATGTGAACATTCATGTCTCCACTTCTCTTTCATGTAAACAGTAATGTGGCTGTAAACTTAAGTTATCTGCAGGCAGATTTATATGTTTTATCTCGCCATTAATACAAGATATTCTAAAGGATAACTGACATGATCTTTTTAATTCACACTTATAATTTTTCCTGGGAATGACTTAACCCTTGTCACCCATTTCTTAAGCTTTACACTTCACAGCGCTGTTAAAAGACAGTGCACTAACACAGATGTATGCTAGAGTTGTTACTTAATAACAGTTCATGTATAGTCAGTACATAAATGTCTAATTTCAGAACTCTTGGTTTCATCTTGATAATGGGGGGGGGAGAAGTGTAGCACTGAATGTTACAAATAAGTTGCATATTTTGTTGTTATGTCCTTGTATCAAAATCATTTACATTATTCAGATACATACATCTTTAGGCTTGCAAGTAAATGTATGTACCTTCTAATGGGTATTCTTGATTCCATGTCAAGTTGAAAACAGCCAGTTACCAAGAAACAGAATTTTTAGAATGGACTCCAGGCAGTGCGTAAGGTCTTGGATGTCAGATACAAAGGCATGGTTTTTTACCGTTATATTTCATGTGGTACAAAGCTGCACAGTCATGTGCACAGATGAATAACTCCTAGAGAGTGGAAACTCCATGGAAACGTAAAATTACAGTGCCACAAGCAGCATTTGTCCGTATGTAACCGTCGTGGCTCAGTGCCTTTGGGTAAAGCAGCATCCTGCCATACCACACCTCCACCCCACTGTTCACAGTGGCAATAAAACAGAGTAAACTTTTCAACATTATATTTTCTCTGACAGATAAAAATTTATTGTAAAGTAATAAATTATATTTATGGCCTAGTACATGTATTTAGTTGGACTGTAATGAATACAGTAGTGATACAATGCATGGAAAATGCAGAATATTCAGATCCGAAATTATAGTTTTCTGGGTTTTGGGACTGTGTAAACTGGCTGGTGCGTACTGAGGTTTTGGTCAGGAAATACTGCCTCCATCCCTTGATGACCTGTGAAGACAGACCCAGAAAAATGCTCCTCCAAAACATTCATAACTATGTGCCAGACTATACGGTGTCCACATTCAGACCACATTATGAATACTCACCACTGTGAGCACCTCAAATTCTGTACCTACGAAAATTAAGAACAACTGAACTGTGAATGCAGATGTCACACTGGGAAAACTATGGAGGAACAGTATGTTCTTCACAGATACAGGATTTGATATCACATACTTTTCTCACTAACTGTGTACACAGTGTTTCATATTTTGCCTCTCAAACAAACTGCAGAAACGAGATCTGAAACACTGACTGGTTACAGACACTGTCAGTATAAATACACAACATAGGGCTAGGACCACATCTGATGAATTTCAAAGTTCAACTAAACTGATATCACACAATCGCACACTGAACAGTACTTAAAATGTCGAACATTCTCGAAGCAGAAATAACTGCCGCCATTTTGCACAACTGTCATCAACTGAAATAAATTTAATATGCAAACCATAACTGTGATTACATAAATAAAAAACTTCATTTCTGATGGTGATATTTTCTTCACAGTACACACAACACTAATACACTAAGGTTGCAGCAGCACTGCCCACCGTTATACAACAGTCAACACACAAAATAACAACAACACAAAGTGTAATACAAAATATTTACAAGTTCAGACTGCAGTAACTGCGGCCTCAGACAACACGGTCATCCTTCATCACTTGGAACAACATTGTGTCACTGTTACCTGCGAACAAGTACATTATTTTAAATGGCAATCCACATCCTGTTGTACACACAACAGTCTGTGCCATGAGCAAACACATCATTAACATGAACACACTCCATATAGCGTAAAGCTGTCTCCATGTTTCATTAAGCACCACACAGTGAGAGTATGGAGGGGTGTGGAGGTACAGCACATACAGTTCCACATGATCTTAACTCTAGCATTACACAGAGGTAAGTGGAATGCTTCCTGGCCCAGCTGCCTACACTGAGTACAGACTGAATGGATGGCAGGGCTGGCTTCAAGGGTTTGTTTGGATGCTTTGTAGATGAGAGAAAACTTCTCTCTGCCTGACATTGATGTATGATTCCTTCGTCATCCGACCCACAGCACTACCTTCTTGTAAAGCAGGCATGTGCCCAACAAGCACAGAAGTGTTCCACATTACACACAGCATGAACATTCATTATGGGTTTACAAGCATCCTCAGCCAGATGAATTCCACAGCAACATCACACTTACGTAAGATGTTAGCTGATGTTTATATCTTCCATCTTTGTCCAAGCCTCTCAAAGAATCTCTTATATTAAGCTGTGAACAATAATCTGTTCCATTCAGTTTCTTTAACCTACAATGCATACAATTTCTGAAACCTCCCATGCATGCTACATGCCCTGTCATCGCATCATTAATTTTATAATCTTGACATTATATGGTGAATACTACACTTAATTATGGCCAACTTGGTGCACAATTTTTCTTAGTGTATTTATTTCTTTTCTCTACATGTTTCGGGTAACTATGTGCCTATCATCAGGAGAAATAACTATATCTATGTGATACTTGCTATTTGTCATTCTGTGGATGAACACAGAGTGACAAATACAAAGTGTCACATACATACAGTTATTTCTCCTCATGATGGGCACATAGTCGCCCAAAACACGTAGAGAAAGTAAATAAACAAACTAAAAAAAAAATTGTGCATCAAGTTGGCTTTATTTACAAGATTATACAAGGATGCACAGCCAACAAAACATAAAATTTATAAAAATTATACTTGCACACATACTTGTTTCGAGAGAGTGCTGTGGTTAGTACCCCTTAGTCCCTGTGAGAAAAGGTTCGCCATGGTGGCAGAGAGTTGTTAACGCCAGCATTCTGTGCATCTATGGTGACATTTGCTAAACAAAATGTAACACAGAGCACAATATAATATACTGAAGTAGACATGCAAAAAAATTCTGTTGTAAGACTGGAACACAGTCGAGCTTGCCAAACACCAAGTACAATAATGACACTCACTTGAACAGTGGTTTTTAAACTTTTTAAGATTTGGTCACTTTGGTAAATTTGGTCTTTAAGGTCTTTAGAGTAGGTTAGATTAGATTGGATTAGGTTGGGTTAGGTTTGGTTAGGTTCTTTATTTATTTGTATATAAGAATGTTGTCCAACCTTATTTTTGGTCCAGAATATGCTCATTCATAAATTTAAGCGAGAAAACGCAAACAAAAAAAAATCTTGCATGCAGAAGAGTCATGGTTTGAACATAACCCCTCATTTCCATCAATTACCTATCCCGTGGCTGAAAATATAAACTTTATTCCAAACCTTAGATCTTGAAATATGGCTGGTTGGCAGTAGGCTCCAATCTGTAGCTTGGTGTTTGAGCACGCTAATGCATTTAATGTCACGGCTACAGTACTTTTTTGTTAGCACTTGCAAGTGCCATTATACGATCTCGGTTGTTTTAAGTGAAAAGAGTAGCAAGAAATCGATTCAAAACCAACGCATATGCCAGTTAAATCTGCCCTGCAATTAGAAGCACGTGCGTCATTAATATGCATGTCGTTATATTAATTCATTATCATATTTATCCCTGTTGGTCTTTAGGTTGTTAGGATATGTCTTCAGCTTCCATTAAATAAAATAACTTGTCGATCAACTCCAAGCTTCTTATGAGGGACTCCGATAAGTTTTTGATCTCTATAAATTAAGTTTATTGCGAAGCTGAACACGAAGTGGCAACAAACTTTCTGCAACAGTACTGCCAACATCGTGTCCCTCCCATGATATCCTATGACATTTACTCATATAATTCCATCTAAGTTCATCACACGCTTTATGCATGAAATATGATTAATATTCTATGACCTATTCGTAATATTCCGACACTCATCATACTGTCCATGTTTCATTCATCAGTCATCTGAAGTCGGCAAATTTAGCCATGAAATTGTTGTACGGTTACGGTCAACAATTGGGAGGTACCTACATTCATTTTATGAGTGCCTGCAACTGGTTCCTCGGAAACGCAATCACTCGAAAAGCCAATGTTGCCCATTAGTTTTAAAAAAACGTGTGCAGAACAGTGGGACCAATATGGCGCCGAGCGGAGTAACCCGAGATGGCCTAATTTCCGTGGTTGTGACGTAACGGAAGTGACGGACTAGCAGACTACACAAACTCACGGCGCGCGTACAGATGAGGGGTATTGTAGGTAGGTAGGTAGGAAGGTACGTGGAGGATATTGAAGACAGGAGAGGAAGGGCATGGAAGGAGGGCACGAAGTTACTAAAAAAACTAACCTGACGTCTAACCTTAGGATGGTGAGTATTGTGCGTGGAATTTGGACGTACCTGTTGCAGTAAGCGGCAGAAGTAGGCGGGGCAATCACGTGGCGCGCTCGGAAGTGCGGGGAACAAAGCACTGCGACCAGTCAGTGTTGGCGACGAGATGCAGAAATTGTAGGTATGGTGGAACGTTTTTCGCCTTGCACCTCGCCGCGAACATATAGTGTGCCAGACGGAACTCATAGTTTTCCCCGCGGTTGTATTGGCCCAAGAAGACCTTAACGGAACGCCACGTGCTTCGAATGGTGTTTGTGTGCGCCCCAGTACGAGGATTGACGAACTGGATGCTGCGATTGACGGTGTAATGCGTGTAACGCTGTGCGCCGAGATTGCGGTACGCAGCCCAGGAATCGCTGATGACCGTAGTACCGGGTTCGATCCAGTCACGTATAATGGCCATCAGTGTGTCGGAGGTTCTGTCCGGTACAGGAACAAGGAATGTTTCGCCGGATTCTCTTTCCACACC
>Ga0123355_10016015_pt1 | contig 11799 bp, 4 predicted proteins | sample TergutEmb28metaG_3_FD_89872 | JGI IMG/M metagenome (GOLD analysis project Ga0123355, IMG submission 89872) | Embiratermes neotenicus P1 segment gut microbial communities from Petit-Saut dam, French Guiana - Emb289 P1 | ecosystem: Host-associated > Arthropoda: Insects > Digestive system > Gut ...
AGAATTTGACCGAGAAGCGGAAGGCTTTCGCCTACCCAGGGCTCAGAAAACTGCTGCACAATGCCAAGTGTCGGTGCGGCTGTTTCCCCATCTGCCATTTCCGCGAAGACAACTGTGAAGTTCTCGCCGCTTGGAATTTTTACATATGCGTTTCCTTGCAAAGCGCCTGCACCCCAGCGCGGATCATGTCCGGTTTCGGGAACATAGAACTGACCGGCAGGTGCGCCATCCAGTGTGATGCTGTAGAAGCCCGGATTTAAACCGTAGACATAGAAGTGCGCCACATGCTCCATACCCATCAGGTTGTACAGATCCATTTCAAGTCTGGAGCCATCTCTGGTGAGGCGTGCTTCTTCAATTCGGTTGTTGGTAGAGGTGATGTAAATTCTCTCTTCCAAGAAGTTCAGTTGTCTGCCGAACCCGTCTCTCGGTTGTACTGTCCAGTTTGCAGCGCTGGAACTCACAACTTCACCGCCGTATGCAACAGGACCGAAGATTGTGTCATCCAAAACGTCTACACTGATAGACAATAGAGAGCCGTAGACAGAAAGCGCTGCTTCCATGCCCATGTTGTGCCATCCATTATGGGTAACAGGTGTCGCTGCAATCTGCACAGATTGCGTACCAAAGGTTCCCTTACGCATGGTGTAAGTGTTACTCACCGCACCGATATAACGGTCACTGATCTGACCCATGTTGACGTGGTTGAAATTACCCATTCTCGCGGCGTAATTCACGCGGTTTGCCCAAGAGATATCTTCGATAGCCCAATCATGGAAGTCGTACTGATATCTCATCCAGTTATCCATGATAAATGCCGCCAAAGATGTGGTGTACTGGAAGTTCCACCAGCTTTCACCCGCACGGAATTGCGGAACGCCGTGTTGGAACCAAGTCGGTGAAAAACCGCGCTTGGAGCGTGTCGCCCAGTTGAACACCTGCATGTGACGAATCCCTCTGTTTACTTCGCCATCCATAAGAGCCGGATGATCCGGATTGTGGTGAAGCATTGCGATGATTCTGGTGTACAGTCCCTCTTCCGTGGTGTTGTCGTACTCAAATTCTGAACGGAATGGCCAATATGTACCGACCATATCATGCTGCACTCTGATGGTTGTATACATTTCCACCAAGGTGTCACGGCGGTGATAGCGACCTTCCTGGTGAAGCGCTTGGATGATATCAAGCACCTGTTGCTCACCATAAAACGCGATACCGGCACCAGATGCCCAGCCGCCACGGAGACCATTATCCCACATCGCAGCCGCTACGTCTAAGTAGAAGAGCGCGTCTTGACGGTATTCCATAAATTCCGGGAAAGCTCTCATGGTGCGGTACATGTTAAAGAATGTATTTGCAACCATGGCAGCACTGAAGAAACGGTCATTCGTTGCGCTTTGGTTCCCATTCAGAATGGAGTCGCCCATCATGTTCGGCATGAGGAAAGTCTCATGTCTGTTTGACATATAGCGATCCCACATGAAGTCAAGCAGGAAATTCTCCAAAGAGCGGATATTTTCATACGTGGGGCTCATGTAGTTTGCCATAGACATAAAGAGCGCGTGACCATGGCTCCAGTCATCACCCCAGGCAGTTGCAGGGGGCGCACCGGCAGGTACACTGAAGATATCGTAGGTTGGAATATGCACCCCGCCCCAGTGAACCGGAGATGTCGCAATACGGGACATGCCGTGGCTGAGATGCCAGTCAAAGTACATGCCATAGAAGCGATGTGTGGACGGATCTCCCTCAAACTCCATGGGATTTTCCGCACTAAATTGCTGATGCGTCCGTAAGAAGACCGCATGTGCCATCGCCAGTTCGTCCAGTTCAGTCAATACATTGAACTCAAACTGGGTAAATGCCGGACGGAGCACTTCATTGTCTTCATCTAAGAGGTCATAGTACACACGGACACTGTTGTGCCCAATACAGGTAAAGATGAGTTCATAAATCGCAACCCACTCCCCATTTTGGTAGCCGGAAAGATCTGCACGATATATGACTTCTGTCTCTGTGCCGCGCACCTGATTATCCACATGACCGCACACCCCGCGACCACCGCGGGCGTTAAGTGACCGGCTCCGGTTCCGACCGGCTTGAGAGCCCCATGCCGGAATGTGCTGATCGCTGAATACGTCATTTTCGTGGATACAATAGATCACAACATCACGAATCGAAACCAAATCTTGGTTGTGACGAAGTGCGATAAGGGTTGGCATGTCGATTGCCGGCTGGAAGCCCGGCAGCGCAACCGCGTCAATCATACCTGCGTCGTGGAGAACGGAACGGAAGTTCATTTCCCGCTCCATCATATGGTTGATATCAAGATTTTGCGTATCCATGCGGTTGTTGCGGCCACCTCGTTCAGGTTCCGGCGTACCGTCGCCGCCGCGAATTGCATGGAACTCAAATTCATAGGTCTGCGACTCGCCAGGACCCAAAACCAAAGTCGTGAACAAAGGTGTAGACTCCGGACTGGTCGGATTGGCACCGCCGCCAAAGCCCGTACCGGGCGCGACAGGGTTAAATCTGCCTGGGAAACGCTCAGGACAAGTGTCATAGGTGGGACCATTTAGGGTATCATGGAAATAGCTTGATCCGGTAAAGTTTCTGATGTTTGCCGAGTGAATATAGGCAACAGAAACACCAATCAAGTTGTAGTTTGTGTTATTTTGCGCAGTACCCGGACCGCCACTGTCATTGCGCCATATATTCCAAGCGCTGCCTGCACCGCCGCGATGTACATTGCCAACACCCCAGTTATCAAGTGTCCAATGATCCACATATTCAATTCTGGCTCCGGTTTGCGGCACCGGAACAAAGGCTAAAAAGTTGTCGCCTCTTGGCGGCATAATTTTTATGTATCCGCTGTCCGCACCTTGGAAGCTATGGGGCACAACGGCATTATCATATACATGCTCTGTGTTGTTCCCCGGCCATCCAGCGCCTGATCCCGCTCTTGAGAAACGAGAATTCCAAAGCATGGGCAGACCAACATCACCAAACTCAATATACTCCTCTGTCGGGTTTGTGATCGTAATGCTCCAAGTCACGGAATTATCTTCCATACCCGCGTCAAATACAGACTCCACTTGGAAGTTTGTAATAATACGCTCCCTCTCTGCGGCTGCGCCCAAAGATCCGCCAGCCGGATTTGGCTCTGTCCCTGTTGGCATGTTGTTGGGATCAGGGTTGAAATTCACAACCACCCGATTGCCGTCTACATCATGGGTTCTTTCAAAGAACGGATTTGTATTCGGATCACCAAGGGGGCTTGTATGTGTAACACGTCCGCCGGCTTGTAAGGTGCGGTTTGTGTCCACCTCAACAAAGGGTCCGGCATTTGCCAGTCCGGCTCGTGATTCTGCCGAACGGACAGAGAAGATCATTTCACCAATCCATTGGTGGGCGTTGCTGTTATTAAACTGTGCAGAATATGTGTGCTCACTGGCAACAAAGTTCATTTCCGCCCAATTCCGTGCCGCCTGATTGGCAGCATTTGCAAATCTGCCGAGATCCATATCAACAATGTTCAGCCGGGTAATTTGACCCAAGCGACCAACATCCATGCGCAAACCATTGTTTTGGATTCTCACATCGCCGTCCTGAACAGGAACATGCGCTGGGGGCGCGTTCGATGTTATTTCAGGCGCCTCTAAGGTATCCGTTATTACAGTGTCAGGCTGCGTTTCTACTGTCTCTTCCGCTGCTTGCTCCGCAAGCAACTCGGATAACAGCTCAACAGTTACTGTCTCCGGTTCCTCTATGGGAGCTGCCATTGCAAAGGTCTGTACAGGAAACATTGCGATAACCAGCAAAAACGCAATGACTCTAGACCAAATTTTTCTGTGATTTTTCATCTTTCAATCTCCTTTTCCAATATGCTTATTCCTAAATTAACGCAATCATAGGGACAAAGTTATAATTCACTGTGCATTCAATTCCTTTTCTTTTTCACCACCCTTAGATTCTAAGCGTTTAGATTCCAGCATGTCAACTATGCCTTTATTGACAATGGAGACTTATTTCGCGTTTTCTAAACGATTAGAATTTTTATGAACAACGTTTATTACCTGTGACTATACATTGAGTCCCTCAATTTTGTCAATAGGATTGCGAGAAATTCCACCCATTTACACAAAAGGAGGCGGGATTAATTATGCACATTATCCGATTTCAATTTACAACAATCTACAAACCAAAATCTATCGCTTTCTCACTGCTGAATCCAAGCTTTGACAATCAAATCCACTGCCAAGATATAAATATAGTGACATCTGCTACAAGTGAAAACATTCCGTCCTTTGCTTATTTACTGTAGTAAATCATGTGAGAATACATGTTTTCCAATTTTGCTTTCCTGTTTCCAAGTCTTTCTCGGCTTCCCTCCTTTACCCTTCTCAACAAGCTTATCATAGGAGCTCAATCCTGCAATAGCAGGTACAATCAAGAAACTTTGCTTGTGAAAATATAATCACACTCATTGGCTCGATTGGGAACAATATACAAAAAATACCCTAAACATTTTCATGCAATGTCAATATACAAACCGCAAAATACTAGTTAGAATAAGAACCACGATAAGAGGGGTTGAATGTTTCATTGAATCTAATCGATTAAACATTTTTTCTTACATGGTGAATTGAAAGACTGAAAGCGATCCAATATACATTTTGCAATTCAAAGCTAACTGCGAGATGTGAAACCCTTGCTTGCACAGTTGATTTTCTTCTGTTTTTGTTGTTTTTGAAATTTTTCAAAGAAAAGTATTTTCACTTTTTGTGTTTTTACACAAGCTTCGGCAATATCCGGAAACCCTTTCAGCTTGTGTATGTTTTTTAGATTGAGCAGTCACATTTGGCTAAACGATTATACGAAAGAAAGGAGCTGAGGCAGAGTAAAAGTCGTAGGTTTTAGAAAGTTTTGCATAAAGGGAAACGGTTTATCAAAAGCACAATAGCTTATGGAAAAGAAAGGAAGTACATCATGAGGAAAGACAAAAAGAAAATAGTCCGAATTATAGCAATTATTCTAGTCCTTGCAATGTTACCGCTCTCCACTTTCGGTATGGCAATACCGGAAGTCTTAGAGGATTCGGTTCCTGTGGAGATATACGAGCTGATCGAAATCGAAGCGCTTTCAGCCCTGCCGCCGGATCTTGGTCAGGGAGCAACTCCGAATCCGCCGAACCTTGCACGTGCGGGTACGGTGTGGCTGAATGAGGGAATCCAAAACACATGGCAAACCCCGCAACCCCCCGCGGCCCGCCCAACATCCGGTGGTGTTTTGGGGAGAATCAACGACGGTGTGACCACAGGCGGTCTTCATGACTTCTCATGGAACGCACACGGCATGGCAGGAGGATCTACACTGCGTCTTGCAACAAGATGGGACACACCTCAGACTCTGAGCAGTATGCGCATCTTGTGGGGCACTGATGGCGGCGGTGTGCAGCTTCCCGTCAACGCCACCCTGCAATACTGGAATGGAACGGCTTATGTTCCTGTAAGCAACATGAGAAATGCAGCAGGCGCGCTTGTAACTTCCATCGGTACAGCAGGCAGCCCCGCTTGGCAAGCTGTATCTTTTGATCCGGTAGAAACCACAAGACTGCAAATAACGATCACAAACGGCAGCAATGGCGCCGGTATCTTCCAGTGGGAGATTTTTGGTATCACAAATCTTGCGGCAGTGGATCTCAACGATATCCCAGAAGATTTCTTTATGGGGCTGCATCAAAATGCAGTGTTGCCAGCACCGACACATGGCAGCACGTTTGTCTGGAACTCAAGCAATACTGCGGCTTTGGCCAATGATGGTACCATCACACGTATTGCTACAAATCAAACGGGTACAGTTACCCTTACGGCAACAAACGGTGAATTTACCGCAAACAGAACATTTAATTTCTCCGTTTTACGTCTGATGCCAGAGGCAGAGGCACCCACGATAAACACACAGCCCCAAGCAGAGGTGACGATAAACGCTGCAAACCCATCAGCGGATCTTTCCGTTGTTGCAAGCGTTACAGATTACGGCACACTTACCTATCAGTGGGAACGCTACGACGCAGGTGCTTGGGTAGCCATTGACGGCGCAACCGCAAGCACATTTGCAGTCCCCACAGTTGCAGCCGGAACATTCAACTATCGTGTTGTAATCACAAACACGAATCCGGCGGCCAATGTAACAACCGCTACCACAACAAGTGCGGTTGCAGTTGTTACGGTGGTTCCCTCCATCGTAAGTGTTGCAGTCAGACCCAGCAGCGCTGTGGTAAGATACGGCAGATCACATCAGTTTAATGTACAAATTGCAGCGATTGCCGATGCAGCGCAATTAGTGAACTGGACGCTTGAGGGTACAATCGCAACTGGTACCAGCATTTCGCCTGAGGGCTTGCTTACCCTTGCCTATGATCAGCCTCTTGGTAGTATCATTGTAAGAGCAAGCTCCGCTCTTGACGAGACCATATATGCTACGGCGAATGTTTTGGTTACAGATATAGACGGTGTTCGGTCCCCTAACGTCTATCACAACTCTATGATCTTTAACCCAGACACAGGTATCGTTCTCTCCGCAGGCGGCAATGCAGCTTTGTTGTCTGCATTTGATCACACAGGTTGGCATCTCAACGCAGCCACCATGGGACCTTTGGGTCCGGCTGTGGGATACCAAAGACTGTTCAGGGGTTCTACCGGCAGCGGTGCATTCGCAAACACAGTTGCTGTGTTCACACCCAACACGAACGCGAATTTCTCCCCCGGTAACTTCCTTGCATACAGGGTTTCAACTGAAACCGGCGCAAGCGCTTCTGAGTCCTTATTCTTCAGAAGAAACGCCGGAGATGCTAATAGTGAATTTGCCATCTATAACGGCAACGCAAGTCACGGTACAGCAGCAGGCAACAATCCCGCTGTGGATTTCGGCAGTGATTTCCTAGATGTAGAAATCCACGCCGGTCACCGTTTGACATCGGGTGCAGGCTCTATCGTGTTCCGTTTCCTAGATGAGAATAATTTCTACTTCCTGCGTGCCAGAGCTGGTCAAACGTTCCAGTTGGGTCGCATGTTAAACGGCGAGGAAACCATTATTGCCACAAGTGCAGGCGCGCAGACCATGCCGACTGGCACAGGTGCAGCCGGCTTCCGGCTCCTGCGGCTCACTGTTGAAAATAATGCGGTGACCTTAAGAACAAGTACGCAAATGACTTTCCGGGCAAGCTCTGCTTCTTGGCCCACAACGGTATTCAATAATGTTTCTTTGATTCCGGCAGGCGAAAGTGAAATGCCCGCCATCCTGAATCAAGCGGGTCAGGTCGGTTTTAGAGCGGACAACAACAATGTCAACGCAATGTGGAATCACGTACAAATTGCAAGCTTGGATACAAACTTCAGCCTGACAAGTCCGGAAGGTATGTTCCGAATCGAAACCGGCGCAAATGGGAATCTCCAATCTCTGCAAGTTTTGCAAGGCAGAAACTGGGGTAGACTGCAAAGAGATCCACAGTCAGTTGGTGTTGGATCCCACACCCCTGTCGAACTCTTGCAAAATGAGCGTGAACAGCTCATCATGGGCGGCCGCCATCGTTCCCTCGGTGACATGCGCTTCAATTACCAAGTCGGAGATAGTGTGTGGCAAACAGCCTCCACAGGTAACTCCGGTGACAGTAGAATGATGTGGCAGGAAGGCAATACCGTTGGTGTGGAATATATCATGCCATCTGCAAATACCAGAGACGGTATCAGAGACTTCAGCGTTTCTCAGACTTTCTCCGTAGGGAACTGCCCCACATCCGGCGACTACATCCACTTTGACTTCTACATTACCAACACAAGTGACGAGACCGTCACAATCCGCGATATGTCTATGCCGGTGATATGGAACCACCATTTCTTCGGCTCAAACAGCGGCGGCGCACCGGCAGACGCTTATACATGGTGGTTGGCGCACCGCAACTATGTGGCGCTTCATGGCTCTTACATCATGTTAGAGCGTATGGATGGCGCGAGCAGCAAGGTTGTCATGATCATGGATCCTGACACAGAGGCGAAACTGGAATATCGTCGTTACGATGCCGGTCATGATAACTACTCGACGAACATGATGGAAGAATTTTTCATCTACAGCGTCGGCGTAGCCACAGGCGGAACCAACGGCACACGCAACCAGAGCTATCTACCGAATACACAGCTTGTATTAGAGCCCGGTGAATCCAGTCGGTACGGCTTTAAAATTTTCCACATTGATGACTATCCCGATCTGCAACCCTTAATGCATGACCAAGGAGTTGTAGGCGCAGTGGTTAATCCCGGCACAGTTATTCCACAAAACATGGAAGCCCTCGTTGCCATCTACGCACAAGAAGACGTGTATCTGACCGATATCACGCCTCTGCCCGGCGGTACCGCAACATGGTTCCAAGAGACAAACCGGAATGAGTGGACACCGATATTCCGCCATGTGGAAGATCGAACCGATGAAGAGGGTCGCCGGATTCAAGTGTTCGGCATCACTTTCAACAAGTTGGGTCGCAATGACATTCAGATTAATTTTGCCCCCGATGAACATGACAACAGTACCAGAGCGAGTGTGATGCAGTTCTGGGTCATGGAAGACATTGGAGATGCAATCCAGCGCCATGCTGACTTCATCATGGACTATAAATGGATTTCTCCAGACGTGCAAGCGGCACGGCTTGCGGCTTTCCCGCCGAACAGTGGTCACAGCGGCACCGCTTATCGAGATCATTTGTCCAATTTTGTTCGTGACCACCTCTGGGGCTTCATGCAGTTCCAAAACACCGGCGGATACGCCAGAGCAGGGACAGGAAATGCCTTTGCCTGTAACAATTCCGACTATGAACAGTATGGCTCTTGGGTAAATTTCTTGGCCGAAAAGAACATTACAATGCCGATCGAACGTGAAGTACAGGCGATCGAAATGTACTTAACTGAACTGGCTTACCCGAAAAACGTTCAGCCTTTCGGCGGCTATGTGGATGACGCACGAGTGCGGACTGATGGTTTGACAATCACGCCAAGCGCACTTGACGCCGCAGCGGCGGCGGTGAGAGTACCGTCTAATAACATCTATCGTGAGGGCGTGTTAGCGGTGAAATGCTGCTGGCAAACTAACGGCTTCCGGATGGGCGGCAACAGCACCACTGGCGGAGCAGACACCGGTGCATCCCGTGGTATTATGCACGTGTACGACAGAACGTATAACTACCTCCATATGGTCAATCAGTTCTTTGCCATGTACCAAATTATCAGAAACAACCCCCACGTATTGGAATATCTCCAAACTGACTGGTGTGCCGTTGACTACTTGAGAGTCGCCGGAATCATCGCCGCTGAAAGCACCACCGGAATGAGCGGATTCGGTAAAATGGGCGAATCCACCATTTTCGAACTCTATCAGGCGCTGCGCTACGAATATGCCGCAGGGAATCATGGTACTTTCACTCTGTATAACCCGGATGAATCCATGCAACCTCTGGCTGGCGGCGGTCGTACGCCAAGAGAAAATCTGGGACAACGAGCAACCTCTTCCGCAGTGATTGCTGATCGGATGCGTTCCGGTCTCACCATTGCAAACGGCGTACCAACCTCAAGACCTACCGGCAGCGAAATTCCGATTGCAAACCCAGGCGGTTGGCCCGGTGGTCGCAGCGGATTTGCACCTAAGGCAAACAACTTCAGCATGACGAATCCATATGGTTCGGAGTTCTGGGTGGATAACACCTCTGAAGAGGGTGTATACTTCCTAACCGTGAACTTTGCCACCCATAGTGCTGAAAACGCTCCCTTTGCATCTGATCGCTGGAATCCCAACACATTCCATCAGCCTGAACGCTGGCAACTCCCAGAGCGGGTTGTTGACAAGATGCTGGGCTGGACCGGTATGCAGCCCTTGTGGTATCATGAAAGCACCTCACGCCCGATGGGTAACGACTGGTGGAACTTCCAATACACAGTCGGTATGCAGGGTGCGGCGCTCCAACACTGGTTCTTCAACTTTGAGCCGGATACAGACCGAACCAATGCCATGTGGAATCATGTCTATTCCAGCTCCCTTGCACCTTTCGTTGGCATCATGAGCGGACAGCCTGAAATCCAAATCGGTCCGCTTACCCAAGCTGCGGCAAATAACACACGTATGCAGGGCATGGCGCCGAATGCAGATCTTACAAGACAAGGTCGCGGACCAATCGGTTCTATGTGGTTCATCAACAACCCGACTCGTCCTTATGACTTTGCGTCCACGCTCCACTCCATGTACGCGCAAACTGGCGAAGGCGGACTCCTCCTTTGGGGCGGTCTGCGGATTCTCCACACCTCCGTCGTACCGAATGACCCGCATCTAGGGCTCACTGCTTATGGCGGCACCGTTGAGTTAGTCGATGACGAATTTGTTGTGGTTCCGCAAGACGGTCTCCGCAGAAGACTCAGTGTCGTTGGACAAAGATTCCAAGCGAACCTCCGTGCCCACCAATATGCTGAGGCACGCATCCGGACAGACTTCATGGGCGTTGAGTTTGATATCGAAAACCCATCAGGTCTGGCCCGCGAAGGGTTTATTGAAATCAGAATGCTTGAGCCTGGTACATACTTCGTTTATGTAGACGGCGTGAGAGAAGAAGGTCAAGTTCTTGTGGAACACGCAACGGACAGAAATAATCTGGTGCTTCCCACACTCTTCTCCTACAACGCCACAGGTGCAGCAACGCAAACCATCAGAATCATTCATGAAGATTTCGCAGCACCAGTAGAACCGACCGGGATTAGCTTCACACTTCCCGCAGTCATCAGAAGAAACCAAGCTGCAACACCTGAACTGACTGTATTGCCGGCAAATGCACTCCAAGGAGCGCGCTGGACCTCCAGCAATCCGGCATTGGCAAGCGTAGACGCAGAAACCGGCGTAGTCACCGCACGTGCTACCAGCGGCGTTGTCGTGATTACAGCAACCACTCTCTGCGGCAACTTTAGGCACAGCGTGACAGTTCGCCTCTCTGCCTAAGCTTTGCAGATTGCACCAAGAGAAATAAAAAGACATACACAAAGGGTCGAGCAATATGCTCGACCCTTTGATATTTTGATGTTTTCACTGAAAAAACGCCCTGCAAACCAAGCTTGCAAGGCGTTTCAATCGCTGACTTAGATTCTTTCTTTGACTTTCGCTCTCTTACCCACACGATCACGCAGATAGTAAAGCTTGGCACGTCTGACCTTACCGCGTCTCACTGTCTCAACGCCGACGATAGTCGGGCTGTGGACAGGGAACACTTTCTCACAACCAACGTTGTAAGAAATACGGCGTACAGTGATGCTCTCATTGATCCCACCATGCTTTCTCGCAATGATGGTACCCTCAAACACCTGTACACGCTCACGGCTTCCCTCTTTAACCTTAACGGAAACACGCACTGTGTCACCAACGTTCATGGTGGGAAGCTCCGGCTTCATGTGTTGCTCACTGAGAATTTTTACTAAATCCATCTTGTTCATCCTCCCCTCTTATTAAGGCGTTCATATCCAGATCTCCTGCCAGCGGACCGCCTCGGATGATGGGAATGTGTATCATTCCCACAACATGCTTTGGTATTATAACATAGGATGATTGGGATTGCAAGGTTTGTAGAGAAAGTTTTCCACTCATCATGTAAGAGTACAATAGATCTTGGACATTAGGATCGAAAAAGAGAGCAGAGAGAGGACACATCGGTTAAAATAGAGTTCCCCAACTTTACGAAACCGAAAGGAAGTGTCCTCTCACTGCATGAAAAGTATA
>Ga0123355_10016016_pt1 | contig 11798 bp, 8 predicted proteins | sample TergutEmb28metaG_3_FD_89872 | JGI IMG/M metagenome (GOLD analysis project Ga0123355, IMG submission 89872) | Embiratermes neotenicus P1 segment gut microbial communities from Petit-Saut dam, French Guiana - Emb289 P1 | ecosystem: Host-associated > Arthropoda: Insects > Digestive system > Gut ...
AGAGAGAGAGAGAGAGAGCATAATAACAGTAAGATGGAGAAAGAGAGAGATGCGGACTGGACTAACTAGAGTCCAGTGCCGGAATTTTATTACGACGGTGATGGACTTCCGGGTCCCGTAACAGAACTTCATGAAAAGCATAATTATCAGTGCCGAACAGACATAATCAGCGGCTTAAGGCAGGAGTCGCCCGGGCAACTAAATTTTGTACAGTGAAGCCTGATATTTGTGGATTCTCCGCATTGCACTTGTTTCATATCTCCCTTCTGGTGCCTAGAATTGAGGAGGCTCCTAAACTTTCGGAAATCTGTGCATCCTTGGCTTAAGGAATAACCGAGATACAGTGTGGAGAGATTATTTCGTTCAGAACATAGAGAGAGATGATTTATCTAACAGTGTTGTCAACAGTTTATATTAGACTGTCGGTAGGAAACTAATGAAGTATGAGTATGGAGCACTGGTAAAATAATACTGATGGGTAGAAACCGAAGGACTTGGGGAAATAAAGCCCTGTCCCAGTACCACTTCGTTCAACACATGGGCTGGCCTAGAATCGAACCCTGCCTTTGCTACAAGAGGCCAGCAACTAACTACCTTGGCCACAACACGGCCTGATTCGTTTGAAATGCGAATCTAATTGACTGGTTAGATCACTCAGTAGCACCGCCAGCTGCGAAAGCAGGGAAGATATTCGGACGTCATTGCCAATTTTCCATCAACTGGAACTGACGGGAAACTGGGGTGAGCGCTGTGATTACTGGGCACAATTGGATAATTCACGTATAGCCCTCACCTGGTCCTGCACGAAGTCACGGGTAAATTCTAACACTACAGCACACGATCACAGTTTTTCGATCACAAACTGGCATTGTAGACCGCCGCGAATCAATGGTTAGCGTGTCTCTTTCCCATGAGGACCCACGTGCGGATCCCGACTCAGTTACTTTATCTTGACTGAAAATTTTCGTGGTTTCATTCACTCCATAAACATAATTTCTACGACCTCTTTCTACCACGGTCTTCACAATTCATAATCTGTTACTACAATTACATTCAATATTATGTAACCTACTCGGTTGAAAGACAGCCAATAAGCGGAAGAAACAAAACGATCTGTCCGAGTTTAACCGTCCGTTTGTACCAATAAAGCGAAACAGAAATTCCCATACTTAATTTTAACTTTTGAATCTCTGACATAGAGAGGTGTGATTTCAAATTTTTCGCCACAGGGTTGCAAAATGAGGAGCCTCACAATTTGTACTCTTCACTAAATATTAGTAGCACAATCCAATGAAGTATAATCAGATGGGCGGGACATGCAGCACTCATAGGTGGGATGACAACTGCATACATCTTAGTCAGAAAACTTAAACATAAGAGGAACTCCGGGAAAACTTAGTCGTGCGGATAGGAGGACAACGTTTAGGTGTAGCTATGTTCGAAAGCGGGCTAGATTCATCTGGCTCTTGTGAAAGCCGCAATAAATCATTGGGTTCAATAAAAACTGGGAAATGTATTGATCAGTAGAACGACTGTTGGATTCCCTCCGTACACGGAGTTAGTCCGTCGGTTAAATCACTGTGCTGGAGTATCTAACTCGTTGCCATAGCTGCTACACTACATGCCTTCAATCACACATGACAGGTCACCATCAGTGGTTACCAGACGTAGAAATGTATTTCAAGAGCCAAACAGATGCTTAAACATATCAGTTGAAAAGCCCAGAGAATGATAAACAGATGGAGGGATTTATTGCAATACAAGTTCACTGTAAGTGCGTCATCACTCAGGTCTATAACTATTACTGTTGTTGGGGACGGCCTCTGACATTGGAAATAACTTCCTAAAACAGAACTCTGGAACTAAGCAGATGATATCTTGAGAGCTTTGTCTCCATTTCCAGCCATAGTGGTTGCAACACGTAAACTCTGAAAGCGTTTGTAGCGAGTTCTATTAACTTGCAGTCAACGTTTAGTCAACTTTCTTTATTTAAGGCACGGCAGGCTTGTGTTATCATCCAGTCTGAGACATTCGCCTCTAAAAGATTTTGGGCCATTTGATGGGTTTAAAATCCATTCATAAAAATCCAAGCTTTGCACGAATGTGACATGAAAGTCAAGGACACTGGAGGTGGTCTCATCTCTGCAGTTCTTAATAATCTGGTCAGTCTCCGGGTCGTCCTAGAATAGGCCATGAAAGCCCAGAGGGGAAGTGGAGGCACAGCTCTACCCTTCCCGTAACTTTGACGCTAGGTGGGGGTGGACGGTCCACAAAATGTGTAGAGAAAATCAAAACACACAATTTATTTTCAATAATTTTTATTTCGACAATCCTATCGCTTATGAGATAATATGAAAAAATGTGGTACAGCCTGACAAGCCACAAACGACAATATAATACGGCGTATGTGCACTGTATACTGGGTTACTAAGGATACGGGAACGCAGAATATTTGTAATTATTGCTTTTCCAAGGTAAAAACAGTTACGCGAACGCGCATCAACGTTACGTTTATACATAAACTGCCTGCCTTGTTTAGGAAAAGAATCGCTGTTTATTGTGAAAGACATTTTGGAAGCTCCAACACACTGGATGTCAAGATGCGGCTTCTTAATGTTAGGACATATGGTACATGTAGTTACCATAGGGCAGCAGAAGGTTAACTGATCTCTTAATACGAAGCAGTTCTGAAGCTTCCACTGACCATATATTTGACGTCGCAGTTAAGAAGTCAGTATTCCTTTCCATTCGGGAGGTCATTATTTCAAATCTCGGCTCAGACACCGGTTATGCTAACTGAAATTATCGTGGTTGTTCTTAATCACTCAAGGTAAATTTTGGTAAAATGCCTTAATTAGAGAGGCCACAAATGTTCCCTCCCACATTCCTTCCAACCCATCACTCATATTCATTGTACCGTTCAACGCCGTGTAATTGAAGTGTAATATTAAATTTACACCGTACCCTGCATCAAAGCATACGGTAACCGGGGCTGTTTACAGCGGACCGCCAGTGTTGCGACAGAGATTCTGGTTGCACTTCGAATTCTCATTCACAGTTTTCTCTGGTTATAAAAGAAAACCTCAACTCCTTAACACGGCGCCCGAGTCACAAACACGACCACTGATAATACAACTGCATAATTCCCACTGTAAACTTGGTTTCTTACGTCCACTGTAGAGTTTTCGCTGCTATACATTTTGACACCAACAGAGAAAGCAACCCCAGTCGAGGCTATGAACAGGCAGACCTATTCCAGCCTGTGCTTGGCAATATTGCTAGAAGCTGGATATGCACGACTCTGGTTCTAAAGCACCGATATTAAGAACGTGATATCGATTAAAATACGTAGCCACTTCCCATTATACCTACTATAGGCAGAACGAGCATGGCAGGAATGTGTATTAGTCCAACTGTTTCAGGTACCATAAAACGGGTAGGAGAAACCGGCCACCAACGATTACGTCACGGTAGCATAGCTATAAACGTCTGTATAGGTGTGATAAGTATCAAGGTGGTCATGATTACAGGTATGTAAACCCCCACAGAATTCGGCCTTCGTATCTTAAACGCGGTCCAAGAGGGAAGTGAAAGTACGGACCAATTCAACTCGCTTGTTGACATTGGACGAATACCTACGCTTTATCGCAGGAAATGAAACTCGAGATGGACGACAAATGTTGTGGACCAAAAACTTCAAACTAACTGTATTTACAGGGAATGGCGAATGTTACGGCGCTAATGAGAGCACTGTAGTCACGGCGAGACAAACCTAGCGTGTAAATAAGGAGAAATTGTTAAACACAATGAAGAGAAACGAGATAAAAGTTACTTTCGTGATATAGGTATGAGAGTGGTAGTTTTTGAGACCTTGCCTAACGCAGAAAATGGTTAAAATTTCCCCCGACAGTTCTGTACGTTGCTACTGATCGCACCATGCATAGTATCGTTGTAAGACACAAATGCTTTGTTCTCTGCAGTACCGTTTCCCCTAGTTTTGTGCAGTCTTAACATTGTCGGTGTTGTTGAAGTCATCACGGGGTAAATACTCAAAAGATGAGCGAATGTTTTATATATACTATCTACCGTGTAATAAAACTGTATTCTTTATATACTCTTCTCCCGTGATAACTAACGTACTGGAAGCCACTGCTCAGCTCTGTTGCCACAACAGAAATGGTTTTCGTGCAAGCACTGTTTTGTGTCATAAAAAAGGTATCTGTGCAACTTATCAACAACTACTTTCTGAAATAAGAATATTTCACATAGTATTTACTACATCTTCGTGCCGCTAAATTTTAATTTTGTCCGCATCGTAGTATTACCTTGATTTATTTTTATTACAGATGCAAGGATGTCGAAAGAAAGACTGGTGTGCCTCAAATAGTACAAATAAATACTGTGGAGCATATAAACGGTACGAAACAAAGAAGTTCCAGTTTCCAAGCCTCACAGCAAATGATGTGTTCCCGTTTTCATTTTCTGTTCACACAATACATTAGATGCAACCATTACATATAGGCATTTACCAAATACTGAAACACCACTGGTCACAAATGCTGAATGCTAACATGAAGGAAAACATTAAGGAGAAACCAAACACAACCAATTTTAACCTCGCTTTAAGCCTCGCGTTCATACACAGGTTCTCTATTGAAAAAAATAATAAAATAAAATAAAACAGAATGTCTTTAAAAACTGGAATCTGCCCTTCCAATAGTGATGTAATTCCTCAAGATGCTGATGTACAATCCCGGCTAACCAACAAGCCTGTTTCTAACTCACAGCCAAAACATTGTCCTAAGTCCAGCGTCTTCCCAATGGAAATCACACTGACATTGCCATCGATCACAATGAAATCCAAGGTGAAGAAACCAAAACTGCAAATGACTGAAGTGTAATGTGCCTTACACCTTCCGCTCAGCCTTCTGCACCGGAATTAGAGTCATTCACATCAAAGCACAAACACTTGCGCCGGCGAATTAAAAAAATGACCAAAAAAGAGAGACGATGATCGGCACTGCAGTTACGCCAGGTATCAACAAATTTCCTGAGCATCTACCTGTCAGCCACCTCAAACATGTAGGTGCCAGGACCCATAAATATTGGCCCCACCATACAACACGTAGTCGCCCGGGATCTGCACATCTCTGGTATGCGATGTCAGCTAATCAGTCCTCTTAGTGTTGATGCCATACCACGTCCTGCGTCAACGACCAGAGGCTGTGAATGATGTCTGCGGCACTCAGACTGCGCCTGATTAGCAACTGCAGCTACAGCACACGCCTTTCGCACCTTCTTTTAGGTTGCCCTGGCCACGAGATATTTCTCATCGGTAAATTCTCTTCCAAAAACACGACAGTACACTTATTAACTTCGAGAGTTTCAACACATGAATAACTTTAAGCACTTAATGGGATTATATGCAAAGTTCGTACAATTATCACCTGAATTCGGCTAGTGGCCGTCAAAAGATATGGTGTTTTACATATGCGGCGTTTATTAGTCACTTTAATTGTGGGCTCAAATTATACAATTAAGAAGATTTATTTTATTCTGCCGATCCTGTGACCGCGCGGTCTAAGGCGTAAGCCTGCGGCCACTCGCTTACTGGGATGGCGGTTTCGAATCCCACCAGAGGCATGGATGTCTGTCTCTTGTGTTGTGTGTTGTCAGGTAGAGGTTTCTGCGACGGGCCGATCCCTCGCCCAGAGACGTCCTACCGAATGTGTATTTGTGTGTCAATGAGTGTGATCAGGTGCAACCGCAATCCTCTACATCTACAGCGAGTAGGCAGAAAAGTTCAGACTAAGAAAGAAAGAAAACTATTTTCTCCTGAGCAATCTGCTAACACCATTTTACTTTGTGCAACCTGCTAAATATGAAATCGTAACTTCAGGTTCAATCTATTAAAACACAACTGGCCTGAGATTTGTAATCGAGATATATCGATAAACTGGATCTACAAGTATGTTAAGCAACCAACAATCGTCATCTCTAGATGAGACTAGTCTTTAGGACCGTCAGCCCAGAACTTATATTACTGTAAGAATACCGCACCAATTTCACAAGAGTTTGAATATTTCTTATTGGTCCCCTAAATTTTGGAACAACCGAAGTGCGACAAGAATCCTCAGGGATGAGAAAGGCGAAACTATCTCACTGGTCCGTGTCTCAAAAGCTTGGGTTCGAGGCTTCCTGGTGTCAAGCCGATAACTCTGCACCGTACGGTAATATATGGGTACTTAAAGTTGTCACCGTACATTCCGACATTACGTCAAGCGTGACTGTTAATTACATTAGTAGCAACTCACAGTTGGGGGTCAAACATTGTTTCTGGAGCCCACGCTCGGTTCCTGCTGTGACACTTTTTTGAAAGCAAACCTTTCTGTAAGTTTACGACAGTGCAGATGGCTTCAAACACATGCCCCACACTTGTCAGTCATTGAGTTGTATGAGCCTACAGGTGGCTTTAAACAATACGTATAGGGCGTTAGTTGTATCACTGTCTATACAATTGCAAAGCAAATTCATTTCAAAATAATGACTAAAAAAATCGGCTAAGAATGCAACTCCAACATTTACCGCAACTTGTGGGAAAAGTGCCCCAGTTATGGAGTTGGCGAAAATTGAGATTTAATCAGTCAGCTTCCACAGATCTTAAGAGTTTGAATACCACTGACTTAGGGAATAACCGAAGATTGATGCTTCGCTGGCAGGGATAAAATTAAGAAACATCCGCGCAGTGGCGTAGTTAGGTGTTGTAGAGCCCGAAGACAATGATCACAAGGGCCATCCCGAACTGAAATTATGAATCACTCAATGACTTTTTTTTTTAGCTCAAAAATTTAAAGGCGCGGGAAGCATGAAATTTTCATGTCGGATAACCAAGGCAAGAACGCAAACATTCGTAATATTTAATATTTACTGTTCTCGACAGCAGTACGAAATATTTGGTAGATCGACAACATTGCAGAGGGAACCCAACGTTGCATTTCCACGGCAACACTAAACAACTTTATATTGCTGATAGCTAATCTGCGCAAACAATAATAAAAAAGGGAACGCACTGTTGCCTTTCCATGGCAACAATGGTTATGCGAACACATGATAATGTAACGTTGTGCTACACTGTCATGTTCCTTTTCACTTTCGCTCAGTCTTCCGCGCCAGTCGCGGCAAATATGCCTAGGCGTAAAGACGCTTACTGACTTTGGTTGATAGACTATTCGTTGGTTGCGATGAGCGAAATGTTTAAAAACGAAATGCCTGCCTCAGCACGATTTCCAAACAAAGAAAAGACTGTAATGTACAACCAATACATCCGAAATTCTCTGCGACATGCTGCCCGATATTTGTCGTACCCTGCCTTACGTACGATCAGCTTTACAAACAATACAGGCCTATATGTAGCATAATGAGCTCTGCAACAATACAGGCCTATACGTAACATGATAAGCTCCACAACAATAAGGCCTATATGTAACATGATAAGCTCTGCAACAATAAGGCCTATATGTAACACGCTCTGCAACAATACAGGCCTATATGTAATATGATGAGCTCTGCAACAATACAGGCCTATACGTAACAGGATGAGCTATGCAACAATACAGGTCTATACGTAATATAAGCTCTGAAACAATACATGACTATATGTAACATGATCAGATCTTCAACAATACAGAGCTACTTGCATCCGTAATATACACCATGAACAAGGATAAAAAATAACAAAGAACGTTTCTGGAAAATATATATGATCCAACTTTAAATATTTCTTTCCACTCTTGTTTGAAATTTCAGCCGACGCAGACACTGTTATGGATTTAACTTCCCCGTTTTACTAAAATTTGTTTCCTGGTGGCGAAATCATACCGATGCCCGTCCTCTGAATGCTGCCAGTGTGTTCTCCCTGGGCGTATGAACCAGAAGTGGTGAAAGGCTTGACCGCTACATATGGCCTTCAAGCGGCTACCCACTGACATTCGTGACACTGTCTTGTCATTCTATCGTGACTCGGGCATCAGACTTAATACAACGCCCCAACCTGTTCCAGGAATATTAAATTTGCCACAATGCCGAGCGACACCAAGCGGCCGACATGTCTGCTTCACGAACCGACGGTCCACATATCGAATCGTGTCGTCAAGTACAGAAACAATGTCCAACACACTGACTGACACACTACGCCAGAAAAAAAAATTTACACTTCCAAATTGAAATTCTGCTTCCACTCCACATTATGCGAACACCTAATTTCAAGCCTTGCTACGCTATCCTGAAGCTACTGTCTCACACTAATATCGATGATTATAATTGACCATAATTACAAAGAAGGAACACGCCACGCTTGTAAATCTGAAGGTACCGAGTTACAATCTCGATCTGAAATATAGAGACGAAAGACACCAGAGCGACTAAAATTCATCTCACTTCTCTCCTCCCATCCTCCGGAAATGATCGAGCAACGACTGGCAAATTTTCATTTCTCAGTTTCAATGCAACGAGAACGTTAGACGCTCTACGGTACAATGTACACACCTGCACCCAACACACATCGGAGCGTGTGCACACCCTTTCTTACTTCATTAATTCCCATTCTTCGTGACATCTGTAGTCTTGCCATCCAGTGGCATCCTTGTGAATACAATAACTGATCCTTCCGTTTCCATCAAAGACGAGAAACGTGCCTAGCTGAGCAAATGTTAACTCCTCGGACCTAAGTACTGTAGCGTCGTGTTGTACTATTACCAAAACGGTATTATAATTTTCAGTCAAAATACATTAAAATTATTCTGGACGTTCACAGAGGAATATGCATGACAGAAGTTTAACAGCTTCTCTCTTGGAAGAGTATGTACCGTAGATTATCCGGTTTTGAGGAAAATTGTCAAGTTCGACTTGACCTTCATGTAAATGACATCAGACCGATTCAAAACATAATTAAATTAGACCGACAATACATTGTGTAAATCTGCAATAATAAAGTTCACCTAAGACCTTCAGTGGTTTCAAAGATTTGACATGAATACGGAGGGTACGGACGCACTGCCAGTGTACTGCTTGGAGATTAGCGGGGTAGAAGGTGCACGCACAGAGGATACAAAATCAGGATTGGAGTCTGAGAACAAGAACTAATGAGAAAATAGATGTGCTAATCAAATATGCAGATATAGAAGCACTTAGAGTAGGATGGATTGGGCAAATTTTAAGAACGTATAAAGAAAGGGCAGTGAAAATAATAACAGAGAGGAAACCAAACGCAGTACGAAAGTTTGGTAGACCGGAGTTAAGATGGGAGGATCATGTCAGAGCAGATGTGGGAAAAATGAAGACTCAGAATTGGAGTAAGATGGCTATGGATAAAGAAGCATGGAAAAGAACTGCTCAGCAGGTCAAAACTCAGAGTTGTTGCGCCAAGAGGAGGAGGAGGAGGATGAGGTGGAGGAGGAGGAGGAGAAGGAGGAGGAGGAGAAGGAGAAGAAGAAGAAGAAGAAGAAGAAGAAGAAGAAGAAGAAGAAGAAGAAGAAGAAGAAGAAGGAGCAGGAGAAGACGCGCGGAGGGAATGCAACTTTAGCCAACAACAAGAAACTTATCCAGATGGCCGTTTAAAAGGAGGGGTGGATAGTGCAGCCGCCGGTTTCTTCCTGCTGGTCGAAGTAGCCTTCCCTCCATTACACCTGCAACTCCGCTAACCTCCAAGCAACACACTTCAGTGCATCCGCCCAAAAGGAATGTAGAGCTGGAGGTACGGTAATCCACCACAAATGAACGCCATTCACATAACTTAAAAGTCTCAATTAAATTGGAAACACAATGTAAAATCATATATTCACGACTCAGCCAATGGCAAATAAAAACACACAAGGAGAGTTATACATTACCAGCTTTCTGGACCATCAATAACGCAACTATAATTCACGTTCATTAAAGAGCGTCGCCACGTAACGGCTTTATTACAAGGATATTCAAAAATAATTAAACACTTTCAAAAATTTATTACTCAGTAACTAAGTACACCAAAATGTAGAGCTGCCCTTAATTTTTTCCAGATATTGGCGCTTGAAAGTTGAACGCATTTCCGCCATCAGGGGGCACCAGAGTTCATCACGGCGACTCTGCATGAGAAATCATTCCGTGTGTTGCAATTTGCTGAACTTGGTTCAGCGACTGCAGTGCAAAATCACTCCGTGCACGATAGAACAAACCACCAGGCTGTAACAAAAACTTTCCTTTACAAGTTGGTTTAGACTGCATGTCCATATTATACTTAATTACTGAGTAATAAACTTTTGAAAATGTTCAGTTCTTTTTGAAGCACCCTGTATAACGTGTCACTGTTGAACTTCGGATGAAGTGACTCGGTATAATTCAAAACAAAAATCACATGTTTCCATTTGATCAGCATAAAAGAATGAGAAAGAATGACACGATTTTGTGGCAATTTACTAATTTTTTTACAAGCTTTCCAGAAAACTAGGACCTACCCCGAAATTCTATGTGCCAGAAGAGTGACATTATAAAGCAAGTTCAATACTGAGGATCCACAAATACTTGGCGTCACCGTACAGAATTTAGCCGCCACGGCGATATGGCGCCCAACAGCCGGTCTTCACACTGAGATTTGCACCCGGAGTCGCCCGAATATGAAGCAGAACCGCTCTCTACTCAACCACGATATTCTGAGTTTCCGTGATAGCTGTAACACATATGGTTACAAAAAAAAAACTGGAATTGGCAGAATATGTAAGAAGGTGGCTAAAGTAGGGTTTAGAGACAGAGGGGAGGTAACGCTCCACGTATTCTTGACCTCAGCACTAAATAATCAGTTTCACGCTCCAACTGTTTACCGCGGGGAACTTTACGGAACAACGCTGGTCAGAACTATGATCTAGTCGGAACGTGGGGAAGAGGAAAGGAAAACTCCGTCCTCTTCCGGAATCTAACCCCAGTCGCTGGCACCTGTAGCAAGTCGACTTGAACTATCCCCATTCACGGCGCTAAATTGCAAAATAAAACTTCAAACTGCAGCAATATTCCAGCTTTCACTGCATTTACGTCACCCCGGATTAACCATAACAAAACGGCTCCCTTTAATATCTTCTGGTACAGGATACGTCTTGTGCAATCGGCTGATCAGATACTGTTGTCACGAAACACACTTCTACGGACTGGCACCACATTTAAAAGCTAAGTAAGTAAAGCCTTTATCGCAACGGGCAGGTATGCAAGCATCTTTTCGCGCATTAAAACTCGGCCTTCCTCTTTTATTAAACTGTGTGTACAGAAAAGTGTTCATGGGTGAAGGGAGGATGAAAAGGGCTTGGAGTTACAAGGATAACACGAAATGAACCGCCCATTTGGCGAGTTTGGCGACACATGGGCATTGCGTACTTTCTGCTTACAGATGGGTGAGGTACATAAAATTAACGTAATGGAACCTTTTGGCGCCGGAATTACTTTTTTAATTTTAGCACACCCTGTATATAAAATGTGAATAATACAGGAACCAAATATGTTAGACTTATGAAACAAACTGCATTTTGAACAGGAAAAAACGGGGAGTATATACCATGTTTAAAATATTCAGTGCCTATATTTGTTCAGTAAATATATAAAATGCAACATTTAGAGGTTAGCGGTGCGGTACGACCACTATAGTCGTCGTTACGCGCCAAAGGGTTAAGGCTCCCCCAGACCGGCGCGAAATATTCGCAGCGGTGGCGACGGCGACAATTTCGCCCAAGTTTCGCGTGGACTGCGGCAAAGAGATTCGCGTGGTTATCCACACCAAC
>Ga0123355_10016017_pt1 | contig 11798 bp, 8 predicted proteins | sample TergutEmb28metaG_3_FD_89872 | JGI IMG/M metagenome (GOLD analysis project Ga0123355, IMG submission 89872) | Embiratermes neotenicus P1 segment gut microbial communities from Petit-Saut dam, French Guiana - Emb289 P1 | ecosystem: Host-associated > Arthropoda: Insects > Digestive system > Gut ...
AGAATTACACTAACTGTTTACAACCGTGCAGAAGTATACTAACTGTTTACAACCGTGCAGAATTACACTAACTGTTTACAACCGTGCAGAAGTATACTAACTGTTTACAACCGTGCAGAATTATACTAACTGTTTACAACCGTGCAGAAGTATACTAACTGTTTACAACCGTGCAGAATTACACTAACTGTTTACAACCTTGCAGAATTATACTAACTGTTTACAACCGTACAGAATTACACTAACTGTTTACAACCTGCAGAAGTATACTGTTTTCATGAAGATCTACCTGTATTTCTGCGGAAACCTTCAAAGCATTTCGCTCAGTATTCATGGAAGCCAAAGGGTTTTGAAACAAGCACTGCCAAACAAAAAAGAATATACATACTTTGTGCCAAAAAGGCACATCCGAATCTAACATGCAGATCCAGTTACGGGGCGAGTATTATGAAATGTTTATGCGTTGCATACATTTCCCTACTTATTCACTTATACATGACAGTTTATTAAAAATTATCAATGAAAGTAACAACAAAGTAACAATTACTAAAATGTATGCCTCCTTCTTCCAGAGATGGTTTAGGCGTAGTGGATTAACAAATATGACAAATATCTTCTTGAAATAAAAAATGCTACCAATATTAAAAATGCGGGTAATAGATCATAATATTAATCTTAGCTGCACTATCTTTCGACTAACAATTTTCTAGATGATTTTTCCTCTTAAATCTCAGTATATATTTCTTGTTTCCTTTGCCTCGTCTGTACATTGAGCCCAAAGTAATATGTTCATTTACCCGCTCTAAAATTGCGGAACTTTTGTATATTTGGTTTCCTTTAGTAGCGAAATTCTGTATATTTCAGTACTGTTGAAATAAAAATAATTTTTATATTGCCCATGAGGCATTTATACGCATGCATGGCAGTTTAACATTTCTTGCATTTATCTTAATCTCCTACTTCCCATTACTACCCCTCGTCCCTCCTTCCCACACCGCTTGTTATTTAGACACTATCAAATGTTCAGCAGGACCGTGTGCCTTCTACGGCCTCCAACCACAATTCCATGCGCACAAAACCTGGATGTGATTCGGAGGTTCCCGCTGACCATCCTATGGCTTCGTGTAGTTTCAGAATCGAATCCAGTTCGTTTCACACATTGTCTAACTTCACACATTGTCTAACGTTTTATATCATCTGTGAAATTTGTCACTTTCCCTCACTATCCTCTGGGGTGTAAAAGTGTATTCTGGTCGGCACGACAGTGTTTTGGAGCAATCTTCTGTCTCAATCCACAGGGCAGAATTGTCCCCTTATACCCTGAAAAGGGAGACTTCATGCACGTCCTAAACTTTGGACGTATATACCGTACCACAAAATGTAAACAAAGTCAGACAAAATTCTTTACCATGAAGTAGGAAACATTAGATCCATTCGAAACACTACTAACCCATAGCAAAGTATGCTGTGTCACATTATCAGAATACAACAATACCCAAAACATCTGTTTCGGATGGTGGAAACCTTCAGTACCATTATCTCCTATTCACGCGCGGTAGACCAATAGAAATATGACAGAGAGAATGCAAAGAGGCTAGGTACAATTCATGTGTTCATATCTGCTACTAAACTAGCACATAAAATGCACGACGCTTGGGAAACTCTGGCTAGTGGAATACCATGTTTATCGGAAGCGAATGTACGGAGGAGGTTACGAAACGAGGCCACACTAATGTTCTCTGGGGTGTGTCGAGATGTAAGGGTTATTGTTATGTCTTGCAATTGTAAGCTTGTAATAATATCTGGGAAGAGGAAGAACTTACAGTGAGCAACAGAATTTACACACATAAAAGGAATGTTTTTGCTCGTGCTGGAATATTAAACAACTGAATTCAGAAGTATATGAGTATTAAAATATGCAACTCCAATTACGTCGTTCGAAGCAATTCGGTGTGTAAAATAGACCATTTAGATATTTTTTCCTAGACTTAGCGAAGGGGAAAATAAACTGGGTACCACTCGGGATCGCTGAAAAATTAATTACACAGCTTAAAAACGTCATGCTTAAATATTTGAAGGGGTTTAAACAAGATTCTTTTGGACAGGCAGTCCCTCGGATGGGAATTTTAATATTCTCCGCTTTACCTTGAGTTCGAAGTCAAAAGAGACATCGAAAGCCGAGCCTTCAAATCCATTGATTACTGCATATACCATTTGCTTTAACTTTTCAAGAGTATCCGTTTTTCTCATACAGTGTGTGGCGTATCCCATATGATTCTAACAGCGACTCTTACCCTAAACGCAATTTGCTGAAAAGCTTTGTAGTGAACACGTGTTATCATTGTTATACATAAAAGTTAATGTTTGCTTATGATAGGTGAATTTCAGCCCTCAAAGCGCTGTAATGGGCAGACAGCTGCATCGCCAGTGTTACCAACGTAACAAATACAAATTTCAAACGCCAGTGACCCAGTTTCCTACGCAGTAAAGTTTAACATGTTACTGGGAAGAATACTAATTAAATCCCTGCTGCAGCACCAAACACACGCGCAGTTCCCTGTGTCTGGGACACAAATGAAGGGCAAGACAGAAAGAAAAATTGAACAACAAAGCAAGACGCTCTTAGTAGTGTACCGCAAATGTGCCAAAAAAAGCAAAAAATTATTTAATTATTTTTTTTGAAAAAAAAAAAAAAAAAAAGGTTTTAGATTCTCTTGTCGATTAACATTAGGATTACTTTTTTTAATTAGCTACAACACTTGGTAATCTATTTTATATACATGGGTCCGTGCATCGTGAATCGAATTTAATACTTCTCCAACAAGATGCGACTTATTCAGTTTATTACATTTCTGTAGGCAGCTCTACATGTTTCGGGTTTTGACACCCATCATCAGGAGCTAGTACGGCTGTAATTACAGCTTCTGGTATTGATTAACCGGATCTACTACCATCCGCTCTCGTAGTTGAGTTGGAACTTATTCATGTGTACCGTACGATACACATGAACCAGTTCCAACACAACAACGAGAGCGGATGGTAGTAGATCCGGTTAATCAATGACAGAAGCTGTAATTACAGCTGTACCAGCTCCTGATGATGGGTGTTAACACCCGAAACATGTAGCGCTGCCTACAGAAATGTAATAAACTGAATAAATCGCATCTTGTTGGACAGTTATTAAATTAAAAACCTGGTAGTCTAGTAAACAAGTGCCAACGTTCAGGACAAACGCGCATCTTTATGGTAAAAGCAAATTTACCTTACGTTACGTTGGTACCAATCTACCAAACTACATGATGTCACATCTGAAAGGACCATAATCTTATTATGGAAATGACGACTGCTCAATTTATTTAGTGGCATGCAACATTCAGCGTAAAATGTCACTGGAAGCGGTCGCCAAACATGTAAAAAAATGATTCCGAATAAAATATTTCCCAGCTTTTAAATGCACTGAGTTCGTGACATATTCCTGCAAAATCAGCTTGCGTTTTAACGCATTAAACCCGCAAAAATACTCTGCTAACTATAGGGCGTGTCTTGTCACTTGTAGCGTCTTAGGAGGTGGGAAATACGGTAATTTCACATCCGCTGGAGACAAAGAGAATCGGGGTTTCGGTAGAGTTCCTGCTGTAGGATCTCTTGTTTGTAAATGCCTCGCAAGTACTTAGCAATTCCTTCATAAGTTATACAGTATATTCAATCAGCAATAAAGATCATGACGCTCCTAAACATCAGCGACATCCAAGGGACTCCCAATCAAAAATGAAGACCATGATGTTGCCAGTTAAAATAAGGGTCTTGGTGTTTCCAGTAAAAATTCAGGCCTATAGTATTCACAATCAGCAAAATGAGGACCATGGTTTCTCAGTAATCAACTACGGCCATGGAGCTCCCAAATATTAAACAGGGCCACAAAGTTCCCAGATAGCAACAAAGTACAAATACGGAGTGTTATCAGTCAGCAATACGGCCCATAGTATGTATTACCCATTAACGCGACTCATACAGTTGCCAAATGTGTGCTCCGGTCTCACACACATATTTTACAAATGAAACATTTCCTCCATCATCTTCATTTTCATTAATTCCTCACGCAAATTAATTTTTTCTCTTTCTTACTTTTCCATTGCTGAAGTTGAAACATTCCCAACACAGCAGCGCCAAACCAGGACACACAAAAGCATTACTTAGAAATCAGTTACAGGTTACTGAAGAACACCTAATTGTGGACGTAACCTCTGTCCGTATGTCTGTGAAGAAGTGTTAGCGCTTAACATTTGGGCAGATTTTTGAATTCGATATCGGATATTATGAATAAATATTTTTGGATAATCATGATTTTCAGCCATTCTGATCCATAATAAAATGCATTCAACTTTCCTCAACAAATGGATAGATAGACCACCAGTGACGTGAATAAATTACAAAGAACGCTACTGAGAATATTTTATACTACATTGAGCAGAATATTCTTACTGAAATTGTCTTTCACTCTACAGGGTGATTGTTTTAGATCCTTTCTTTAATACAAACATATTTTAATACCTCAGTGCAACGCGGTGTTAATCGGTAGGGCCAAAAGAGAGAATAAACTCTCCATTATTATTATTATTATTATTATTATCATTATCATCATCATCATCATCATCATTCCTCAGTTTACAGTTACTGAAGCACGTAGACCAATAACTATTCAATTCTGCGATTTACTGTATCTTCGCAGATTTTGTAGCAAGATGGTGCTGCGTGTCATCAGACTAGGACAGCGGTGGTTACGCTGATGGGGGCAGGATCATTTGGAAAAGATTCTGGCCTCTAAGACATTTCCTATCCTTTTGTGGTTTTTTGAAGAAAACGTTACCGAAATATAGCAACAGACTAAAAGCAACAAAAATACCTTCCGCATTTTCATGAGGGGAAACGATATGCGTGCCTTGGAACACGGTAAAGGGATTTGTTTATGTATTTAGAAACCAGGAGAACATTTTTACATCGGGTTTTGAGAACAATCACTTATACTTTGGGCCATGTGAATAATACAATTCAATGTTTTGAGTTTAAGCGCAGTCCAATAATATTTCATAAACGTTTCTTACTACAGGAGTGAAGAGTGGGCAGATATACCTTCAGGTTGCAAGTCTTCCAAGTTGAGGGATATATATATATATATATATAAGAGCAACAAAATATCGTAATTCTTATCGTCTTTTTCGTCTTGAGGTTTAGTAATGTCGCGGAAACAGAATCTAAAACAGTCAACGTTGAAAAACTGGCAGTTATGAAGCAGTCTTACTAACTCTGTAGTCTTGTTTCATTAGCCAGATCAACAAACTCTGTGTGGAAACGTCATTCTTAACCATGCAATAATTGTCCAGTGGCCAAGAAATTCCCGCTTTACGGAACCCAAATGTCCATTACGGTGTTCACAACAGCTCGCCACTGGATCCTATCCTGAGTCACATGAAACCATTCGACACCCTTCACATCCGTCTTAATATAATGTAGGTTATTCGGAAAGTAAATACCGTCTGCACATACCTCTCGCGCATCCTCGAGACTGTCACTTTGCTCATGTGCAGTGACTTCCTCTGTCAATTGAGAAGTCACAGACGCCATTTCGTGAAATTCGTGTTATGTTTATGTTTGTTCCTGTGCGTTAAACATGTTTAGGACAATTGAAGGGACGGCCGACTAAGAAATACAGTCTGTAATTCGTTTTTTGAACGCTAGGAATGTGCTACCAAGTGAGATTCAACATCAGATCTGTTAAGTGTATGGTGACAATGCGATGAGTGACGGCATGGTTAGGAAATGTGTTCGGATGTTCAATGAAGGAAGAGAACGTGCACGACGAGGCGCGAAGTGGGCGTCCATCTTTGGTGAATGATGATTTGGCGCGTAAGGTCAACGAAAGAGTGCGTGACGACAGACCTTTCACAATTTCTGATCTGTCCCTGCACTTTCCTCAGATTTCAAGGCCTCTACTCTATGACATTTTCAGTAGTCATTTGGGGTATCGGAAAGTGTGTGCACGATGGGTGCCCAATATGCTCACAGAGGAGCACAAAAAACAGCGTGTTGCATGTGCTTTGACATTTCTGATGCGCTATCACAAGGAAGGAGACGGCGTATTGAGCCATATTGTGACAGGAGACGAGTGTCTCATATCATACCTGAATCAAAACAGCAGTCCTTGCACTGGAAGCATACTGGCTCGCCGAAAAGGAAATAGTTCAAGCAGACGTTTCCAACAAGGAAGATCATGTGCACCATATTATGGGACAGACAAGGCGTTCTCTTGGTATAATTTTTGCTCCAAGGCATAACAATAAACTCTGCTGTTTGCTGTGAAACCGTGAAGAAGCTGAGGCGTGCAATTCAAAACAAAAGGCGCAGAATGCTGACTGCCACCATTCTTTTGCTTCACGATAACGCTCGGCCACACTCTGCTGCTCAGACTCAAGAACTCATCACCGCATTTAAGTGGGAACAAATGGACCACCCCCCGTACAGCCCTGATTTGGCGCCAAGTGATTATCACCTCTTCCTACACCTAAAGAAGTTCCTGGGCGGCAAGCGATTTGACGACGACGGTGACCTGAAAAATGCAGTGCAGAAGTGGATAACATGGCAGGCAGCCGCATTCTATGAGGAGGGTATACAAAAATTTGTGCCCCGCTACGATAAGTGCCTCAATAATGGCGGCAAGTATGTGGAAAAATAGTTTGAAAAATGTAGAATCTGATAACAATAAATTTTTATACGGAAACTTACTCGATTTTTTTACAGCGAAACGGTACTTACTTTCTGAATAAGCCTCGTATCTTCTTATTTAGTTCTAGTTTTAAAATTTAGTTTCTTATCCTCAGCTTTTGTGACTAAAATTTTGTATTTCTCATCTAACATATCCGTGCTACACGGCCTAACAATCTTATTACCTTTTATTTTATAACGCTAATAGTATTTGGTGAAGAATTAGTTAAACAAGGGACATCATATAAAAGAAAACTGTTGGCTGTGACTTAACAAGATATGTCTTATATTAGGTCGTTGCCCCCTAAGAAAACACGTAGAACACCGATGGGTGTCTCCTGCAGAGTACAATTTTACTAAAGAGATATACAAATTAAATTTCTCTGTCGAGACATTTTCGTGCCGGACCCAGTACATTATATTCCATCCACACTCATTTGGTAGTTCATTATATTGAACCTGTACATTTACAAACAATTGTGACATCACAATTCCGTCTTCAATTTACAGTTTCATGCTATGAATGTTTAAAATTCACAAGCAGGTTTCCATTAAACATTTACATCTTATAAAACGTGACAGTGCCTCAAGCCCCCGTTACGCCAGTTTTATCCAGTGCAAACAGAAGAACTGCAGCTGCAGGCCCAGCTCATGGCTCAATACATATTTTGTAACAAATGAAGGAATGAAACGTCTCATTGACAAAATTAGCCACCGATGGAAAACCTTCGAAACTAATTGTGGAAGACGTTCCTAATTTTGTGGGGAATATTGAGCGTCGTACCGTGAAATAAGTCACTTCACAAAACGGCTTGATTTATTCTACAGCGCAAAGCTCTATGTTCTATAGCTGCTGCATGCGGGAGGTGTAATTTCCGCTGAAGTACCTACATGTAGGAGGAACACGAAGACACGCAATAAAACAGTCAGCTTTCAGGAGCCAAATAATCAGTGGGTCGGACTATTGTGTGGAAACGTATCGTGCAGGCTGAACAAGACGCTAATCACTGCCGGAGCAGCTGATAAGTGCTTAACTGTGCTGAAGAATTAACAGTTTATGTGTGTGTGGTGTAATTATACGGCCTATATGTAGTACCACTTGACATGATGAAGGCCGCCCACCACTCTACTAATGAACCATATCCACAGTTCATGTTTTCTAGCTACAGGCGTACAAGAAACAGCTTGCCAGGGGTAACAATGAGTCCTCATTTTTAGCATCACAATTGCGAATTATTATGTATAGGAGTAATTGTATTCCAACTCTGCTTGCAATAAGCTCCATCAAGGGAATCACTAATAAACCATATGTTTCTGTGCGTCTACACAAAAAAAAAAAAAACGAAATATTGGTATACCACAAAGTAACTGATACCTTACATCGGAAACGTGTTTCACCCTTTCTGAATCAACACCAAGCTAACATGGGCACTGATTTACACTTACATCTAACCCTTATTCTGCGCCTTTTCTGCTCTGACTCCGCTAAACTGTTTACACCACTTCTTAATTTGCGCTACTTCATTTTCTGTTTAACACCCTTTGGCTAGTTTATTTTAATCTAGTTAAGTTCAATATTGACAGTAAAAGAGGGCTCTGGAAAAAGAGCGTCTCTCTATACGGGGGCTCTGAGAGGGAAACTTGGAGGGAGGGTTCCTTTAGTGGGGACCCTGAAGGATATGTAGAGGAAGGATCTGGAAACGGGAGTCTTTCTCCATAGGGTCCCCGCTGGGGAACCAGGGAGGGGACGCTGCTTTACCGGGGATTTTGAGAGACAGTAAAATAGTGCTCGGTAAACGGAGTCTCCCTGTCTATGGGAGCTCTATGTGGGGAACTTAGAGAGAGAGTGCCTTTAGTGGGAACTCTTAAAGTACCCACAGACAGGTTCGAAAATGGATTTCAGACCTTAGTCAACTGTAAAGGCCAGACTATTTTCCTTTAACAGGACACAATGCAAAGGTTGTTATCGGCCAGTTTCTTGGACATAACACCATGAGAAAACACTTTTACGTAATGGAGCTAACCAAGAGCTCCTTAAGTAGGAAATGTGGAGCAGAAGAAGAATCCTCAACCCAAGTTTTGTGTGAATGCGAAGCTTTGGCTTCACTCAGATATACATATCTGGGCTCCTTTTCTTGGACCCAGACTGTACAAGTCATTCAAACCCAGTTTTTCAAGAGAGAAACTAAGGTGTAAAACAAGAGTTTGGTGTAATTACACATGCAAAAATATTTTAAATTAGAACTGCTTAATTGCAAAGCACATTCGATACCGCTGTGGTAAACTATTTTTATTCTGCTGGAATTTAAAGCACAAGCTTTTCATTCTCCAATATCAAATCCTGCCCCCAGTCGGCGCTCTCAATGCTAATATCAAAATTACCTAATTGCCAGTACAATTAAGTAAAGACGCTGATCGTTATCTTTCCTCTACTGCATAACCACGAAACAGTCTACTTGCCATAATTTTGACTTAAACGCTTCACAACGTTTTACTTTGCCTCCAGGAGAAGGACAAGCTGGCATTGCATGGGAACTAAAAAAAATCATTCTTGTCTTTTCCAATAACTAACCTCACAATTTTTCCTCTCCCCACTTCGCTCATTCCTCACTCTTTATCTGTCTAGTCAGACATCGTAAGTCTAAATTCTACAGATTTCAGTGTGGTAATTCATGTACATTTTACCAAAAATCAATATTTTCAGTTACATATTGGGGTCAAATACAATACTGCAAAGAAGTAAAGGTAGAGGCAAAGTGACCCCGTTACAGGCCCAGTGTGGCTCAGAGCGTGGGTAGAGGTATAGCTCTACTCTTCCATGACCGCGGCACTAGAAGGTGGTGAGTGGTCAGCAGCACGCCCCGGCCGCAATTTACCTCCGGAAAGACCCGGTACCCATTTTACAGAAGGCTGGGTGGGCCACAGTGCCGGTCTGGAAGGGCGTAAAATATCGTTCCCACCGGAATTCGATCCCGGACACTGCAAAGAATTATTTTAAATAATTACACACACAAAAGGAATTAAACGCAAGAGACCTTAACAAAACAGGGGACTGATAGGAGCTACACAACTTTACTCGGACAGGCTATTGTTCTAAAACAAAGAGTCGCAAACAAGCAGCTATTTTCAGACAGACTATAAAATTAAAAAAAATAGCAATTGGTATGAAAGCACCAGCATTGAGAGGTCAAATCAGAGGCAACATCTAGACGAAAAACAAGGAAAATTACTAAAAACTGTAACTAAATATGCCTCTGGTGTGTGTGCCGTAGTGCACTGCGGTACAAAAGCATCACCATTTCAGAGGAACCTCTTGCCTCCATCCTCACTCATCTTACCCTCCAGATGTAAGCGTCAGTTTTTCTCAGTGTTGATACTCGGCTACTGAATTATACCGGGCCTTATGCCAAAAACGCAACATTTACATTCAAGGTCATTAGAAGCCGTGTTGCTACACTTTACCCGGAGTTTTGTACGGATGTGAAACTTGGTTTACCACAAGGGAAGAGTAAGGGCTGAGGAAATGAAGGAAATACGCCGCACTGCGTGCCAGAAGGACGAAAAGTACGTTTTAATGAGTGGTGACTACGTTACAGAAGGACAAATAGAACGTTCAAGTGACTGGTGACTGGGTGACAGAAGGACAAACAGAAATTTGTAATGAGTGGTGACCGCGTGACAGAAGGACGGATAGAAATTTTTAATGACTGGTGACGGCGCCACAGAAGGACGAACAACTTTGTAATGACTGGTGAATGCGTGACAGAAGGACGAACAGGACTTTGTAATGAGTCGTGACTGTGTGACAGAAGGACGGATAGAACTTTGTAATGAGTGATGACTGCGTGACAGAAGGACGAACATAACTTTGTAATGACTGGTGACTGCGTGGCATAAGGACGAACAGAACTTTGTAACGACTGGTGACTGTGTGACAGAAGGACAAACAGGACTTTGCAATGGCTGTTGGCTGCGTGACACAAGGACGAACAGAACTTTGTAATGAGTGATGGCTGCGTGACAGAATGACAGATAGAACATTTTAATGAGTGTTGACTGCGTGAAAGAAGGATGGACAGAACTTTGTAGTGACTTGTGACTGCGTGACAGAAAGACGAACAACTTTGTAATGAGTGGTGACTGCGTGACAAAAGGAAAAACAGAAAATTGTGATGGCTGTTGACTACGTGACAGAAGGACAGATAGAAATTTTTAATGATTGGTGACTGCGTCAAAGAAGGACGAACAACTTTGTAATGACTGGTGACTGCGTGAGAGAAGGACGAACATAAATTCGTAATGGCTGGTGACTGCGTGACAGAAGGACGAACAGAAATCCGTAATGAGTAGTGACTTTGTGACAGAAGGACGAACAGCGCTCCGCGTGACTGCGTGAAAGAGAGGCGCAGAGAACGCCTTAATGAGGATTCTTATAGTTTATGCTCTTCACCTGTCTTTACTTGGATGATATATTTAAAGAGGGTGAAAGGAGAAGTCATATATTTTACACCTGACAGAGGAAACATTTGCAGAGAAAATGTTAGAAAACACGAACAGAAGAGACCACTTGGGAAATTTACACTTAAGTGGTAGAATAAAATTAAAACTAACCTTAAATAAAGGTAAAATATCGATTCATTTGACTCAGGACACAGGCCGATGTCGAACCTTTGCATAAAAGATTTAGAACCATCTTGCGGGCTGTTTGTTTCTCAAGAAATGTTATTCTCATGACATCAGTTATCTACAAAATACATTTCCAAGGACAACGATAAAACTTTCCCAGTCCACCACTCTGTAGTTACCAGCACAACAAATGTACAGGGCGGGCATTAGGGCAGACTTACTTTACAGTTTGTGTCTTTCTAATCCCAAGGAAGCTTCTGAGTAAATTAGGGATTATACATAGGTGTTTAAGAAAGTAAGGTTCCCTATTTTTTTGCCACCAAAATACTTCACATAATAAGATGCCTCTTTCTACAATTATTACTTACTTCATTCACGATTTTTTCACGTAGTCACCTTCTCTGTTGATGCAC
>Ga0123355_10016018_pt1 | contig 11798 bp, 12 predicted proteins | sample TergutEmb28metaG_3_FD_89872 | JGI IMG/M metagenome (GOLD analysis project Ga0123355, IMG submission 89872) | Embiratermes neotenicus P1 segment gut microbial communities from Petit-Saut dam, French Guiana - Emb289 P1 | ecosystem: Host-associated > Arthropoda: Insects > Digestive system > Gut ...
CCTCTATCCGCAAAAGTTGGCACTAACTTCGCCTACCGGCGGCGGCCGCTCTGTCGGTATGGTTCGCTCGCGGACTAAAGCCACGGAGTTTAGTTTTTAGTGTACATGTTGTTATTACTCTGCTGTTGTACGACGCCGGCCCAAGACATGCTGGGGCCCCAGGAAGGTTAATAATTTGGCGACCCCTTCAAACCGATATTCTTTAAACTTTTTTCGGCTTAGGACAGGACTGGCGCCTGACCAAATTGCGGATAATTTTTGGAGAAATTCCTTCTCGTGTGGTAATATGAGTTTACTAGCATCATACAGGGTGTACACAAAAGAATGGTGCGGTTTCAAAAGTTAACAAGAAATCCATTTCTCACCTTACACGGGCACAACGTACACCGTCAGCAGCAGCAACTGTGCAAGTTTCTCGTGCGCTACCAGCACTTCGCTTCTCATGCTTACTGCGGGGCCAGTTTCCAAGATGGCGTCGCAGCAGGAAAAGGCTTTCTGTGTGCTCCGTTTTGAGTGCTGGTAGCGCACGAGAAACTTGGACAGTTGCTGCTGCTGACGGTGTACGTTGTGCCCGTATAAGGTGAGAAATGGATTTCTTGTTAACTTTTGAAACCGCACCATTCTTTTGTGTATACCCTGTATTTCCGGTTAGTACAGCGACGTTTTGGGAGCGCCGCGGGCAGCTGCCCGGCTTCCCCAGCCCGTTGCCCGGCCCTGCTGTTGTACTAATGTATATACTGATAATTTAATACAGTGTTATATACACAGTGCGTGTATCATACTGTGTAACTAATCATGTGCTATAAATTGTCGTAATCTGAGTACTTCGAGCTGTTTGGTAATTCGAGGCAACTTCTGTCCTGTTCACCTCGAATTATCGGGATTCTGCGGTAATCTGTTGTAAAGTTTAGTCCTTTTCACCAGGCCCTTCACAGCAACGTTTCCAATAATAAGCATATGTTTCATGTAACGTATCCTAGCAACAGTGACACAGTCTAGAGCAGTGGTTCCCAAAGTGTGCTCCGCGGATCCCAAGGGATCCGCGACCAACTCCCAGGGATCCATGTATACATTTCTGCAATTGATACCTTGAAGTTGGCTTATTATTTTAATTAAGGTAATAATGTTTTTTTAAATAACCGTGGATTTCTTTAATTAGCGTTGTGTTTATTTCGTATGGCCGTTAGAATGCTTAATTAAGAAACCCGCTACACCCACGAAGCCAGCGACAATCAGTAATTAAGGTTGAATCATGCAATGCATTGTTACATATGCTACTGGTATGTATTCGTAGCTTTCTGAAATCAGTTCTGAGATATAAATTTTAAATTTTGGATACCTATCATCCGGACACTCTCTATTTATGTGAACAAGGATGTGAGAATCCGTGGTTATTTTTTGAAGCCCAAAGGTTTCCGCGAGCAAAAAGGGCTTGGGAAAAACTGATCTACAGTACAAAAACATAACAGTAATCTATTCGAGAGCTACGCGCTTCTCATGCAGGTCGGAGCATCGACTAGAGGGAGTTAGATTTTCCGCAGTTTTCCTCAGTCCCTCCAGACACATTCTAGGGTATTATGTTAAATCAGGCCACGGCCAGTTCTTTCCGTATGATTTCTTAACAACGTGTACTGCGTATTTTTCAAAGGCTTTCGTTGAATTTCCGAATTCCTCATTTGTCTGGTTGTCCTTTTTATTATGAAGGTACTAAACATCACAGATACGTATGACACTGCATGAGGGGCACATTGTTCTGTTGCATTTAGTTTCCGTGACATTAAAGTTGTGTGTGTCCATGAGATCCTTCTTAGTACATTCTGTCTGGTATCATGCGTTGCTTTTAAAACTCAGTGTGTTAGATTTGAGATTCATTTAGAGAAGGGCTTATATTGCACTGATATAGATTAATATCAGATTTACCTCATAGCTTTAATTTGCTATCCTAATACCGAATTTTATCAAAATCCATATACACTCCCATTACTCGTTCATTTTACCAACTTCATTTAAACAACTTAATAACTGAGCTGTCAGTGTTACAGATGTGTGATATGTTTACTACTTCACACAGTAAGACAATAAATGTTTATTTAATTTAGGATTTGTAGTTTTATGGACTTGTCCATTATCTTGTATTCATAACACAATGTTACATTTCGGGAAAGGGTTGTGGTCCTGAAAGGGTGGGTTGGGAGAAAGAAATCTGGACACCTTCCTTTTAAGTGGTAACGTTGCTGATTTCTTTTTAGGAAGTGCAGATTTCAGATCTTGGCTGGGACACCAGTATATCCTGACTGAGACTTTTAATGGGTTTCCTGTCTCTGCAGGCAAGTACTGGCATAGTACCTGAAATTAGGTCATGACCACTTCCTTCTGCTTCCTTTCTAATTGTCCATTCATCATCATATCACTGAATGCTATGGCATGTGTTTTTGACATGAACAAATAAATGACAAATGCTACATAGAATAAAGATACTGCCTAATAACGTTTTGGGGGTATTAAATATGAAATAACAAGACAGGGTTTTGTGGGTTTTAAAGTTACATTAAACATTAATTTTAAATACATTAATTATTTTGTTATATAATTGTTACGTGTTTTTTGGCCATTTATTCAAATTTTTTATAATTTATACATTATGATAAGCATATAAGTAGTCTGTGTGTGAACTGTTTATGAGAAAGTGTGGCTTTTTATATGAATGCTATTAACAGCAGTGCTTCATTTTCGTTTCAGTAAAATGGAAAATAATATGCAAATTTGAGCAAATAAATAAAAATAATGATCTCGTGACTACTTATACTAGTGTTTAAAGACTCTTAGAAGCTGGACAGCAATTCTTATGCTCAAGACAAGAAAATTAGTACAACAGGAACAATGAAAGTACAAGTTTTAACTGTGTTTCATTTATTGTTTCATTCCATATTACAGTATGGATATTTTTAGAGTATTTAACAACAGTTCATGATATTGCTATTAACATTATCATGGTTATTAAAATTCTTGTTCTGTATGTAGTTATTGGTCGTCTTGTTAATTTACAAGCCCTTCATTACAAATGAAATATAATTATTACATTTAATCAGTGTTTGTTCCATCTGTCTCATCAACAGAAACAAACACCTGTACTCAGTGTTGGATGTATGTGTAAGCTAAACAAGACAGGGTGTATGGTCTCACATTATGAGAAGCCAGAAAATGAAAGTACATGAAGTTTATTTTATTTATTTATTTATAATTACATTATTTTTAAATCTGTAGTCGCCATTGTGATACTGTGGAATATTAATTATGGTGAGTGCGTGAGCAATACAAATGTTTCTGCAGGTTTGTTTGAAGTTGGTACAGCAGGTAACATCTGAAGATTCAAGTCTTCTGAAATGTTACACTGTGAAAACTGTCCAAGATTGGACTCATGGTGAAGGCATTGTGCACTGTTGAAATGTCAGTGACTGTTCACCAGTTGACACAGTGTAACATCTCCAGAAGATTAGAATCTTCATCAACTTACTTACATACTCCATGGTGCAGAGTCCTTCTTGAGAAGCTAACTGGTTTGCACCTATTCAAGAAATTCCCCGCATTTCACAGAACCCGAAGGTTCATTACCGCACTCACAAGCGTCCGCCACCTGTCCCTATCCTGGACCAGCCCAATCCAGTCCATATACCCACATCCCACCTACTGGAGATCCATCCTAATATTATCCACCCATCTATGCCTAGGTCTCCCCAGTGGTCTCCTTCCCTCCGGTTTCCCCACCAAGACCCTATACACCCCCCTCTCCTCACCCATACACACCACTTGCCCAGCCCATCTCATTCTTCTCAATTTTATCATCCGCACAATATTGGGTGAGGAGTACAAATCATTTAGCTCCTCGTTATGCAATCTCCTCCATTCCCCCGTTACCTCTTCCCTCCTAGGTCCAAATATTCTCCTCAACGCCATGATCTCAAACACCCTCAAATCCAACACCATTCTGAAAATCTCAAATTTCACATACACAAGCTGTCAGTGACACAACCAAATAAATTCCAAATTAATTAACCAACATATCATGCACAGCAAGCTGTGCTATATCCTATGTCAGCCTTGTGTTTTCAGATTCGCAGTTTAAGTTCTACAGTATGCCACAGTTTGGAAAACATGTTTAAACTAAGTGCATGCTACTGGATAATTTGTGTCTTTCAGGCAATCTTGATATCCTATGGTCAGCACCATAGCAAACTGGGTAGGGAGACATACTGTAATAATTTATAGCATCAGTACATAGCACTGAAGTGCCAAACAGGGACACACAGATAAATTACAAAATTGAGATCACTTTTCCACACTTATATGTAAGTGAAGCTGGAATGTCACTTCTGTTCAGATGAAGATACTACGTAGATGATTCACGAAGGAGGTTCTGACCCACTCACAACCTCAGCTAGGTTTGTAAGATGCTGTATTAACCTTTTGACTCTGGAATTTAGTGGCCGTTCGACTATTTAAAGGGCTCACTGTGCGGCCACTTTAGTGGCTGTTAGGCTATTTAAAGGGTCCACTGCTTGTTCACTTTAGTTGACGTTCGGCGCTAAAAGGTTAAAGGTAATTTCCTTCATCACCAGACCTAGCATTGCAGAGTGGGTGGCATCACCAGTCACTACAAAGCAGTTGCATAAATCACTGTGTGGCAATTGAAGAAACTCTTTGTTCTTTGATATTGATAAGATTTTGACCAGAATGTTTCAGAATTTGCCAAATTAAGAGCTAGAGAACTTTGTAATTGTTCAAGCTGTTAATGTAAATTAATTTCTGCTCAGTTATTTTTCTCAGTATAGATAGTGTGGTCATAGTTACGCTGTCTAGTGAGCTGCAGAATAATTTTTGTGTTGCCAATATTATCACAATAGTACATTTTCAATACTGAATGATGTCAATAAACAAACGTTTCCACACACACACACTATATATATATACATTCCACAGATCCATAAGTGTGTCACAAATACAGTAGGATGTGGAACAAGTCATAAACATGCATACACAAATTTACAGTGTAAAACACTACATACATTTTGCAAACATTATAAATTATCTCTTTACACACAAAAAAATTCATGTACACAGTAACAGCAGGGTGCATGCAGGTATTTTCTTAAAGCTGCTTTAAATTTTGCCTTGTCATTCTTGAGGATTGTCACACTAGGCCGTAAACAGCTGAAAATTTTTATGTCAGCATAGAATGTTCTTTCTTCAAAACAAGAAAGGTTGTCATTTGATCTATGAAGATAATGCTTATTTCTTGTATTAATACTGTATAGAGATGAACTTGTTTGAATAATTTCCTGATTATTGGTAATGAAGTTTATTAATGAAAGTGTATACTGGCATGGAACAGGTAGAATCTCTGTTTAAATACACTTCTACAAGTGGTTCTGGGTTATGCATTGACAAGGGTAGCTGATATGCTGAATCTGGATATATTGGTATGAAAAGGGCCTTGTTCCTCTCATGGCCCTGGGCCTCCAGGCATTTTAATCCAGGTTATGTCATAATACCTCCACGGTAAACTGCACTACACACATTGGCTTCTGGTTTATTAATTAACGTCAATGTTGTATACTAACGGGCAGGTTTGTGTGAATATATCATACAATTATCTTTTCAAACAGAAAAATTGTCTTCTTCCTCCCCCTTCTTTTCAGGTGGAGGACGGTACCACTATCCCAGAGTATGAGAATATGATTAATAAAGCTAAATGCATCCCTGTGCACACCATATAGGCGTACGGGGTAATGGTGATATAGCTCCACCCATTCATAATCTCGGCACTAGATGGAGGTGAGTGGTGAGCTGGTTGGGTGGATAATGCATTTAAAGGATTCACAAATAAGGAGTCCTGGCCTTAGATGGTACTATGTTGCAATTTGTTTCAAGGGATTAAGGAAAACCATCAGGACGTACGTGTCAAGGCTATACATGTAGACTAAAACGCTCGAAGTTAAAAATGACCTTAATTACCTTTTGTAGATAACGGATGAAAGAGTCTTCGTACAGAAGAATAGTAAAAAACTTACGTAAACGAAGACAGGAAATTATCGCACAGGCTTGACACGACCATATGTTTCACACCCAGCTGTTACTTGTGACAGCAGAACAGCTGGCTGATTTATCGACCGGACTTGTTCCCCGTGTAGGGGCTAGTCAGCCATCTAGCAGCGGGGTTTTATTTAGAGGTCGAATAGTAGTCAGTGTTATCGATTCACCTGCCGCTGTCGCAACCGTAGCCGATCTAGGACCTGAGCGACTGAAGACCGAAGCCATACTGTGGCAATTTGTACTCATTCAGATGTCACCTATATTTCGTAAGCTTTCTTCCGTGGTTTATTTTAATCCGTGACAGAGGCCTCAAATCCATGTCAAGTTACAACTAGGTATGATCTGTGACTAAGACTATAATCCATGATCCGATGATCGTATCGTTTGGTAGAGACCGGCAGTTGAGGTTATATGTTGAAAGCGTATTATCGACCGGTGTTATTTGAATAGCATGGTAAGCATGTGTGTACAACAAACAGATATATGTAATAAGTTCTTATATTTGTAAATGAGTGTGCAAGGTTTGAGGTTCTCACAGCGGTGTTTGAGGATTAAGCGGTTTTGGGACGTGACGCCGTGCCTCTGGGCGAGTGTTTCCCGACCACACAGGAGCACTTCACCGAAAACCTGAGTCGTCATATTGGAGTAAGGGTAAAGAAAAGGTTGTTGCTGTGAATGCCATTAAGGCGTATATAGGGGAGTAGATGTTAGCCCCACACATTTTTTACTTTGGCACGAGTTTGAGGTGAGCGATCCACTTTACGCAACGACCGTTGTACCCCCGGGAGGGGGACCTGTTACGCGTCGAATGGGAAGCTGGGTGGGCTTCAGAGCGAATTTGGATCGAGCAACCCATAGCCTAGTCAGTATACCAAATATACTATCCAAGCTGTCCTCACAAAGAAGTATTTTGTTCATTCAAGGCTGCAAGCAGTGGACAGGGTCCCCCAAGTGGAACTATGCCAGTTCCACCTGGTCCGTTTGGCCCTCCTGGTATGGGTGGTACTCCCCCTGGGCCAGGTTATGCACCAGTTAATGTCCCACCACCCATGATGCAACCAAGAGGTCCAGGATTTATACCTCCAGGAATTCCAGGTGGGCCAGGAGATGCACGGCTGCCACCTCCACTCATACCACCACCGTTTAGTGTCCCACCACCTGGTTTTGGATATGGAGGACCTCCTGCTCCACCTCCCAACAGCGGTACTATGATTTATAATTTTTTATTTGATTTTTTTAATTTATGATGAGGGAATATATGTATGTGTATGGAGGGTCAGATACAAGACTTCGGAATTAGTAATCTCTCTTATACTCTCTTTACATTTTGTTTATAGTGTGGGCGTTCTTCAGTGGTGGGTATTTGTGTAAAGCACTGGAATTGAGAGGATAGTGTTTTAAAGTTGGTGGCTTGAGAGTTTATCATTGTTGCATTTTGCTGACTTTAGTAAATTGTTGGAGTATGGTCAGTGATGTGATAATCTGAAAATTATATAAGAGAATTTGAACTAACCTAATGTACAAGTTCACATTTATTGAACCCACATTGGAACATTTATTTTTACTTTAGGAGTACTACTGTCATTTTCTGGGAAGCAGAAAACTGATTCTGAAATTTACCGGTTGTTTATTATGACCATGTATTTTCAAGTGTGCATTTTTTCATTAAAAATGCTTGATTCCCAAACTGGTTTCGTCAGAATGTCAGTACACATGTACTCCTTTCAACCAACCATTGTACATGATAACCCTGAAACTCAATCCTAAAAGAAGTAAAAAGGGCCCTTCTCTGTTGGGACTCTTCTTCTGCAATGATGTGTGGCAGGAATAATGACACCAAATGTCTGGCCTTTTCTGGAGCTCTGCTGAGATTCTGCTGGCCACCTGCGAAATTTCTGACTTGCTCACAGATCAATGTGGTTAGAAACACTACTTATCATGATTTTTTCCTTTGAGGATTAGCACCAAAAGTCAGATATTACATCTTATATATAACTTAGCATGTGATATGGCATTTACCAGCACTATAGAAACAAAATGTTAAATGTTGCATGTGTTATCGATTCTTACTATGATGCATGCCTTTCAAGGATTCTGACCTATAGCTGCTGCACAAGGAAGGTAGAGCAAATTTTATTGTTTTTATTTAAAATGTACTCTTGTTCTTAACTTCAAAATTGAGTGCTATCTTAGTAGTTGTTATGTCTAAGGACATACATCGTTGATTTGTAGAAGTTAAGAAATATTCATAATCAGTTATAATTTTGTATGCATAAGTTTGCCTTTCTCTCAAGGTGTGAGTGTGCTTGCATTTCAGCTGTACCACAGTTGGCTGCTGGTGGTGTCTCAAATTCAGCAGATATGGCAAACATAGGTCCTGGAGGATCTGTTCCACCTCAGCAAAGGTATGTTTTTGTGCATGTGATAAAAATGAAGCAGTATGTTTCTACTGTGTTTGACTATTCTTCCTCTCTTTTGATGTAATATGTCATATTGGGAACCGGCAGTAGTAAATAAAGGATGATAGAATTTGTGTCCTTTCCAGTCTGCAGTAGTTTTCACTTTCATTTGCTGTAACACAAAATGTAATATTACATAATTTACTTTTGGTGTTTGTAATTTATATTTTGGATTGGGCGCTTTATGTTGCAAGGTGCTAAACCTCTGGTATTGTTTGCTTTTATTTTTGAATAAGTTTCATTCGTTGGCTGTTTATTTATATATAGTTGATACTTGTAGTATGTATGTACTTATTAATTTTAACGTGTAATGTTCAAGAACCATGGTCAAATTTTTGTTATATTATTTTATTCAAGTGATGTATGTTCAACACAGTGCAGCCTTTTTTGTGTTTAGACATCATGGTATAATCTTTAATAATTCACTGAGATTTGAGGTTCCGGTGTGGTAACTCTCATTTAATCACAGTCGTCTTGGTATGTGACACCTTGTACAAAGGGGTGCTGGTATATCCTTAGCCCGACCTGCTTCCCGAAAGTTGTAGGATGGAATCAATAGTGTCATTGGAAAGAGGGGTCTGTCCATGTGCTGAATTACAAGTCTTTTCTTGTTACAAAGGCTGAAAGGAAGCATGTCAGGCGATGCGCACGATTTCAACAACATGGAGACGCAGGCTGTCATCAAGTTTTTTTTCCTGCAAGGCAAGGCGCCAAAGGAAATTCACGCCATTCTGACAGAAACATTAGGGGAACATGCGCCATTGTATGTCACCATCAAAAACTGGGTGGCCCAGTTTAAACATGGTGATTTTTCCACCTGTGATGCGCCTCGTCCTAGACAACCCAAAACAGTCACCACCCCAGAGATTATTGATCATATTCACGAGTTAATCTGGGAAGACTGCCAGATTTCGGCTAAATCGGTAGCTGAGCAACTGGGCATCTCATGTGAGTGGGTTGAGTCCATCATTCATGAAGATTTGGACACGCGGAAGCTCTCCACTAAGTGGGTTCTGAAATGCCTGAATGCGGATCAAAAATGTCAGTGGTGCCAGTAGTCTGAGGAATTTTTTCGGTGCGATCCAAATGATTTCCTGTCGCAATTGGTGACCATGGACAAAAACCTGGTTATATCACTATGACCTGGAGACAAAGCAACACCCCGCCCCAAAAAATCTGCTGGAAAAGTTCTCACCTTGATTTTTTGGGATCAGGGTGGCATCCTCCACATTAATTATCTTCCAAAGGGCCAAACTATTAACGTGGCATATTACTGATCTCTGCTGGTGCAATTGAAGGACATTTTGAAGGAAAAATGCCACGGGAAGGTCACCAAGGGGGTCTCGTTCTTGCATGACAATGCCCCGGCTCACTGGGCACTTTCAACCCAGAAGAAACTGGCCTACGTGGACTTCCAGTGTCTTGATGACCCACCCTATTCTCCGGATCTGGCCCCGTCAGACTACCACCTGTTCCCTGGATTGAAAAAACATTTGAGGTCGCCATTTTTCATCCTACACAGAGGTCACTGCTGCCCCGGAGACCTGGTTGGTTGGACGACCTTCTGAATTTTTTTTTGAGTGGCTTGCAAAAGTTAGAGCAACATGCTAAGAAGTGTATTGAGCTTCGTTGGGAATATGTTGAATAAATCCTGAGTTTGGTTGCTGTAGCTTGTTTCCTTCCTCGTCGGGCTAAGGACTTATCAGAACCCTCTTGTAGCGTGGCAGAAAGTGAACAACATTCTGATGAAACCTTGTCTTTGTGTCATCTCTACCTAGTAGATGGAGGTAACAGGTCCGTCTGAAATGTCCATAAATCTCTACCAAACTACACTGGATCTCATCTTGTAGGAATTGTGTGTTTACCATTTTCTTAACTTAAAATTTAATTGGGTTTGATTTCAGATATTGCTCTTCTAAGATATGGACAGTCCAGTACTTAGTAGTTCAGAATCTGTGTCCAGAAAATCACAACTTAATTTAGAAACCAGAAATTAACCCTTTTTCAGTAGAAGTTCATGTTCCATTCCATTATCTTATAAATAAGAAGGTATGGCTTTACGTTCTGGCATAAAAATGTCTGCAGTGTGTGAGGCTCTCATGGTGGTCATTAAAGAAGGAAACAGTATTTTCCTCCCAAAGGCAGTGAATTTCTTTTGGACTACACATTGTCGCACTCCAGTAGCTAGTAGTCCTCATAATGATGGCCTATTTCAAGATATATATCTGAATTCTGTCGATTACCTTGTGACATATGAAGTATGTACTGCAACATAGATTATCTGTAGCTGTGAGAGTGATGAGGATGGTGTATCTGAAGATTCAAGCCTTTGGGGACTATGCAGTTTTAACTCATAAATAATTATTGATGTTTTGAAGGCATTACAGTCATTCAGAATATCTGTAAATCATGGCAAGTTGAGTCAGCATAACATTCCACAAGACTTGGAATCTTCATTAGCACTGCTGTGACAGCCTTCAGTCACATAGTGTTATATTTATTCTGCTGCTGTTTGGTATGTCCAGAGTTTTCAGGCTTGTGTGTTACAGTGATTCTTCGCTTATTGGAGATGGGTCAGAGGGCAAGCCTCAGTCAGACTGGACAGAGCACAAGGCTCCAGATGGAAGAACCTATTATTACAATTCAGTAACGAAGCAGAGTTTATGGGAAAAGCCAGATGAACTGAAAACTTCAGCTGAGGTATTTTTCCTTTTAGGCACACTAGATATTAGGTGATGATTGTTGTGTTGTGGGATGCCATGTAGTGTGGTAGAGGGATACCAACATTTTATGCCACTTCAATCTTCAGGGCAGATCGTCTTTGCAACATTGGTGTCTGTCAATGAAGTAACATCCAAATGCAACTATTTTAATATGTAGTGCTCTGAGAACCGGAAGTGTTAGGTATATATTGGAGCTTGAAAAGTGAAACTGTAAAGCTAATGCAGTGATATCTCGGCTAACGAGTGACCCTGCTAACGAATTTTTCAGCTAATGATTTTTTTCGCTGTTTTTCGGTCTCGGCTAATGAATATGGATTCGGCTAACGAATGTTTTAGTGGATGCACACGCTAACATAAAGCAGCAAACATGAACGGTCGGGCCATTCCAGGAGCTTAAGAGAAGTTCAATCAACTTTGGACCGATTTTTGACTTCTCCTTTAGCAAAGAGACAGAGGCCAGCTACTGAAGAAGAGGAGACTTACCTTGAATAAACTTTGAAAATTTGGAAGAAGAATAGTAAAAACG
>Ga0123355_10016019_pt1 | contig 11798 bp, 8 predicted proteins | sample TergutEmb28metaG_3_FD_89872 | JGI IMG/M metagenome (GOLD analysis project Ga0123355, IMG submission 89872) | Embiratermes neotenicus P1 segment gut microbial communities from Petit-Saut dam, French Guiana - Emb289 P1 | ecosystem: Host-associated > Arthropoda: Insects > Digestive system > Gut ...
GTCGGTGGTCAGCTCCTGCTCATGTTCCTCCACCAGCTCTTGAATATCAGCCTCATTCACCTCCAGTCCCAAAGTCTTCCCTAAGGACACAATGCCATCGACAACTGGCGGCTCCAAAAAAAAATGCTTTATGCAAACACAGACGTGGCAAAAATGCCGGTACAGTATGTATACTGTCCGGTGGTATGTATGTTGACTGTACGAACGAGGCACGCCAACTAAAACTGAGTGTTGCTGTACGCACAGTTCCGCTGCGAGGCAGGAGGGAGGGGAAAACCGGCTCAATTGTGAATACGTGACACTCAGCAGGCAAACCAGTTCTACTCGTATTGCAAAGCATCGCTCGTTTATCAAAGTTTTTGCTCGTCTTGTAAAACACTCGCAGACCAAGTTGCTCGCAATCCAAGGTTCTACTGTATAACAAATAATATCATAAAAAAAACACAAATTAAAAGAATACAGTACTTACTAGACAAAAAATAATTTACCACACCACTGCATAACAGGTGACGGGTACATTCACGCAGTTACATTATATACAAATATGATCTAAAATACAGATACAAAACTAAATATACAGTTACAGAATAAAATAAATACCCAATATAAATGCATATCCACTTTATGAGCCAAACTTTCCAATACTAATTTAGATCATATATAAACAAATTTTTTTGAAGTTCAAAATATTCATCTAAATAACAAAAGGAATTTTAATATATTTCATAAACTCTGCATTGAGATGAAACGTATACTGAACCCTTTCCATTGGACGATTAAAAAAAAAAAAACAAGTTTATCACGTTAAGCCCGTATTGACTAACAATATACCAGCTATGGCGCCAATTACTCCGAACAGACACCCCATGGAAGATTTTCACCGCTGTATTACATTACCTCCTTGTAAAGCAACTCTCCTGTACAGCAATGACATTTCTTTTAATAAAATGTTGCGTCCACTAATTACTTTTCTTTCGATTTACAATTATACCACAATTGCGCGTAAAATCTTACGCTTTCACATACACATATTCCTGACCACAGATTTTCCTGCGCAGCTGATCCAGTCACACAGCATGAGCTGCCATCTAGTCAATAGACACGGAAACATACCCCGCATATTTCCGTAACGGCAGGGGATCGTCCTAGCCCACCATACCACGCGATCTTCTGGATAAATCGCCAAATAGCTACGTCCGATGTCTGTGGCAAGTGAACGTACTAAATCACGTGAGATTTCGATCCAATCAAGTAGCAGCCATCTACTTTGGTGGCACTTGAATTATTTAAGCACACTTGAATTTACATTTCCCATTTGGCATATTCCCAGTTCAAAATGCAAGAACGTATGCTAATCGTTTTACTTGCAGGAAACACAAGCACATGTGTATCGAAAACTGTAAGAACATAGAGCGATTTCGTGGCTTAGATGCAATGCGTATCTACTGAAATTGCATACTTGTGAAAAAAACGTTGGCAAATGTCGGCGAAAACAAAACTAAACAAGCAGTCGAAACGTCTAAATATGCATGACAAAGTCGAGCCGCTCACGTTTCCCGGAATCTGTACTTTTCAATGAATTGTTGTTTGGAGCAATTCCTTCAGCGGAGACGTAATTTTTGTATTTATAAGTAAATAAAACGAGTTTTGATCATAATTGTTTTAATTTAGAACCGACATTTCCTGTCTGTGTTATTTTACAAAAACACCGATGACATAATTAAAACGCGGCATTTACAGTTTTCACATTCTTGCAAATGAAAGCCTATAGTCAAGCAATATTATTTAATGTCCTTCTTGTAACAGTTGTAATTTTAGGGTCAATTACCGAAATGGAACTACAACAAAGTGTAACCTATAGAAACACTGAAGACGATGAGTAATAACATCGAAACGCAAATATAATAACTAGGAGTTTTATAGTGCAAGGCAGTCTGAAACCCTAGTATCATTCTACAAATAATGCAAACTCATAGTAAATATAATGACTTTGGGTTTCACAACATAAATGGCAAGGACTATAATAACAACAAAAAGCCACATTTTTTTCCCCCCCTCCCGTAATTGAAATTTCAAATCTTCTGCCATATAGAGGTAAAAAGCCCTTAAGTAATAAATTTTGCATGGATAAATTGATGTTTCACATGTAAGTGGTTTAACTATCCATTGGTCTTGCAGAAGACCTGTTGCAGAATTGTCAGCTGCTAGTTCAACTTCTTGAGGCCAAAGTGCTGCCTCTTCCTGAAGACCATTTAGTCGATTCTGTTCCTCCACCAACCTCATCTCCAGTGAAACAAAACATCTAACTTTTGAGACCTTGGGAAAAGTAAGACGAAAAAAGACAGAGAAATTGTTCTGTGTCAGTCTGAATGTCTGAGAAGATGTGATGAAATGACAAGCTACCAGGGAAGATGCAATAGGGAGACAGTGCCACGGGAGGGTTTTACCTATGAGCTCACAAAATTATAAAGCTTAAAACTGGATATAAAACATTTACTGAAATACATAGATATGAAGCATCAAAACAGAAAATGACCATAAGGGAACAAAGCCATAAGCTTAACATGTTCAAAACGCAAAAATTAAAGGAAGTCACTTTTGAAACAACAGCCGTACTTCACACTTGCCTATTAGATGTTTGCAAAATCCAAACTGCAATAATAATAATAATAATAATTTCATTTTATCATAACACAGTTATTACTCCGAGTTTCCATGCTTGACTTTACCTTTTCTGTACAGCTGCAGAGCCCAGGGGGGAAAAAAAAGTTACAATCACTGTATATATTAAAAATACATTGTGAACAAATTTTATCTAAATACATCATAGCTTGTGTACAACATTTCTTTGTAATGGACTGCAAAATGAATTAAATGGACACAAGATTTCATTCTTGAAGAACCAAAAACGCCCTGTAAGATATGGTGTTTTCATGGTAAAGTCATATGAAGACCAACACTGAAAAGGGAGGCTGTATATTACTCCAAAACATCTATGCTCACCTGCCAGACGACAACAAAACTTCGTAACACAGATATAACTTTATAACCTCTGACAATGGCTATTTCACAAAAACCTATATGTTATACAATTTAGGGCAGTGAATAACTGTATCAAAAACAAATTTATTTTCAGGATTTACAGTTTTAAAAATTCTCAATATGTAATAAACTGACTAACAAATAAATTAACTATCAGTAAAAGAAGTTCCAAATGTCAAGGTTGGTATTACCAATTCTCACCAGTCAGTCACATGGCTAATCAGACCTGCCAACCAGCTGCTGTTTGATGAGCTGAGTGGCTAACCAGGTCACCAGATGTCTAGGCAGTTAGCTTCGAAATATACTGTGCTGATGACAAGAGTGGGGGCATTACAAATTACTGGGGCCCTGGGTCCAGATATGTTGCAGAAGTTGTTGTCTTTATCGGCAGTATCATTGTTGGTTGATTGTACAAATAAACCCTCTCAGACAAAGCCCAAGTCACATTGCAACAGACAGTCTGACAGGTTTAGTGTAAAGATTTTATCCAGCCCGCCTTTGCTGAGGAGTCCGAAAATTTTTTTTTTTTTCACCCGGGCCCCAACCTGCTGTTGGTAGCCCTGGAAATATCAACACCTAAGGAGGCAGGATAGCATAGTTGGTATAGGGACTGAGCTATGGCCCTGACGACAGCGAAATGTGGGTTTGATTGCTGGCAGAGGTAAGAGACTTTCTCTACTCTGAAGTGTCAAGACAATCACTGGGGTCTACCCAGCCACCTATTCAATGAGTACTGGCCCTTCAAGCAATTGCAAGGTAAATGTGTATGTAAAATTTCCTCTATGCTTAATTGAGTGCCACACTATGGAAATGTATGGGCAATTGGAGGCACATCTCTGTTCATTGACCCCAGCACTAAATGACAGCGACTGATTAGCTTCACTCCCTGGTCAGTCTAACCTCAGAGAAAATCCCTCCTGTACCTACTGACTAGAAAGCTGGGCAGGCCTTAAAGGCCATAGGGTTCTGTGACAAAGACCCAAATGTTTTGTATTGTTTTGGTGTGTTATTACACCATTTATACTGCTAGGTAATCACTAACATTTTCAAAGAATGTGCTGCTTCCATTCTCACTTCTGTCCTGAAAATTTAGGCTGTTTGCTCCTCTGTAAAGATTGCAAAAAGGACCAGACAACACGGTGTCAAAATCTAATACTTCAGCACTTCAGAACTCTGGTGCCATAACATGCAGGGGTGCTATTTATCATGAATTGTGTTTCAAGATTTGTAATTTATTGTGTTTCATTATGTGCATTTGTTGGTCAATATAACAAAAATTCTCCAAAAGTTATCAGTAGATAATGAGAATTTTATGGCCATGTCACCAGTTTGTACTTGTTCACATGAGTTCACGTGAGTCAACAGGAAGGGATGGAGGTTAGCCACATTTACTTGTATAATAAGAGGACTGTTCCAATTACAGGGAATTAAAAAAGATTTCTGTCAAAAGCTTGCATTCAGTAGTATATTTCCTGAGTATTCAATACAAAATTTTTAATTTTTACACATTAGTTTATGTTAAAAAAAAGTTGTTCCTTGATTCTGTAGATCATCTTCCCTTTTTCTTGCAGGGTGTTCTTTATTTATGACACTGTATCATGTACTGGCATTATGGCAAAACAAATTATTGGATGACTTAGAAGGATAAACTTGGAATTTGAAAGGATGGAGAAGGATCAGCTCTTGACCTAGTGCAAGGTATGTCTAAGGTGTCTGTATCCTGTCTGGGATACGAACTATTGGTATTTCAAAAACAGGAAAAGCAACGTTAGTAACAGACAGCATCCTGTTTTGTTCTTAGTACACATAAGAACGATATTTGTGTTTTGACTCACTTATTCCTTGATACACAAGAAAGGCACATTCCAACTATTCTTCATGCTCGGCAATTTAATTAACTCAGACCAAGAAACAGCAAGATGAAACAAAGTTCTGTGCACAACCACGAAGAGAAGCTCACTGACTGGTACTAGCACTAGAACTGTCATCATCATGGCAATCAAGGGCTGCCAGCTCTTGCTGTAACCTCCAGCTCGTTTCTTCACATTCTGTGGCCTGATGTTTCAGCTGAGCAAGTTGCTTCTCTTCCCTGCGCACATGACGTCTGTTCAGGTGCACATTGCAGCTCTCCATACTCTGCTCACATTACTGGAATGTTGATGCTGGTATCAGACAATCACAGATCTACTAAAGGTGACGGACTAGGAGAAAAAGAATGCATTTTGCTGCATACAGGTGTAACACTTAGGGTTACAGTATAAGGTGATGATGATGATGATGATGGTGAAGAAGAAGAAGAATAACATAAGAGGAAGAAGAGGAAGAAAAGGAAGAAGAGGAGGAAGAGGAAGAAGAAGAAGAGGACGGAGAAGAAGAAGAGGAGGAAGAAGAGGAAGAGGAAGAAGAAGGGGAAGAAGAGGAAGAAGAGGGTGAAGAAGAGGGCGAAGAAGATGCCGAAGAAGAAGAAGAAGAGGAAGAAATGGGAGAGGAAGAAAAGGACGGAGAAGAAGAGAAGGAAGAAGAAGAGGAAGAGGAAGAAGAGGAAGAGGAAGAGGAAGAAGAGGAAGTGGAAGAAGAAGAAGAAGAAGAAGAAGAAGGGGAAGGAGAAGGAGGAGGAGAAGAAAAAATAAAAGAAAAAGAAGGAGAAAGAGGAGTATGAAAGGAGTAGTAGTATTAGTAGTAGTAGTAGTAGTAGTAGCAGTCTAACATCACCTGCATCTGCACTGCAATTAACCAGCTATACAGAATGCTACTTCACAATACTCACCCAACAAAATGCACAATATTGTTCCCTAGATATTTATGTCTTAATAACGTACTGAATTTTGCTACATGTTGCAGGCCACAACGGACCATCATCAGGGGACCAAACCGTAGCAATAACGCATAAAATCAAGTTAGCCCACTTTGTCCACAGCTGATATGGTGTAAAAGAGTCAAAGAGTTAAAATGTAAGACAATTCTTTGTAGAATAGCTGCATAGATGTGCTGAATCTTGACAATGCTGTAGGCTGCCTCCGAGATTCTGTATATCAAGATCCATTACAGTTACACAACTATCGTACAAAGGATTGTCTACAGTTCATCTATTTGATTCTTTTGCACTATGTCAACTGTACATAAAAGTCTACAATCTGGTGTTACACGGTACTGCAGTGGTTTGGTTTCCTAATAATGTGATCCCTTGTGGGTCAAAAAATGTAGGAATGATCAGTGTGATATAGTTATATAAATATCTAAGTAAAAATAATGTGTATTTTTATTAATTGTTGCAAATTCGTTGTCAACAATCCACAGAATGAAAAATATAAAGTTTACATAGGATGTTCTGTAAACAGTTGCCTAGAATTCAAAAGCTTGTCGTGTAGATCTAGTTCTTAAGCACTAAATGGAGGTTAGAGTTGACCTCACACCCCTGTCGGGAAAGAACCCCAATATCCTTCAAAGAGGATGCCTGTTGGGCCCCAGAGGCAACGCGAAAGATTTGGAGAAGATAAAATTCTCTTGCCCCTGCCGGGATTCGAACCCCGGATCGTCCATTCCGTAGCCCAGTCACTATACCTTCTGGCCTAACCTGAAAATCGGTGTTACGTTACAGAAATATTAAGCAATATAAGTTTTATATTTATTTATCTGTATATTCATTGGTAAGTCCTTCAACGAACCTGTTCGTGGATCAGGATACACAGTGTCAACTGTTTTCTTTATAAGCTGAATATTAACTAAATGACAGCCGCGTAAAAATTATAAGGGCATTATTTTATCTGGCAAATATCCCATCGGCTTAAAATTCGATGTTTGTTGGTTGTGACTTGCCTCTGCAAGGAAGAGAAAAAGGTTTCCAGCACTTTCTTTAAACATGGCGAGTAGAAACGTGTCGTGAATCGCGATACGTACATTAAATGCTTGTACTCTGACTCACGGCAACGTGGAAAAGCGGCAGACACTGTGTTGCCTACCGTCATGCGAAAAGATCTTGAATGAAGAGTAATGCGAGTTGTCAGATAAATAATGTATCTGCATAGTTTAGTTTTGGGGTACGCGGTGGCGCAGTAGATTGAGGCACTGCGCTACAAACCAGAAGGTCGCGGGTTCGATTCCCGATGGTGTCACTGTAAATTTTCATTGACACAATCCTTCCGGCCGCACTATGGCCCTGGGTTGTCTCAGCCTCTAACAGAATTGGGTACCAGGAATATTTCCTGGGGGGTAAAGACGGCCCTACCACCTTCATGTGCCGACTGTCTTTAAATCTGGGAGCCTCGACCTCCTGGAATCCTCAGGGTCTGTCCAGGCCTGTAATGGGATTGCTTTACCTTTACCATAGTACAGTTCCCCAACAAGGCTTACATTTTTATGTCGTCCTTCCTCCTGTACAAGCCGTCCCCGTGTCTCAAAGTAACGACATATGTCCCTTACAGCCACGCTGCTCCTACTCAGGTCGTGTAAGGATCTCGTTCTCTTCTTTCGCTTCGCCTTCACCGCCGCATTCCCAGCGGGGCTGCAGAGGTTGTCGCTGCTCTGGGCTAGTCGCCGCCCCTGCCGGCTAAGTGACTCAAAAAGCCGTCTCTTCTCACTAACTGGCACGTAGTTTTCCACCTGTTGGCACCTCCGCAGTAGTGCCGCCATTTCTTTCTCGTCCACGTCTTCGAGGTCAGAGTCGCTGTCCGATACCTTGTACTTGGGGCCACTGCTACGTGCTCTTACAAGTCTCCTTTCCCCACACTCAGAAACACAGGTGTTTACCCTCACCCTTTGTTTCGCGCGACCCCTCTCACAGTTCGTCGTGCAGTCTTTCTCACACTCAGAACGAGAGCTTTGTCGAGAAGAATGAAAACCTTCCCTTATTAGGCTATCGTCTTCAGAGTCCACAAGCGGTATATCGTTCCCTTCACTTGCCCTTCGCCTGAAGCAACCCGCCTCTTCTTCGTACCCTCTTGTCCTAGCGATGGTGGCGGTGATTCCTAAAATGTCCAGGAACCTGACGGCCTCCAGCGGTGTCTGTCGCATCAGTTCGACAGCCAATATCTTCACCCACCGTTCATATTCCTCGTCGGTGCCCGCCTGAAAGCAACGAAAACAACGCATGGTATTTAACCTTCATGATGTAAAGGAAGTGGTAGACAGCGGACAGAGGGGTTTCCTGCGTCTTGGACGCTGGGCGAAGGGATTAACAAGTATTCACCATGCAAGTGTACAAAGTTACGAATTATTACACAGGACGGTAGACTTGTGTGCATTGTTTGGAGTAATTTTAGCAACGAAAACTGCTTAGGAGTTTGGAAATTTAAGTGTCAGGTCTGAGATTTTTCCGTATTTTTCCACAGTTGTGAGGCAAATGCCAAGGCATAACTCGCAAAGACGGGGCACGGCCCGCACTCTTCCCACTAGGTGATAATTTTTAAGCGGTTCATCGTTAATCTTAGTTTGAGAATTCTGGGTTCAAATCCCAGAAAGCTTTCCAAACAAAGTTGTTAATTGTGTTGTTCTATGTATTGTTTGTGTATGTGTGTATACTGTACTACAGCCACCGGGTGTCAACCCAATTGCAGTTAAATATATCATATCATATTCATTTAGTAGTCTGTCTTACGACAGGTCCAAAGCCTCTTCCAAATCGAGCTCTCCACATAGTGCCATCTAGATGATATGATATGATATGAATAAGATATGATATGATATATGATATATATATCATATCTTATTCATATCATATCACATCATATATCATATATTTAAAAACTGTCTCTTGCAAGGATTGCCAAGAAGTAAGGTGTCCTAGATCAGAGCACTTAAATGAGAAATGGTTATAACTTCAAGAGTAGGTCGCATATTACACGGAATTCTCATTATTTTTCAACATCATCCCTGAACAAATTGTTGCATTTGCCTCATCATGGCACATTTCAACCAAACGAGGAAGAAGAAATGGCTGTTTGTGATCGTATGCGAATGCACGAGACCGCTTCATAACAAGGCGCAACTTTTACTCGTGACAAGTTGGCACGAGTGCATCAATGTGCTGGCGGATTACATTAAACATTACATTTCATAAGAATAAATGAGGTACGATTAAGATTGCAATGATTTCTCATTTAATTTTTATGACTTAGGGAACCGTGTTTAATGGACAATCTTCGTACAGCATGCACTGCACACACGTATACATATCTGAAGCTTTCCGTTCCACAGCTGGGAATTTGTCTGACTGGCTGAAACTTCCCCTGAAAGGCATTGCTCCATGGAGTTGTTCACTTTGACAATGGAGCAATTGGTCTCTGTCCTGGGAAGGTGTTTATTGTAGTTAAAAATACATGAACACTGAACGCGAGGTAAGGCACAAAACTGTAGCCTTTGTCACCTTGAGCGTACTGACATCGAGGAGTCGGAGATAGTTGAGGGCACTTGCATGAATCGTGGTGGTGCTGATGTTGACAAGAAGGTCAATGATTAAATTAAATTAAATTACTTGTTCATTTACGTGCTGATTCAACTGATTTTGGAATAATTGCAAAATAAGTGCAAGTACAGGGGTGCTGAAAAGTCCTTAGCCCGACCAGGAAGGAAACAAGCTAATGTTTCTGTCAGAAGGGCATGAATTTCCTTCGGCGCCTTGCCTTGCAAGGGGGGGAAAAAAAAACATGATGGCAGCTCGCGTCTCGATGTTGTTGAAATCGCGCACGTCCCTGACATGCTTCCGAGCTTGTCTCCTCCCTGGTCGGGCTAAGGACTTATCAGCACCCCGTACAAAAACATTACATATAAAAAAGCAACACAACAAATCCCACCCCCACCCTCAAAATAATATTTCGATCAAATTATTGTTAATGTACGTGCTGGTTCAACAGCACAATGGACAATTACAAAATCAGCATAAATATACAGAGAACAACACAATTAAAACAAGAGAGGCAATGAAAGTGTAATGAAACTGAGTCGAGTTCGTGCAACCGCTGTTGCAGTGGAAAAGCAATATGTATTACATACTCTGAGTGTGTGTTTGTAGCCTTAGTTACTCAGCAGGCAAAGCGCATGTGCCATATCGTCATCTGTGGCCTGACCGGCTTGACAATAATTTTTCCTCATTACCTCACAAACGACACGATTTTCGAAAAAAAAATGTTACTGAACACAAATTTGTGTTTGGATTTCCTCTACAACTTTTGTCTGAAATGAGCGAGATATTGTCAAAAATGTATATTGGTCTTCATGTAAAGTAACCGTCATTCTAGTCCGATGTTAGCGAAACTTGAATTTTCTGCACAGATTTTCGAAAAAATATTCAAATATCGAATTTCATGAGAATCCATCCAGTGGGAGCCGGGTTGTACCATGCGGACAGACGGAGGGATAGACATGACGAAGCTAATAGTGAGGTTTCCGGAATTTTGCGAAAACGCCTAAATAAAAATCAAAAGAATAATATAAAAAAAAACACTCAAACGACAAGCAAAAATGAGGTTAGTTTAATTGCCGACTCAGCAGTCCACTTCAGTCCAATTCAGTCCCACTACATTCAGTGCTTGTTCAGTAAGGCGCTGACTCAACAGCCTAATGACAGTGTTAAGGATGATGACGATAGAACATCCTTGATTAGCCAGTCAAGTTCTCGACTTTGCGCTACTTCTGGTGTAGAAAATGCAATTACGTCAGTTAAACTGTTGTTATGTTCTTAACTGTCGAGGCGTCCAGGAAGAAAGGCTCCCACTGACATCATACGGCTTGTGAGTGTAAGTAATGCATTAATCATGGAAGCATAACGGCGACCCGTCACGCTATATTTAACTGTTAATGATGCTGCATTGCGGTCAGGTCTACGGGTCTAGGAACAGCGAAAACAATGTGTTGACGGGAAGAGGACGTTTCTTTCTTCCTCCTTTCCCACATTCTTTTGTATTTATCCCTTATGTTACACCTTTGGTGTATTTTATTTTACTATGTTTGTGTTTATGTATATGTCTTATATATCATATATTGTATATATTATATTATACATATTATGGGAACCTGGATAGGGCAGCCAGCATAGCAACTCGCTACGGGCTGGACGGTCCGAGGATCGGATTCCGGTGGTGAGAGGGATTTTCCGTACCCGTCCAGACCGGCCCTGGGGCCCACCCAGCCTCCTATGCAATAGGTAACGGGTCTTTCCTGGGAGTAAAGTGGCCGGGGCGTGGCGGTGACCACCCATCCCATCTAGCGCCGAGGTTAAAGAAAGAGTAGAGCTGAACATCTACTCCCCCTCTGAGCCTTCGTGGCCTGTTCTAGGGTGAACTTTACCTTTACCTTTACCGTTTATATATTATATTATATTATATCATATCATGTCATATAGATCATATCACATATCACATCACACCGTTTCACATCATAAATAATAAACCATAAATCATATATCATATATCATACATCATAAATCATATATCATGTATCGTGTATCATGTATCATATCATATATCATATCATATCATACATCATATATTATATTATATCATATCATATCATATCATATCATATATCATATCATATCATATCATATCATATTATATTATATCATATCATATCATATCATATCATATCATATCGTATATCATATATCATATCATATCATATATCATATCATATCATATCATATATCATATCATATCATATCATATCATATCATATCATATCATATCACATCATATCATATCATATCATATCATATCATATCATATCATATCATATCATATCATATCATATCATATCATATCATA
>Ga0123355_10016020_pt1 | contig 11798 bp, 5 predicted proteins | sample TergutEmb28metaG_3_FD_89872 | JGI IMG/M metagenome (GOLD analysis project Ga0123355, IMG submission 89872) | Embiratermes neotenicus P1 segment gut microbial communities from Petit-Saut dam, French Guiana - Emb289 P1 | ecosystem: Host-associated > Arthropoda: Insects > Digestive system > Gut ...
CCCTGCTCTGAAAATCGTCAAGAAATAAGGAGAGTCCTAACACCCTCGCGCCGACGAGCCACAATTTTCATGAAAATAGGAAAATCTAAAAGATCTGCACCCGGTTGAATCGTTTGATGACCTGATTGGCTTCCGACGCTCGGTAGTGGAAGCGCCGGTTCCCATCGCCAGTCCGACTGTCACCAGCCTCTGAAGCGTGCTCCTCAATGGCCTCGAGCAGGTCGCTCGTCCGTCCGTCGTGGAGGAAGAAGATCCGCTGGCCTACACCCCAAAGAGGAGTGGTGCGAAACTCGTCGGGACCGGCGTTACCCTGAACGATGTCATCCGCCAATCCGGGACCCATGTGGTGCACCATCAAGTCGGAAAACAGGTTCGCGGGCCGGTCGACCAGCACTGGAGTGGTAAAGGCGCCGCCAACCCCGCCAGGTCCCTGGGGAAAGTCGGAGACCGGAGCACCGGCCGTCTGCATCGTCGGCCTGTGGCAGATGGCGCATCCCACGGTGTTAAATACGGTGACTCCGTGGTTCGCACTGGCGCTCGGATGCGCGGCCGGTTTCGGGGCGTCCATCTCCCGCATCATGACCATGAACATTTGCCAATCCGGCAATTCGTGCAGAGGATTGTCAAATGCCTGATTGTCCTCGTCGGTTGTTTGGGTGCGATTGATGTCGTTCGGTTCGGACTTGTCAGCGCCGCAGTCGGTTTGTTCGTCTACGGAATTGGGGAACACGTCGTTGGTGATGCCCATTTCAACGTTGTAAGCTTCGCTGGCGAAAATTGCGATCGACTTGTTCTGGGCCTTCCAGCCAAAGCGAGAGATGGTGCCGTCGTTAGCGCTGAGGTTCGGATGTCCCGCGATGCCATCGCTCAGCGCCACTCCCGCCTCGTTGACCTGGCCGATCTGAAGACCCATCGCGGCGGCTTGTCGCAGTGCCGCCGCGTGGTTGGCCAGAATTGTGCGGTCCGGAATCGATTCAATCAGCCCCAGCCCGAACAGTTGGAGCGGAATCCGGAAGGAAAGATTATGGTTGGCGAGTTCCGTGGCGAAATCGAACTGCTGCGCTTGGCATTCGGTGTTATACGGGTCGGTCTGGATCCCGGTAGTCACCCAAAGCTGATGCACGAAGCCGTTGCGCGTTCCGTCTGGATTAAACCTGAAGCGGACCTCGCGGATGGGACCGAACCGCTCCTCGAAAACCGGCACAGTATTCTGTTTTCCGAAGCGATGGGGAATCAGGTCGAATTGCGGATTCTGCGGCGTTTGGCCCTTGCCGGAGACGACATGGCTGATGCCGTTTGTCACGACGTTATGGGCCGCTATGAAACCGCCGGATCCGCCCAGAATCGGCTGCGAGTGGCAGACAAAGCAACTCTCGCCGTTGTGCCGGGTGCCCAGTCCATTGGAGTTAGTCAGCGTTTGAGGGAAATCCGGATCGAGTTCGGTGCCCGCCGGAACAAACGGCGGTCCCACGGGATTCCCGTCGCCCACGCCTTTTAGCTCGGGTGTCGAGCAGGAATCGCAGGTGGATTCCAACTGGCCCGCGCGCCTGACGCCTTCCAGGAACAGCTGGAGTTCGTTGTCGGTCAACTTGAGATCCGGGTGGTTCGGGTTCGGGCTAATCAACGGTGGATGCGGAATCGCGATGCCCTGCGCTTGCAGGCCGCCGCCCGTGTTGGCCAGACCACCCCGAACGCCTGGGTCCTTTTGTCCATAGACCCTGGGAGCAATCAGCCCCATGATGATCGTATAGAGTGCCATTGCCACGAGGGCTTTCTGGCATCCACCCTTCAGGCTTTTCTGAGCGACACCCTGCAACCATTGCATCTCATTTATCCTCAGCTTGTTGTCGGCCGGCGGAAAAGCGCGAGCCGGCTTGGAGTCGTGGCGCGGAACTCACTCTAGTTTTGCAACTTTGCATACTCTGTTTTGGCTTGTTTCAAAATAGGAACATCCGGATCAGCATCTTTCCAGAGCGTAAGGAAATCCTGGTACGCGGAACGGGCCTTGGTGGTCTCACCCTGTATGGCATAAGCGCGCGCCAATCCGAGTCGGGCCAGCGCTCCCCATGGAAAGTTCGTCACCACTCCCCGGTGGTCGATAAACTTTTGAAATTCTGCTGCCGCGGCATTCCCGTCCTGCAGCATGAGATAGGCTTCTCCTCGCAAATAGACGGGGCACAAGGAAACGCTGAGTCCTGTTGGGCTCCCGAGTTCCATCGTGCTCGATGCCTGCAGTAGTTCGATTGCCCGGCGCGGGTCTTTGCGCTCTAAGGCGACCCCGGCCCGAATGGTAGGCAGCCAATACCTCTGAACCAGCGTGTCCAAGGGGAATGCCTTGTCGAGTTCGGAAGCCAGTTTCTCCGCCGCTGCCGTGTCACCTGCTCGAGCCAGGACTAGTGCCGCGATGGCCCGCACGTCGCGGTTCGCAGACAGATTTTGTGCGGCGCCGACATTGGCCCGTGCCTGCGCACGATTGGCCGACTCCACCTCGCGCAGCCCGGCAAGTGCCTCATATCCCGCAGCACTCTCTTTGGCGTCGTTGTACTGGGCTGAATCCATCGCACGCCGGGTCAGCTCGCGTGCCCTTCCTAACTTTCCATACCAGGCCTCCGTGTCAGCTTGCATGGCCAGCAACAGGTCTTCCGTGCCCGGCCTGCCTATGGCACTGGCCGCCAACTTCTCCATCTGCGCCGTGTCGCCTTTCAAGAAAGCCAATACGTAGAGCACAGCTGAAAGGGTTTCGTTCTCCAGCTTCCGCTCTTCCGCCCGTTTGTCTGCTTTCTCCGCCTCCTCCAGGCGATTAAGGTTCACATTAGCGATGGCAAGGTCGACATAGGTGGTCGCAGAATCCGGGTCGAGGCGCATCGCCTCCTTGTCTTCGCCCATTGCCTTTTCATAATTCCCGAGGTAAGTGAACACGACGCCCAGGTTGATGAGAGGCGTAGAGTCTCTCGGGTATGTTTGCCGCCACAGTTCATAGACCTGTGCGGCCTTCTCCAGTTCCCCGGTTGTGAGGAAGTAATATGTTGATTCGATCTGGAATCGCTCCCGTTCGCTCACCTTCTCGCGCAGCTCGAAAGCCTTACGCGCATTTTCTGCCCCGCGGCCAACTTCGTTGAGGTTTCTGTACATAACCGAGAGGGCTTCGTAGGACAAGGCGAAGTTCGGGTCGAGTTCCACCGCCCGTTTGAAGAAAGGCAACGCGGCCGCACTGCTGCCCATCGCAATGTGCGTTTTATGTCCCAGACTGTAAGCTTTTAAGGCCTCCAACGACGGCGTAGTCGCCTCCTCCAGTGGGGTTCCGTATCTTTGAACCGAGCTCAGCGACTCGCCAAGCCGGCCGCGCATAGTCGCGGCCGCGGCGTCCACCGCCTTGAGCACGACTTCCTTGCTCGGCGCCTGCTGCTGCGCTTCGGCCAGCGTGTCCCCGGTCTGGCAGTTCACCGCCTTCAGGCCAATCACGTACTGGCTGCCGAGCGCGACAATGGAGCCTGTTAGTGTCGCTTTGCTACCTGTGCGCTGGCAGATCTCGCGCGCAACCTCCGGCGTCACGCTCTCACCAGCCTGACGCCCCATCAGCTTCAGAGTGCCGTTCACCTTGCTCTCGGAAAGCAGCTTGAGAAATGGCGATTGCTCAAGCTGAACCGCGAGTCCTTGCTTCAGGGTGTCGTCGAAGACCGGGTTGCCGGTAGTATTGCTGAAGTCGGAGAGCACAATCTGGTCTTTGTCCGTGAGCTTTATGGTCCGGTGGGAGCGCCAATACTTGACGCCAGCGGTTATCCCCACCGCGGTTGCAATCATGATCAACGAGCTGAAGACCCAACGTCTTGTCGCCTCAGACTTAAGTTTCTCGTGTCGCGGAGAGGACTCAGAGTGCTGGACTTCAACCAATGCCTGGTGTAATTCCGACCCATTTCGATAGCGTTGGTCGCGCGCCTTCTCCAGACACTTCGTTATCACCACGTCCAGTTTTGGCGAGATCGCAGGCGTAAATTCGCGCACTGGCCTGGGGTCGTCTGTGAGCACTGCTTCTTGCTGGATTCGTTCCGTCTCATTTGTGAAGGCACGATCGCCGGTTGCCATCTCGTACAGCACGACTCCGAACGAGAAAATGTCGGTACGGACGTCAAGCGGCTCGCCACAAATCTGCTCGGGGGACATGTAACCAGCAGTACCCGGCTTCCATCCCGAGCGGGTAAGGACAGGGTTCGAACCGATCCCCTCTGGACCAGCCGTCGCAGCGGGTTCCTGGGTCTTACCAGCTTCCAGCACCTTGGCCACACCGAAGTCTAGAATCTTCGCGACCTTCTTCTCGGTGACGAAGATGTTCGCAGGCTTAATGTCGCGATGGATGATGCCCTTTTCATGCGCCGCTTCCAGTCCACTGGCGACCTGTACGGCGATATCCAGTCCTTGAGGATCGGTCAAGCGAAAGGCTCCGTCGGCGAGATGCTCCCGCAGCGTCTTGCCCTTTAGCAACTCCATCACGATGAAGGGCTGGCCTTCGTATTCGTCGAATTCGTAAATGGGGCAAACGTTGGGGTGGCTGAGCGACGAGACGGCGCGCGCCTCTCGCTCGAAGCGCTCGCGCGCTTTCGCATCGCCTCCGAGCTCTTCCGGGAGAAATTTCATCGCCACCCTGCGACCCAGCATCAGGTCCTCTGCCATGTAGACGACTCCCATCCCCCCGCCACCTAGGATCTCGAGTACACGATAATGAGAAACTTTCTTGCCAATCAGGTGAGAGGCCGGAGAATCTATCGGCGGCGAAACCGGCGGCGGGACAGGTGCTTGCGATTCTGTAGGCAGGGGCTCGGTCCACACGACCGATGCCTTCCAACGATACCCGCGCCGCGCCAGGGTCTCGACATATCTGGGCCGCTCAGCCGAGTCACCTAAAGCGACACGAAGGCGCCTGATGGCCGCGCTGATGCTATTTTCGAACTCGACCACCGTGTCATTGGGCCAAAGTCTTTGCTGAATCTCTTGCCGAGTGACCACCTCGCCCGGCCGCTCCAGCAACATGGCAAGCACCTGGAACGATTGCTCCTGCAGCCTGATCCTTTTTCCGTTGTTCGACAGCTCTCCCGACCGCAGATTGACTTCGAAGGAGTCGAAGCGGGCCAGGTAAGCAGACTGGGCAACCTCTTTCACGGGGACTAACCGCGGCAGATTGTAACATTCCCGCCCCTCGCAATAAACCAGCAGCTTTGACCGTGTCTGATGTAGAGGATAGAAGATAAACTGTTTCTGAGACTTAGGAGGCATGGCTCCGGGCCCCGTCGCTCCCGGCGGGTACCGGGAACTGGAGCGGGTGAGCCGCCCCAGGCTGCATAAGATCTTGATGCAGGGAGAACTTCGCCCGCATAAGGAACTTTCTAGGCATGCCGACCGTCCTTTCGTGCCTCTGACATTCGCAGTACAAGACAATTGGTTCAAAAGAAGCATTCCCGTCCACAGGGCTGTCATCGAGTGATGGCCATGTTTATTAACGTGGCCATGATATATATCGCGGCCATGTTAGCAGGCTTCAAAATCGCATAGCAGAATTTGACAATCTCCTGGCCAAGACGCTTCAGAAGGCGGGATGGTACGTAAAGAAGTCGCCGCGATCCGTAGACAACGGCGCCGACATCGTGGCTCGGAACGGCAAGAATATTTATGTCTTCCAGCTCAAGTCGTTATCGGAATCAAGGAAAGACAGAGCTATTCCCTTGATTTCACAGGCCATTCTGGAAGCCCAGAGAGCAGCTGCCCGGATTACCGGCAGCGCAATTCCCGTCGCTGTGCTGGCCTCCGACCATGTTTCGGATTCTCTGTCGGAACACGTCAAAGACTTCGCCTTGCGTAATGCTCCCGATGTCGGGGTCGGAATCATTGACGCCGAAGGCTTCCGCCGTTTTCGAGGCCATGGCTTGGAAGTTCTCAATGCGGAGAGGTCGCAAATCATCGAAGGCCATCCCAAAGAGGTTTCCGCTGGCAACCTATTCTCTGACCTAAATCAGTGGATGCTAAAAATTCTCTTTTCTAGAAGCATCCCGGATTCCCTGCTCGCTGCTCCGCGGGGCCACTATGAAAACGTCTCTCAGCTAGCCGCCGCGGCGGGCGTTTCTACGATGAGTGCATTCCGGCTTGTGCGTCAGCTTTCTGAGGAAGGGTTTCTCGACGAAGTAGGCGGGATGAGGCTAGTGCGAAGCGATGAACTGCTGGAACGATGGGCGAGAGCGAGTCATTCTCGTATGCATGAAATTCCCGCGCGTTGGATCTTAAGCGGCGAGAAGGACACGTTTCATGCCGCTCTTCGATCATATGCAAGCAGAATGCGGTCCAGTGTTCCACGCCCTAAGACTGACCAGTTGCGCAGAGGGAAGCCCCGGCTCTGCCTTGCGCTCTTTGCCGCTGCAGAAACTTTGGGCTTCAAGTTCGTCCATGGAACCCCGTCGCATCTCTATATAGAGAGCCTCGATAGGAAGGTTCTCCGAGAACTCGGCTTGTCACTTGAAGCTGCAGACCATCAGGCAGATGTATTGGTGAGAGTGCCGAAAAATCCTGAGGCAGTGTTCCGCGCAGCAGTAGAGCGCGACGGTGTGCCGGTCACCGATATTCTGCAGGTTTGGCTCGATGTCTCAAACCATCCCGCACGCGGGAAAGATCAGGCCGATCTCATCGGTAAGCGAGTATTTTCCCGAATTCTTGACAAGGCAAATGCATGAATGCGAATCCCGAGTCTGCGTCCTTCGCGAGGCTCGTGGAATCTTTGACGCCCTGGCTAGACCCGGTGGTCATCATCGGGGGTTGGGCGCACCGCCTACACCGATTGCATCCTTTAGCCCACCCACTCCAATACGAACCACTGGCAACACTTGATGCGGATATTGCTCTTCCGAGGCGACTGAGTCGCCGGAGATGAGATTTACCAGCGGCGCTGCAATCTGGGATTGAGTGGGATTTTCCGCCCCTGAGGGTGAAGGACAGTCCACATCGCAATCCAGATACGGCAAACGGCACAGGGGGTGCCGAAGCTGGGCAACGTTTCAGATCGGCAGATGACGTAGCGGTGGCCGCTGCAGAGTTCGTGAGTGTTCCCGGAACTTCGCAGCCTGTTGGGTCATCTTCTCCAAATCCACACCGGACAGGAGTATGAGAGCCTTTATCGCACTAATGTGCGCACTAACTTAAGACATTTGAAAATTTAATCGTTCTAGGTTACTTTTCCATCCCTCCTTAGCTTAGCTGGAGCTCGGCCTCCACCGGCCGCCGTTGATGCGGAGCTCATATCGCTGGGTGGAGAGCTGGAGAGAAATTCGCGAACGATGCGAGAATTCGCCACATAGGCGGTCGATTCAGCGTGGTCAGATTGTCTCTCCGACGGCTGTTTCGGACTGGACCACTCTGGCGGATATTGTGGATCTGCTTTTGGAGCATTGTCGGGGAGAATAATGACGATCAGCGATGCGCAAAAGGATGTGCGGGCTACATTCCTCGGAGGGTTCGCCGGTCAGCTGGTTTCTAGCTGCATATGGTTTGCCTCGGCCGCTTTGGCCACCTGGTACTCGATCAAGGCCGGTATTGTGATGCTGGTCGTAGGCGGTTTCTTCATCTTCCCATTGACTCAGCTGCTGTTGCGAGCGATGGGCCGGTCCTCTTCACTGCCGAAGGGGCACCCCATGAACGCCCTGGGCATGCAGGTCGCATTCACCCTGCCGTTCAATCTGCTCGTCGTTGGGGCGGCTACTATGTATCGCTTGAACTGGTTCTATCCCGCTTTCATGATCGTCCTGGGGTCACACTACCTGCCGTTCATTTTTCTGTATGGCATGCGGCAGTTCGCTGCTCTCGCCGGGCTCCTGATCTCCGCCGGGCTCCTGATTGGCCTCTACGTGCCTTCGAGCTTCAGCTTGGGTGGTTGGCTGACCACAGCGACACTGTTGGCGTTCGCTCTCCTCGGACGAAGAACAGCCCTCCAGGAAAAGAGCTGACCTTCGGCGGAAGCGCGGTATTGGTCCGAGCCCCTGGGCGAAGATTGCCGAATTCGAAGGATGTGAAAGAGCGCATCACTGGCCCTTGTACGACGGGTAACACCGGTCGAGGCCAGAGTGATGACTGCGACGGTCAAATTGCGCCTGGTGCCGAACTCAAGTTTCGGCAAAGCAGGTTCCTCAGCAACGAGGGATCACCAATGTAATTAGGCGAGAGCAGTACCCGCGCTCCAACTTCCACACGACCAGACTAGATTTTGCGACACCAGCGATCGCCGGGTTGGGCGATTGCTCCAGTACAGGTGTGACGCAGTAGTCTATTCCAGCAACTCTTCTGTCAGGACAGCGCCTCCCATGGATGGGATGACGGCAGAGACTTTCACGACTTTGTGGGAGTCTTTCGCGACCCACAAGGTTTCTTTGTCTGCGCCGCCGTCGGCGGAGGAGAGTTCGACGCGGATGGCGTCGAAGGTTCCAGCAGGGACGGTGACTTTCTCCGTGCCGGCGACGTTGAGTTGCATCAGTTTCACTTTCTGCGCCTGCGGGTCGAAGTTGCGGAATGACGTGGTATAGCCATCGGCGAGAGGCAGGCAGGCGATCACCTGACCGCTGCCGGCTGCGTCGGCAAAGAGCGGGCCGCCGAGGTCGACAGCTACTGGCTTTTCCTGGCCATTGATCGTCATTTTGCCGGCCGCCTGGTTTCCGTTGAAGTCGAGATCCACCACGGCGTCGGTGCCTTGTTTGAGGCTGCGCTTCTTCAAGACGAGAGTGGACTTTTCCAGGCTGGCGACATCGGTGACGGTTCCCTGCGGAGTGTCGACCGTTTCGGTGGCGGTCCAGACGCTGCCGTCGTCTTTAATCGCAGTATCGACCTTGAGGTCCATCTTCTGACCTCCGGCTTCGAGAGTGGCCTTGTATTTGTATTCGCCGGATTCGAGATTCATCGCGGGTTTCGGGGCGCCGATCGAATTGGGATCGACTTTCTTGGCGAGCACGACCGTTTTCGGATCGACCGAAATCTCTTTCAGGCGCGCCAGAACTTCGGTGGTGCCTCCCTCCTGATATCTGCCTCCAAGATGCTCGGCGAGGAATTTTTCCGATGCCATGAACAACGCCATGTTGTTAACGGGGCGGGCGAATCCGTGACCTTCGTCGGGTGCGAGGATGTATTCGACGGGGAATCCGCGATCGCGCAGGGCAATGACGATTTGCTCGGCTTCGCGGCGGTTAACGCGGGGATCATTGGCTCCCTGCGCGACTAGGAGAGGGGTTTTGATTTTGTCGGCCGAGTGGAGAGGCGAGCGTTCGATGAGCAGCGCTTTGCCTTCCGCAGTGTTGGGATCGCCCATACGCTCATAAAACACTTTGCGGATCGGTTCCCAGTAGGGCGGAATGGAGTCGAGCAGCGTGATCAAGTTCGACGGACCGACGATGTCGACGGCGGCGGCGTACACCTCGGGAGTGAAGGTGACTCCCGCGAGGGTGGCGTATCCGCCGTAAGAGCCGCCCAAGATGCCGACTCGCTTGGGATCGGCGATGCCTTCGGCGACCAGATACTTCGCGCCCCAGGTCACATCGTCCTGCATCTTGCGTCCCCACTCGCGGTTGCCGGCGTCGAGGAATTTCTTGCCGTATCCGGTGGAGCCACGGAAGTTGGGCATGAGGACAGCGTATCCGCGGTTGGCGAGGAATTGCGCCAGGCTGTTGTAGCTCCAGTAGTCGCGCGCCCAGGGTCCACCATGCGGGACGAGCACCGCGGGAAGATTCTTTGCGGGCACTCCTTTGGGCAGTGTCAGGTATGCGGGGATCTCGAGGCCGTCGGAGGATTTGTAGTGGACGGGTTTCATCTCGGCGAGCGCTTCGCGGGGAAGCTTTTCGCGAATGATGTACTGCGGAGTGAGTTTGTGAGTTTTGCGATCGAACAGGACGGTTTCGCCCGGTTCGACGTCGCTCGAGGCGCTGACCAGCCAGACTTGTTCATCGAGTGTGCGGGAGACGAGGTTGACGTCTTTGCCGGGAAACTTTTTCTCGAGCCATCCATAGTCAGCGCCGAATGCCTTGTCTTTGAAGTAGTGACGGGTGCGTTCGTCGGTGTAAGAGGTTTCGACGAGTTCGTCGGTGGCTTCGGAGAACACTTCGCTGCCCAAGTCGACTTTCTTGAGTGGGTCCGACTCGACGGTTTCAGTCTTTCCGGTTTCCGGATCGAACAGGACAAGCGAGGTCAAATTGACATCGGCGCCTTTGTTGGTTTCCATGTACACGCGCTTGCCGTCGCGATGAAAGCGAACCGGGTCGCAGGATTCAAAGACATTGCAGGAATAGACCTTGGTGAATTTGTCGGCGTCGACGCGGAGGATTTCGGTGTCGCCATTTTCGGCGCTGCGGGTGGCGGCGCGGAGCTGTCCTTTGAGGTCGAAGACCCACCCGGTGATGCGTTCGGTATTGGTGCGGATGAGGGTCTTCTCTCCCGTCGAGATTCTCAGCTTGTAGAGATCGTGCCACGCCTTGTCGCGGTTGTTGAGGCCGATGTAGACGATGTCGGGATCGCTCTTGGGAACGTTATAGAGCATGATGCGCACGCCTTTGAGGCCGGTCAGATCGCGGGAGGGCGGTGCGTCGGCGCCGGCTGCCGGCTTGGCGGCGGGATCGACAGCATAGGCGTTGAAGTTCTCGTCTCCGTCGTTGTCTTTGACGTAGAGGATGTACTTGCTGTCGCGTGTCCACAGGAAGGCGGGGATAGGACGCTTCGTTTCGCTGGTGAGCAGGTGGGCGGCGGAGAATGGCTCGTCCACGGTTTTGACGTAGATGTTGCGGGTATCCTTCCACGGCCTGAGGAAGGCAACGTAGCGGCCGTCGGGAGAGATCTGGGCGGCGGCGATTTCGGGGTTGCCGAAGATGAGTTCGCGGTCGATGAGAGGAGGCAGGCCGGTGGCCGCGCTTTGGTCCTGCACGGCGAAAGCAGAGGTCAGGAGAAGTAGGGACAGGAGGCAACGGAGGAGATTCTTCATGGGAATTTCCTTTCTCTCTCGAGTACGCGCCAGAGTTGGCGGTGGTTCCGCGGGAGTCGGGGTTTGCGGGTGATTCCGGCTACGTTGGAACGATACTACAACATGCGGCTGGAGATTAAATTGCTTGCTCGACGACAGCAGATTCCTTGCGCGTCGTCTCCGCGCTGGCACGGGGCTGCGGACGGCTCGTGCGACAGCAATGGCCGCTCATGCACGACTCTTACATTTTTGAGCGGATCCTTATGCGGAAGGGGAGCAGCTTGTAAACCTGGACTGGCATAGGGCGCGGTTGTATGTTGTAGGGGCCGGTGCATTGGCCACTTTTGAAGTGATCACTGCGGTTGAGGTCTAGCACTTCATGCTTTCCCTACGTCCCGGTTGTGCTTTTTGCTTCGATGCGCGCACGCGCCGTTTCAATCGCAGAATGGAGTGTCTCACGCAATACCGCGCGCGGCGGTAACGCCGTCAACTATTCGGCTACGTGGATGCCAGCCGCTCCGCTGCAAAGGCGGCCATCCCGCGATGTGACGGGAAGCAGGCTACAACTGAGCCTCCTCTGCCGTCCCTGGCCGGAGTCTCCGAAATAGCCTGCCTTTACTTTCTGTTCCGTCGCTCGCGCATGACGGTCGTCAAAACTTCAGCTTCTTATTTCGCCTGCGCCAGCCCCTCAACAACTGCAGCACGCTTATCGAGTATCTGGTTCCAGCCCTCTAATTGACCGCTATTTTTCGCGCTCTCCATGGGTTCATTTCCAATGAAGGTGAGTTTCGTCTGGCCGTTTCCTAGATCCTCAAAGATGGTCACGTCGTAC
>Ga0123355_10016022_pt1 | contig 11797 bp, 8 predicted proteins | sample TergutEmb28metaG_3_FD_89872 | JGI IMG/M metagenome (GOLD analysis project Ga0123355, IMG submission 89872) | Embiratermes neotenicus P1 segment gut microbial communities from Petit-Saut dam, French Guiana - Emb289 P1 | ecosystem: Host-associated > Arthropoda: Insects > Digestive system > Gut ...
GTTCACGGTTACGCACTGATTATAAAGACTTCTGGGATATGGCTACTGAATACGATACAGTAAATCTGATACATGTTCCACAATCTGCATGTGAGAAGCCAACCCTAAACCCTGCCATCACTAGGCTTTTTGCACAAGAAGCATATAAATACCTAGACGACAACTCACTAGATTCCGCATTCTGCACCAATGCATTATTAGGTGAAACCTTAAATCGAGAACTGATTGAAAGATATATCTGTAACCGTCTCAAGAAAGACTATACTGGGACAATGAATAATTTAGAACTTCATGCATCATTGGGGGAAGTTTTAAGGATAGTTACTAGACGCTCTGATTTGAAAAAAGGGCGTGGACGTAATGGAGATGTTGTTGTTTTGAACTAAATATACCCACAACGATTTTTCAAGCCAATTATCACAAACCAGAGAGGGAGAATATTATGATATCAAAAAGAGCATCCAAAGTAGCTGGTATATCACCCCAAACTGCCAGCAAATTACTTGGTACACGAGCAAGTGCTTTGAAAGCAGTATCTGCTAAAGGAACAATATCTGTTGGTGTGAGAAGCGTAGCAACATCGGGTGCACATTCTGTTATATTGAATCCATTTGTACCAATGATTATATTAAGAACAAGAGAAATAGATTGTAATGAGTATATGCTACCAATTGACCATGAATCAACTATAACTTTTACTGGCAACGAGCAGGTATTCACTATTGATGATGAATGGGAAGGAATGTCTAATTTACGAGATATACTTGAGCAAGGTTATAGATGGGCAAATGCTCGTTTAGTATCCAATGTATTGCGTAATGTTAGAAGGAGCATAACCTTTCATCGTTATCTAGCAAAGATACAAGTACGCAGGGGAATAATAGAACATAGTGGGAAAATACGTTTTGAGGACATTGATACACTGGATGGTTATTATGCTTCGGACTCTCAATGTATAGCAAAAGATCCAGAGCATTTATTTAGAACAATGGGGATTCGGCTTATTAGACGGCGGGAAACTTATTATGATTTATGGGATGGTACTCGAGGCAGGGTAAATAAGATTAATGCACATACATTTATGAATGGTGAAATTGATAATGTATGTGTACAAGATGTACAACAGGTTCTTAATGATATGATTAATTCTCGACCTAGCAATGAAGCTAACCATTCAACTAGCATTTTTGGACGTGTACTTCAAGTTTTTCTTAGATGGCGACCAGAGGAAAGAGTAGCAATTATAACTTTAACGGAGGTATCTCGTGTAGCATCAGTAACAGCAGAAGATAGAGAAATAAATGAATATTTAATAAGAGCTACATTTGCTACGTATGGTTCAATTGATTTTACTTTTGATGTTATTCACATTGATGGCAATGCCTTTATCCAAGGTGCTATACAAAGTGTAAACAATAATGGAGCTAGACTTTCAAATGTCCCATTGGATGATTTTGTTAATATTGGTGAGTTCACTTTGGTTGATGTTACTTGGGAGAGTGCTACTGAAAAAGTATTCCACTTTGAGCGTTCCCACTTTATACTAAGAGAGTTTATGCATACTAGGAGTAGTGCATATGTAGCAAATGTATCAATACAGCCAAAGGGTATTATGGTACACAGTGTTATGGTTCCCAATCCCACATTAAGGCGACATGTTGGACCATCTAATGATTCACCACAAGAAGAGAGAGACGCACACAGAGAAATTCTTGGGACAAATATGAATAACAATTGCTGGAATAGACCATCGCGCGAAATTGGAAGACAGGTTGCTGTACATGCTTGGATTGGTACAACGAGAGTTGGAACAATAGCAACATATCAAGTATTGCCTTGGACAAGAAGAAGTTGGCACTCTGGGGGTGGTACTGGCAATGATACACACATTAGTTTTGAAATAGGTGAACTACATGCTATAGGCTCTAGCATTACAGATATTGATATTGCCTTTTTCAATGCTGTCTATAAAGAAGCGGTTCAATTTTGTGCGTATCTATGCAGATTATTTGGATTCAATCCTTTAGATAAAAGGCAATTGATAGACCATTATGGTGGTGCGTTCTTAGACCCTCCTGCTTCTGGTCCTAGTGGCGATGTAACTGAAACCAACAGAGGACTCTTCCACACATTTGGAATGACCAATAACGAAGAACATATACCAGACAGATTAGATACATTTAGGCGGCATGTTGCTGATGTTTTGGGATTACCTACCTAATCTAATATTCTTTGTTCAGTAGTTTCAACCTCAAATTAGTTGGAAAATTGCATATAATATGTTGAAACGAGTGATAACATTATGAAACATAAATTAATTATTATTGTAGTAGCTGTTATTATTGTTTTCGTTATTTTTCTTGTTCTGCTATCAAGGAGAACTTCCGATGCACAGGTTTGGGAATCATATACAAGTCATACTTATAGCAACAATTCTGAAATCATCTATAGGGGAATAGAGTTACCAGATAGATATGCTTCTGAGTACACATCATCTATGGTCAATGAGTATGCTCCAATACCAAACTCTATTTCAACAGTTGAAGAGCCTTATCATTATAAATTGTTACATCTGAGACCAATAAATGAACTGGAGTCTTGTATTCTTGAATCCGTCCAGGAGCAAGTAGGTCATCTTATGAATATACGTGGCTTTACCTATTTTGACTTCATAGGAGATGGTGACTTTTCTCCTGTAATTTTTGCAGAATCTGTATATCCTCGTAATGGTAATCCTGATTTAATTATACGTGATAGTATAATAATTGCAAAAATTGATACTCATGTGTATTATACATGGCTTGCGATTGGTGAATCATGGATAGATGTAGTAGTTCCTCTCACCCATTTTGACTGGGATAATTTAATCAGTAAATCATCATTACTTGTTGTTGTTTCTCACCCGTCTGGTTTTAATAGCGTTTTTATATTAGCTTTCAATGGGAATAAATTGCATTCATATGAATTATTTCCCTGAGTACGCAAGGAGAATCAGTTATGCCTAGTCCTCTACAACAAAAAAAATCCCTTAAACCAATCGAGCAATGCCCAGACGGACATTACTACAATACTAGCCGAACGGGGGATGTGTGTGCAGTATGTGGAAAGAAACTTGACCCACCAGCACCAGAGGAATCTGAAGATGCAGATGAACTCATTCGATTGGATGAAAATGTATGGGTTTGTGGTTGGTTGGTATGTATAAAAGGCATCAACAAGGGACGTGCATATATCATTAAGGACGGCAAAAACTTTATTGGTAGCACATCAGATATGGATATTCAAATAATTGGTGATGCAAAGATTGAAAAGAAAAATCATGCAGTATTAATGTATGATTCACGCCAAAAGCAAACCATGCTCCTACCCACAGATTCACATGGTATGGTGTACTGGCAAGAGCAAGCAATATTTGACCCCAAAATCCTTGCTCCATTTGATAACATAGAGTTAGGGGATAGCATTTTTAAGTATGCACCATTTTGCAGTGCAGATTTTGACTGGGCAGACCAAAAGGATGATTAACATGCATGGTATGGATATAAAACAATATATTTCACAACGGCTTAGCGAGATGAAATCTCTTCATGAAAAAGACATATTACGCAACATTATGGAGGATATCTTTATACCTTTGCATAACCATACAGAAACTCAATATGACCAGCTGGAAACGAGAGTTAAAAATGAAATGCCATTAATCGCTGAATCCTTTGTTATATGGAATACTATAATGCCTCGTGAAAATGCCCTAGGTAATCAATATATATTCCCTATGTTAGATGAAGATTTAAAAATGCCTGAAATTGAAATGAGTGGATTGCTTGACAGGTTGAGGCAAGAAGGTGGAGTAAGACTTGATAGTGTATTTGTACAAGCAGATTATCTTGTTTGTAGAGAAATGGAAAACAATAAAGAGATTTTAAATGGAATATTAAAAGTTCAAGGTGATAACTTTCAAATTGGTATCCGCCTTAAACCATCCATAAGATATATTCAGTGCATAGAGAATCTTTATAAATTGTTTGTAGCAAACAGTATTCCGTGGCAAACTGTAAATTCCCCATATGTGTTTAAGATGTTTGATGTTGTGATGGTGCGTATTGATGTGAATGAACAAAACCTAGCCAAGTATAAGAAATTGAACTCTTTAGCCACTGATTATACTGTAGATTGTGGCAAATATGAGCAGTATATCCGCAAATCAACTATACCTGTTTGGAATGTTTCAAAACAACTACTAAAGAGCGAGGATTTTCCGCTTGCTGCTTTAGATAAGGTTAATTACGAATATGTTTTTGACCTTACTGAACAAGGCGTAGAACATGGATATCTTGCAGACTATAGAAATACTGATATAGTTGCTGTGCGTAGGGAAGAAAGCACATTAATTGTTACGTCCTCATCAAAAACAGGTGTAAAATGGTTTATTTATAAAATTGCAAAACGTAAACAATATACAACAGATATCTTTAAATATGACTTGATGAACAATGCACAAACTGATAGCTTCACAGCTAGGATGATGGCATACTATGGAACAATTATAAAGTCTAATGCTGAACTGCATCGTATCCTTGCATCATATGACGCTTCTGAATATATCACTCTTGATTCTATTCAAGTAATATCAGGCGTGATAGATGGTGAAACATATGAGGTTAACCGTTTTATTAAAGATGAAATTCGTGACCAAACTGTTAGTAAATCGCTACTAATGAAATTCAAACCAATAAAACGCAATTCATACATTTTACGGGATGTAATGAGTTTTCTTGTATCACAAACGCAAATAATTTACCCCGAATTTAATTGTGTAGGAGTGCTGATTTGACTTATATATGGGAAGTTTTATTGAAGGCTGATGAACAACATTTTTTGCGGAAAAATGTAAGGTTCATTAATGCAAAAACATCTGCCCCCTACACAGAAGTAACTTATGCTGACATAAACAGAACAGATATCACTGAAGACCCTATTGAAATAAATCCACTTTATAGATTTAGTGCAATCTTTGAGCCTTTACTTAAAGGCTTGGAAGATTATCCAGAACTGAAAGAATGTCTTTTTGATATTATCATGCATTATCTTGCGGAAATCAATATGTATGAAGGTATATGTAAAAAAGAATATCATGGTTTATTCCTGTTCAATGATATAAAAAATGGGAAATATGGTCAACGATACAAGGATGTATTCCAAACATTCACGCATGAACAAGTCCGTTTTGTGGTTGAAAATATGGTTCGATTGTATGAAACAGGCGCATCAATAACTCTATATACAGCAGTTATGCGAAAAATATATAAAAGGTCTATCCGTTACTTTAATGTAGCAGAACAACGGGAGTTACTGCTTTACATAGGTAAAAGTGAAACGCCTGAATTAAGACTTCAGGTGGAGTTTCTTCTATCTATGTTTGTACCATTTGATTATGTAGTTCATTTGTTTTGGGATATGCACTTTGGGCTTATAGGTGTTGATGAAACATTAGAACTTGACAAGTTTGTGGTGTTTTAAACCCCACTTTAAGGAGAAGGTGATTTTTGTGGCATGGTATACAATGAATGATGTTAGGATTGAAGGAAATTATCCTGTAGATAGAATATCGGATATTTCTATGAACATTAAAGTTAATGAGCATGGGACGCTTACATATAGCGGCTTAGTTTCGAAAGAGGAAGCAATGCGGTATGTAGAGCAAGGTTCGGATAGGCAATTAGTAAGAGTTTATATTAAAGACAGGTTAGAGTTTTGCGGATATCCTAATGAAATATCTACTGAATGGCCAAATGCCGATTTTGATAATAATCACTGCCATGTGAATATAAAACTTGTCACATCTACTTTGTTTATAGACTTGTATCCGAAAAAGCGATTTTATCAAGATACCACACGCACATTTGAAGATGTAATTATGGAAGCACTTGAAGATTCTCAAATTGGAAACCTTGTTGCTATACGTGGTAAGCAATCCATTGAAGAACCATTATTACAGTATCGTGAAACTGACTGGCAATTTGCATTACGTATGGCGGGCAGACTTGGTACATTTGTAGTGCCAAATGTATTATCAGAAGAACCCGAGTTCGCCTTGGGTGTACCCAAAGGTGAAGTAAGAGAAGAACTAAACGATTTTGCTTATCATATGGGACGCAATATTTCAGAGTTTAGAACTAAGTTCAATGAAACATCAAAGTTCAGCCAACAAATCAAAGGACTTCAGGGGGTTTCGGATTTTCATAACTTTTTGCGTTATAGGATGAGAAGTGAGAATCATTATAACCTTGGTGATAGTGTAATTATAGATGGAAAGATGTTAGTTATAGTGCATAAAAGCCTGAGATATGAAAGAAGTGGAATTGAAGTTGTTTATACATTAGGACACGAGGAAGATTTTTCAGTGTCATTCCATCATAACAGGCATATCGCTGGATTAGAGCTTTCTGGTACAGTTCTTGAATGTGATGGGCAGAGAATAAAAATGCTCTTGGATATAGATTCAAACCGTGAAGATTATGAAAAAACATGGTTCTTCTACGCACCTATCACCAATAATGCTATGTACACCATGCCACTTAAGACCGAAAGAGTTATGTTGCAATGGCAAAGTGAAGTTGACCATGATGCATTGATAGTGCGTCCCGTAAGACAAAACTATGATATTCCCCATCATTCTAATCGGCATTTATTAACAGAGCATAATAGCCGAATGATGATGATTCCAGATTTGATGGTGTATGAAAACCCAGTTGGAAGTATACAGTGGTTAAAGAGCAGAGGTTTTAATATACCAACATCTAAAGGTTTTCTTTTGATGGCAGGTAAGGATATTTCGATTATATCTAATTCACAAATAGAAATACGTTCACCTGAACGAATTACTTTTGGCAGAACAAATACCCGCAGTTCAATAGATATGATTAACAATAATATACACATAGCCGCAGACGATGTTGTAATAAAGTCAGGGGTTAATGATTATAAACGTCCAAGAATCCCAGTGCGAGCAAGTATTGTAGAACTTCCTGTTTTTATAGTTGGCAGACTTTGGGGTACGGTTGCAATATCAAATACTGCATTTTCGTTTAACAATATACTTTATACTAATGGTAATGTCAGATATGAATATATAAACGATGATATAGATGATGAAGATGATGAAATCGAAGATATGTACTGGGTGCGTTGGAATCAATTAGTGACAAGTCGCATTACAATTATTAGGGATACCACAATGTATAGTGCGCCAAATTTCCGCTCACAGATAATTGGAGGTATTCAGGCTGACCCATCAACAAGCATAGATGTAGAAGTTATTCGAGCTAGGGTTGTTGATGGGACAAGATGGTATCTAATAGAGAATCCTAATCCAGATTGGCAATTTGTATGGATTCCTATGATTATGCGAAACGGTATAGAACCAAGAGAACCAATGAATATTATTGAGATACCAAATACCCCAACTATGATAGCAATGCCACCAGCATCAGATCCAATAAACCAGCTGGTATTAATATGGGGTGGAGATACTCCAGAGCGTAATCGTAGTGCAGATAATAGCTTTTTAACCAATGCGAGATTTAGTGATGTTTCACAGGCAGTTAATTTGGGAGGGACTAGAACGATAAATGGTCTTCCTTCAGTAAGAGGTTTAGAAGAAGGCGCAATAGTAACAATATATGGAGCAGGAGGTTTGAATGAACCAACTTTCAGTCCAGAAGGAAGTCAGACTTGGGTTAGAGTCAGTAAATGGGAGTATGGGATTGAAAGTGTTGTAAATTATGACAATATGGATAGGGTAGGTTTAGCTCGAGAGATTTTCCGTCGTCACCAAAATGCAATAAACAATACTGAACCTCAAATTTATCTGCGACTGTTACATGATAGCCATGCTGATAGGATGACACATGGTAATAACAGGTCTCCATTAATGAATATTTTTGATACTGCTAATGGAGGTATGGCGAGAACCCGAAGCAGAGATTATACTGCGGATAGAGGTTCTTATGTATATCTTTCTGAATATATGCTCAGAGCAATACTACTGATAAATGACGAATTTGGCACTCTTGTAATAAACGCAATTGCAGGGGGAAGATCGCACACTGGAAGACTACGCGATGAACACATTCGAGGCTTTGCAGTAGATTTTGCAATCCGTGATATTAATCCCAGCGAAACAGCAATGAATAGACTTGTTCACAACCGTATAAATCTTAATAATCGTGTGCAAATTCTTGCATATTTACATGAAGGGGGCTTTGTAACCCAACGAAATCAAGAGAATCACAGAGAGTTTATAATACAGCAAAAAGGAGATAATGGATATCCAAACCCATGGTGGGCACCGTGGAATTATTTGGGAGGAAATGATCATTTTCATTTAACAATTTGGGGACGATTGAGATAGCATCGTTTAATAACTCTAAATGGGGAAAGAAGCAAGTTCTATATCTTGCTTCTTTCCATCAAAGTTTTATAGGGATGTATAATAAGGTAATTTTCATTAACGGGGTCGACCTCTAACCTGTTCAATATGCGCCACAGCTGACCAGTCAGTGATGGGATTTCCAAATAAACTTAAATACCACAAGTTGTCCAATTTTAACAATGGCGTTAAATCATTTATCTGGTTGACAAACAAATGCAACTCCATTAAATTCGTTAATCCTGACAATGGAGTTAAGTCACTTATCTGGTTAGCACCAGCACTAAGGAATTCCAAGGTGGTAATGTTTGACAATGGAGTTAAATCATTTATAGCGTTGTCGTCTAAATGTAAATCCCGCAAATTTATCAAACTTGCTAATGGGGTTATATCTCTTATTTGGTTGACGTACAAATGTAATGTTGTTATATTTACCAAGTTTGTCAATGGTGTTAAGTCTTTTATTTCATTTCCATATGCGTGTAAGGTCAGTAGATTTCTTAAACCTGTTAATGGAGTTAAATCATTTATTTGGTTGAAGTCCATACTCAAAGTCTGTAAATTTGATAGACCAGATAGCGGGGTTAAATCGCTGATTTGCCTAGAAGATATTCCCAAATAAGTCAGATTTATCAAGTTTGTCAAAGGTTCAATACTAAAGTAGGTGGCATTTAAATATCCACATAGAGTTAATGTATTTAAGTTTAGCAGGCCAGATAAAGGGGTAATATCATTTACTGGGTTTGCTTGAAGCCTCAACTCTGTTAAATTTATCAACTCTGTTAGAGGTGTTAAATCTGTTATCAGATTACCGTTTAAATTTAACACAGTCAAATTAGTAAGGTATGCAAGTGGAGATATGTCATTAATTCCATTGCCCCCCAAGTTTAAAAACGTCAAGTTCGTTAAATTTGCTAAAGGGGTTAAGTCTGTAAGCCTTGGATAGGCAAAGAGCATAGCCATATCTTCTGATTCAGTGATAGTCAATCTTGTAAGATTTACCATGTGACTAAGAGATTTAATATCTTCATTTGTTAAAAGCCATCCAAATAATTCAAGTTCAGTCAATGAGATGCAAAATTGTTCATCATGGATAGTTATATAAGAGGGAACACATGTTGTTAGGTCTGGATGTATTTCCAATATTGCAGACCTAGGCTCAGATGCTAGCCCTGGTTGGATAACTTCAAAGTAAACATCTTCGTTTTCCTTCATAATATCACTGATTATAAATACATCAAAGATATCATCTGCGACATCTAGCGAATCAATACCTTCAACCTCAGCAACCCCACAACTACTCAGGATAACCCCTAAAGTAAGCATTGGTATCAACCATGCTATGCGTGTTTCTTCCCATAGGAAGCTCATAATTCTTTTCATGTAATTATCTCTCCTTTTCTAAACTCTTATCAATTATCAACTACATTTTACTAAATAGTGCAATGCAAATCAATACCTTTCAATAAATGCAATGTGGAATCTAATTTTTTAAAATACATTCGGAAATTCAATGAATATCACCAATATTAACATTAATTAATAAATTTACCAATTTTCCAAAGGAGTTGATTTTTTTTATGGCTTCTGAACTACATGATTTTCCAATAGGGGATGAAGAAATCCTAGCAAAAAGGGTGGCAGAGCAACAAAGGAAAAAACACTCTATCTTCAATGAGGTGTTTATTGATGGTGAACTATACGATTTTGAGCAGAAGGAACTCACATTCTCCTCTTCAGAGACGTATAAATTCACAATGGTATTACCCAAAGATATAGATATCCTTGACCCTGAACTTGCCAAAATGAAATACCCTTCTGAGAACAGACCAGAGCTTATACTGTCAAACAGTGATACTTCGTTGAACTTTTCTTTCTATTATACTCCTAGTTCAGCTACAGATTACGAAACTCGACTTGCTCAATATAGAACTGTCTTCAAACAATTAAATCCCAGTAATGTGTTCTTTTCAGAGCAGATAACAAAACTAGAAAGTGGTTTGACAGTTGGATGCTTTGACCTTTGTAGTAGTGCATTGGATGGAGATATTTATTATTTTTACTTCTTTACTGATTTGCATACAACACCACAAGTTGAGATAGTAGGTACATTTAGTTGTCCGTTTAATCTTCGTGAGGACTGGGAGGCATTATTTAGTCAAATGATTGAAACTATCAAGCCTGTAATTGGTGATGAATTATTAAGCCCACAGCAGGGCAGAGGAGGAGTTTAATGTGCGTGAGAATGTACTAAACTGCGACAAGATTGATTTTGTCAGTATACTTGAGGTAAAGGTATGTAAAGCTGTTAATGAACATGCGACTTTTTATATAAGAGGGCATGTTGCAGAAGGAAGCGATGTTTTTGTCTTGCAAAACTCCGCAAGTCAAGGTGTTAAATTCACTGCATTTGACCCAAACGAAGGACAGAAAGAAATATTCAATGGACTTATAAGTGATATTCATATACACACAGAAAATGAGATGTCTATACTCACCATGAGTCTAGTGTCCAGAAGTGTATTAATGGATATCGACCTGAACACGAGAACATTCCAAGGCAGAAGTATGACCTATCAACAAGTTACAGACCGAATGGCTGAAGCGAATGATAGTTTTAATTTCTTATGGCCAAAGTATGGTGGTAAAAATATAGATTCAATGACTGTACAGTATAAAGAAACTGACTGGGCTTACACAAAGCGTCTAGCAGGGCAACTTGGTACAGTTGTAGTGCCTGATTATTTGCTGGATGAACCTTATATTTCTGTTGGAATGACGCAAAGACCTATTCAAAGTGGTATTGATACAATATCATTTAGCATAAAGAAAGGCACGGCAGAGTATCGCCTATATCAGCAAAGTGGGGATTATGCAGAAAGAGACGCAATCAGTTATGTTATTAAGTCACGGGATATATATGATCTCTGTGATGGCATTCCTTTTATGGGTAAGCCATTGTTTGTGTATGCGATTGACACTCTATATGAAGGCAATCAGCTTGTGCATTACTATACACTTAAAGAGCAAAGTGGCTTTTTTACCAACAAATTATTCAATGAAGATTTGATTGGTGTATCTCTTTTGGGTACAGTAAAAGATATCAAACAAGATACTGTACAAGTTGAGGTAATTGGCGATGTCAGCCAAACAGAATATAAATGGTTTCCCTATGCTACTCCATTTACTCAACCTGATGGGTCTGGCTGGTACTTCATGCCCGAAATTGGCGATGAGGTGCGTTTACAATTTCCAAGCGAACAAGAGGATGATGCTTACGTTTCAAGTGCTACGCACATAACTCATGGAAACAGAATGAATCCTGAAGTAAAATATATTCGCACTATTAATGAACAAATAATTCAA
>Ga0123355_10016024_pt1 | contig 11796 bp, 6 predicted proteins | sample TergutEmb28metaG_3_FD_89872 | JGI IMG/M metagenome (GOLD analysis project Ga0123355, IMG submission 89872) | Embiratermes neotenicus P1 segment gut microbial communities from Petit-Saut dam, French Guiana - Emb289 P1 | ecosystem: Host-associated > Arthropoda: Insects > Digestive system > Gut ...
TGGCGGACGCTTGTGAGTGCGTTAATGAACCTTCGGGTTCCGTGAAATGCGGGGAATTTCTTGACTAGCTGCAAACCAGTTGGCTTCTCAAGAAGGACTCTGCACCATGGAGTAAGTAAGTAATTTGGACACCGATATGTAGAATCTCTCCCACATAAGTTAACGCATAAGCTGCACTTGCGAGGTCCCTGAAAATGGCCGAGAGCTGTGGCCGAAACGTGTCGGTGCAGCCATTAATAACAATAAAAACGTCGTGCTACAATAAATATTGTGTATTAATTCTCAGTGTGTTGCATTGATTTATTTTTCTAGAATACCTTATCGTTTGCAACCAACTTGTACAAATTATTACAAACGTCCTTGAATTAGGTGTGCTGTATGGAACACATTAATACCCTCTGGATTCTACACAGGGTAGGTGTATGTTGGGCGGCTGAACGGTGGTTCGGCTCTCAAGAATGACTTTGCCTCATGCGGTTCGTTGTTTTCGAACTAAAGAAGGGGGGAAATATGTTGAGGTGGGATACGAGACGAAGGGATGAGTGCTGTGCCTTGGTGGTGTAACATCCAGATGTGTGCTGTCATTGGGAAGTGGGTGTGTAAGTGAATGTGTGCTGCATTGACATGCTACTTCCAAGCTGTTCTTACTTTAAACCTCTTTCAGCACAGTTATCTGTATGTGTTTATTAGTAGACACTATTGTTTTCTTGGGATAGGTAATCAGCCTGGTTTTACTCTCCCTTTTACAAATATCGTCGTAAATGTACTGGCTGTAAATCACGATGACCTTGTTATACTAGGTTTAAGAATGGAAGATGGTAGAAGAAGTTGCCCCTGATTTGGAATATTTAAAAAAAATGGTACATTGTTGTGTTTTCGCTCGAACAGGAATAAAGCGCGTGTGTTTGTTGGTATTTTTATGTTCCTTTTCCCGCGTTCTAAACCCATAAGAATATGACTAGTTCCGTGCTATTGATATTCCTTACTAATGAGCACTTACCTCTTGAGTAATATTACCAACATTCCAAACGACTGTTTCCATTGTCACTTACTTACTTGCTTACTTACTTACCTACTTACTTAGTTACTTTCTTACATACTTCATGGAGCATAGTCCTTCTTGAGAATATAACCGGTTTTCAGCTAGTCAAGAAATCCCCGCTTTTTATGGAACCCGAAAATTCATTACCGCATGCAGAAGTGCCTGCCAACTGTCCCTATCCTGAGTCAGCTCGATCCAGTCCATACCCCCACATCCCACTTCCTGAAGATCCATCTTAATATTATCCTCCCATTTACGCCAGGGTTTCCCAGGTGGAGTCTTTCCACCAGGTTTCCTCACCAAAACCCCGTATACGCCTCTCCTCCGCATACCCGCTACATGCCCCGCCCATCTTATGTTTCCATTCTCACTACTCAAACACAATCTTTCGGAAGCAGCTAGTTTTTGTTTTGAGTATTGTGACAATGGAATACGGCCTTTTGAATGTTGGTGATATTGCTGATGTGAAAACATTGTAAAAAATTTGTATGTTACTTCGTGGCTGGTTACAACGTGTTTGGGAAGAGGGTGTGTGGGTTGTATCCTTTTATACCTTGAGAGTTAAAGAAATTATTTGTAATTCAATTGAATTGGGAAATGATAATAGAGGGAAGCTCTGAATGTTTTCAAGATTAAAATTATGAAATTTTCTGTGTCCTTAATAAACAGTCGTGAAATATTTCCATTGCAAATGGCGGGTTTTGATGACATGTTGTCTGTTAGCCATTGGTATTTGTACCGTAGATAACAGCAGTAATTGGCCTCGTTTCTATCCGTTAGTGATATATGACAGATGTGAACTCTCCTCGATGCTGGCGTTAACGAGCAGTTCGTAAAGGAAGATTAGTTATAATAAGTCAGCCTGTTAGTATGACGCCTGAGTGGGTGGTCAACAAGTTGTTCTCATTAAATAGAGCAGTAAAGAAATGCACCTTTAGTTCACAGCTGTAAAGCGCTTGCTTAGGTTTCGTGTGTATCGTATTTTACTCTTATAACACTGCTGTTCGACCTTACTGTGAGATGGTCCAATAGAATGGAAACACTGATATGCACGACCAGTTATCGTAATAAACAGCTTTTTTGTATTCCCCACTACATAATTTTGCTCGGTGTGTCACTCATGTTAGTCCCAAGACGCCATACATCGTGATTTCAAAATTTAAATGGTCCATTCCATTTGTATGGATATGAAATGTGATATTCGTTTGTTACTTTTGAGAAGATGTTACTGTTACCACCCACAGCCCCTTTATTGTTATTGTGGTGATAGGAATAATTATTAATGAAATGAGCCTTTTGTTCATTCTTGTCCAAAGATTTTGTGAATACAGATCAGATTATTTCACAATGTCTTCGTAACACCAAAACCTCATAAACTATTCTTACTGTAAATGGCGACCAGTTGTGAAGTTTCCTCTTCCGCAGCTTTCCCGATGGCCCTTCGCTGCTTGATGTTTTTTGTCAGACCAATGACTATCATATTATTTTCATTTCCTGAAGCCCTTGTGGATTCTGTTGTTATTCTTTTGTTTGACACATCAAATCTTTACGTCCCTTTAGTGCATATTTGCAGCTGGTAACCGCGGGTTGCAATAAAGGCTGATCAGATTTGCTGCTGACATATGATGGTGTCGTTTTGCCTGGTAATGAAGCTAGTGTCTTCAGTAGCTTGCAGTCAAGAACTGTCATTGGAGCACTTTTTCTTAATTTCATTAATTCTTTTCCAAGTCCTGGAATGTACAGAATCGTACGTACACATTAGAGCTCTCCTCCCCCCACCACCCGCCCACCGCTCCCGTTTCTTTCTTTATTTGATCTCTCTCTCTCTCTCACTCTCTTTTCAACATCCACTCTCGCCGAAACTTTTTTCTTAAGAAACGTCTACTTTTCAGATTTCCTTTTCGTCTCATCTTTCCTCGACCAAGTCCTTTCACTTTTTTTTTTTTAAATATTGCCTCATTTTTTTTCGGTATTGCAGCACGGCCCATTTCCTTTCTACCGACATGTTTCCCTTCCTTCAGCAGCGTAATTCATTAATTCGAGTGTTTTTTATTCTTCGTACCCAACATTTTTATAATGTCGTTCGCATTTAAATGTTATCACCCCCATCTACTTATCAGTGAGTTTCTTAATTTCTCTGTCTGTTTTAACTAACTCAATAAGACATGTAGGCGACCACTAATATTTTCACAGACAAGATAGACTAGTTCCATAATGTAACTGCTTGTTTTTGGTAAACGTTTTCGGATCTATCATTGTTTAAAATTTGTGTGAAATCTTTCAGCCATTCAACTGTAGATGTAATATGCAGGCATCCAGCACTAATTAAAAGCGTTTACTGCCTAGCATTAGAATTATAAAGAAGCCATCGACCCGACATTAATATTTGCTTGCATGGAATAAAACTGTTGACGTGTTCCCGACATGTTTTAATTATCAAGTGGTCACCTTCAGGGGAAAAATGTTTGTCACCATACGTTTTGAAATTATGCAAGTTAAAATGTCTTGTACTTAATACATTGGAATTGCCATCTTATATTTATGGTTGTAGGTAATCAAAAGTTTAGTCGTTATTTCGAAACTAATGTTTGGTCCAACTTTGCTATCCAATCAAAACACCTCTGTTTTTATTTTTCTTGTTCTTGTGTGTAGCGTGGTTAGGCGGGAAAGGAATTGCAGGAACTGCATACTGGTATATGGGTGGATTCGGATGAATTCGGCAATTATCCGGTCTACCAGTGCGCGTATACTGTACTAAAGTTGTATTTGAAGATGTATTTACTGTGTTAATTGCCGTGTGGGCATGGTATTTAAGATACTCTCCGTTAATTTTGAATTGCTGAGTCAGAAATTTGGTCAGTATCATCTCGTGCTATTTCTGTATATGTTCTTTAATGACAATATGCAGTGATCTGTTCTCTGTACTGTACTTCTTTTATAACCATATTTTTTGTCCTTATTATGTAGTTGACGCGTAATTTGATGACGGAGAATATACGGTTTGAAGTGTTTGAAGTTAACACTTGCATTGACAGCCTTAATTGTATGTACTGTATCCGCGCCGAGTAGCGCAGCATTTCGCTCAGAGTTTCCTTACGGGTTTTTTCTTTCTTCACAGAAAGCTTTATTTTTTTCGTTACCCACGTTAATATATATAATGATCAGCGATGTGTTGTTTGTTCAGTTAGAACCGGCTTTTGAATATTATTTAGGCGGATTTAGCTTTGTAAAGGGATTAATGTTGTTGTTGTTGTTGAATTATTTTCGAGTTCAGTACATTCTGAGTACATGATTCGTGAAACTGTTGACCATTATCAGGAGGGTAAATGGATAACACGCACTTGCTGTTAGATTTTTATGTTGCGGACTGAATTGGCTGGGGGAAGCCAGCTAGATCATTGGGAGAGTGTGAGGTATTTGGTTACTGCTCGTAATACTGTTCAGCCTTACTTCATAGATGTCAGAGGAGGAATTTAATTAAGATTTAGAATGTACAAAGGCGCAGTCCGGAGGAAGTTTTGCCACAGTCAGTGGTGTCTCAACATAGCCATCTGCTGGAACACGCTTACTAATCTGTACTGTCAGGGCTGTACTTTTTTTTTTTGTTACAGCTGACTGACTGACTGCCTGCCGGAGTCTTTGATAAATTAACAATACCTCATCTACTCACGTATCTCGTTTTTGCTATATCCGCAATTTCATTATCATGTTCGCAGTAACCCGTCATTTGTCCGTAGCAGTATGAACCCAGTCCACACCTTGTTTGCAGTGCAATGTTCTCCTTCCTATTCGTTACAGTTTATTTTTTAACACGTCTTGGGCGTTCACGGTCGAAGTGCGACTGAATACAGAAATTGCAGATTTTAATCCGCCGAAGTACTTAGATGTATTTGATCACCACAAGTGACTGTATGCATCGCCCATAGTCTCTTGCATTTTAGGGTTGCCTTATAAGCCATGTAGTTAAAAATCCGTCGGTCTGATGCGATGTACATATTTCGATCGCGTGTATCCACAGAAATCAATCAATTATATTTACAGTGAGTCTGAATTATACTTACAGTGATTAGTATTACTACCTTTGCGAAGCGATTGGGCTAACTGAAGTAATGTGTTCTGTTCGTAGCTTAAAACGAACGGATAGCCGTGACATTATACATAACACGTAATTCTGTTAGGATAGTGCAATGCAGGAGGCCACAGTGGGGTGGGTAAGGATGTATACACAGAATATGGTGATAATGTTTGTTGAAAAACGGAGATGGTGGATGGCGTTAAGGTGGGTTTCGAGATGTGAGGATGGAAAGTTGTTGGAATTGGCTGTGGAGCATGTCTGTGATAGTAGCACTGAACGTAGCGTTTCAACTAGGAGGCCGGTAAAGAGACAAAAGCAAATGTTTTCCTCATCGAGGGCTGTGTTTAGGTGGCGAGTTTTGTGGATTCAGTTCTCACTCTTCAACCAAAATACGTATTTTAGACATGTGAAGAAACATTTTTTCTGAATATTCGGAGCATCTGGTATGTTAGCCGTGTCGACCGATGCTCGTGGTTACCGGCGTTTCGAAGGAATGTAAAGCATTCGACTTCAAGATCAAGCAGTCTAAGACCAGTCTTTTTTGAATTGCTTGACCCTGAATATGAAAACATGATGTTTCTTCTGAAAGTCGGTAACTATTCACCAGTCTAGGCGGCATAGCTTTCAAGAAGACTACAGTCGTCAGGAACGCCGGTTTTCTGGTGGAACTTGGTGATGAGATCAGTACCTGTGGCCATGAATACCGTTTGTGAATATATGTAATGTTATATAATTTCCTTTATTTAATTTTTCTTTTAGTTTTAGGTGACGAATATGGAGGGGTGTAGGAGGTAGCAGTGGTGTCCAGTTTTATGTCGCTTACTCAGAAACTGCCTGAAATGTTCGAGAAAAGCCTCAGGCTTTTAAAGACAATAACATAAACAGCCAACTAGATGTAACAATAATAATTGTATTAATAATTTTAACCAGCTCAACATGTTTCGGGCGATAATTTCTCCCATCCTCAGGAGCACTAGTCTGTGTTTACAGCTTGTTATAAAGCATCGTCAGTGCTTTATAACAAGCTGTAAACACAGTCTAGTGCTCCTGAGGATGGGCGAAATTATCGCCCGAAACATGTTGAGCTGATTAAAATTCAATGGTAATAAAAATCCAACCAGATGCAACAGTATGCAGATATTTATTTACTGCAAAGCTACTCTACATGTTTCGGGTGTCCTGCGCCCATCATCAGGAGTACTAAAAACTGTAATCGCAGCCTCCGGTACAGGTCATAATATCGGTACAGCTACTTCCCTCTAACGTGGCCTAGTCAGACCACGTTGGAGGGGAGTAACGGTACAAGTATGACCTGAACCGGAGGCTGCGGGTACAGTTTTTAATACTCCTGATGATGGGTGCTGTGACACCCGAAATATGTAGAGTAGCTTTGCAGTAAATAAATATCTGCATACTGTTGCATCTGGTTGGATTTTTATTAACATTGAATTACGATGCACGGAACATTGAGCTTAAAAAACTGATTAAAATTATTAATAAAACTATTATTGTTGCATCTATTTGGCTGTTTATATTATTGTATCAATGATACACGGTCACACAAACATCAAACTTTTAAAGACAAAACTGCCCTAACAGAACATCAAATGAAATACTTTTGATTGCGAGAATGACGTACTGCTGATGTGCTCAGGTCTTCACTGAATGTCAATTCTTCAAAGCCCACTGACTGGTGATACTAGATACGTTACTGGATCTTACGGTGACTAATTTTGGCATAAAGAAATACAAATCGTCTTTTACATTTTTTTTTAGTTCTGTCGCTGTGCCCGTCATAGGTAATCATTATTTAATGCTTTAGGTTACTGTGACCTAGGAAACCCTTTGAATATCGCAAAGGTTATACTACACGCAAATTGACAATCGTGTTGCTAAGATAAAAGCGTTAATTAAATACGAGGTATAATTCGTTGTAATTAGTAATCTGAATTTTTTTTTTACCGATAGGAATGTACACTAGAATTCGATCAGAGTATTACTATTCGCTTGGAGATTGATGCAATAGGAATATTCGGTTTCGTATGTGAAGCCCGATTCTTCACGTAATTATGTCTTCCTGGAAGGTAATTAATTTCATATTAAGTCATTTGCGGGTTAGATGGCTTTTTCTGACGTTCTACCCATTCGTGTTGATCTGAGAATCGTAGCCATTTTCGTATTGTATACTATTATCAGTGTACAGTCGGCTGCAGTGCCAGGGGTGATTTTGAGAGAAGGGTTATGTGAATCGAACATAAGATGGAAAAGCGATCGTGATTATCTTGTGGCGCTTTTCGGGCATTTTGGCATATGAATTGTTTGAAACCTCAGCATTCTTTGGCAGGAACGATTACCCTCGCGTGGATTCGTGCCGATTGCCTGCGTAAAGACAGTCGCATTTTTTTTATTTTGGTTTAGATATTGTGGATTATTTTCTGTGATAGCGAATTGTGATTTAGAAAGCACTGTGGTAGTAAGGTCGTAGTTGTGCTGTCGCTTTTTATTTCCCGGATGGCTTTGAGGTTACCAGTGAATGTTGTCAAGAATAAACTTAGCAATTAACCAACTTAATGCACAAAATATTCTTTTATAATAAGTTTGTTATACGCTTCTACATGTTTCGAGCGCTATGCGCTCATTATCAGGAGGCCAAAATTGTATTACACAGCATCTGGTATCATCACACTTTGTAGGTGGCCGTCCGGTGCACGGGACGGCCACCTACAGGTGTGCTGATACCAGATGCTCTGTAATATAATTTTGACCTCCTGATGATGAGCACATAGTGCTCGAAACATGTAGAGGAATATAATAAACTTATTATAAAAGAAGATTTTGTGCATTAAGTTGGTTAATTGCTAAGTTTGTACTGAGATGCACGGTCAGCAAAACAAAAAAAAAAAGTTGTCAGGAATGGCAGTCTCGATATGCGGATTAGTGATGTCACAGCACACGTATTGTGTTCCGTAATAATGACGGAACCGCAGTGCACTTGTTTAGAAGATGTGGTCTGGTACCTAAGTGAACATTTGCTCACATTTATGGAAATCCTCGCTTCGTTAGCCTGCCGTGTTCACAGAAGCATGCCCAGAATCAGTGTGTTGTAGTTCACGTTTGCCGTCCTGTTTCTTTAAGATGCGTTTACATATTACGTGCTATTGAGACCTAGGACATTCAAATTGTCTCTTCTTTTCAGGATATCCTGCCTAGTTTTTGCGTGTATTTCATATATCCCATTAATTTTCTTTTATTTGACGATGGTGTTAATGTTTACTGAAGAACACATGATGTAGACCAGTGTTTCTCAACCGCCGGGCCGCGGCCTGGTACCGGGCCCTGGCATCAATTATACCGGGCCACGAGAGATTCTCCTGGAATTGATAACTAATTTAAATGTAATTATATTTGTCAGCATGCCACACCCTGCACGTAATTGTACTGATCCTCTTTATGATTATGCTATAATTAATTATTAATACTTATATTAGTTAACTGTATGAACTTAAAATAAATTGGAAAGTTACTGACAAGTAAATCTGTTGGGACCGGGCCCTCGTCTTGTGAAAAAAGAATTTACCGGGTCGCGTTCTCACAAAGGTTGAGAAACACTGATGTAGACCGATAAAGAGTGGTATGGCAATTTGATAGGTGGATCACCGTTAAGCATGTGAAGTATTTCGCACATTATTATAAGTACTCATACTGAAGTTGCCAGTACGGAGATATTGTTTTGGCCCCCCCAGTGAACCGTGTTCGATAGTGACGGATGGTTAGCAGCAGGCACGAATCTGAATGTCATAAAGCGCACTTGACACTGATACCCCTTTGGCTTTGATGGCACACAAAGGAATGTTGTTAATTAGAAGCTAATTAGAGGCACATTCCAAGACAAGAAGAGAATGGGGCCCCGCAATTTCCTTGCGCATTATGGACCAAAGGCTTTTAATTACAGCGGCCTTGTGATGACGCAAGAAGTGGTTGCCACTGTGGTATACTGACCGCTCATTGGCAAACTCGGCTGTTATTTTCGTCTCGGTGTAGCTGATGTCTCCATATAGACTTGGTCATGATTGAAGTGTAATGAGAATAAAAACTGAGCTTCATATCTTGTTTTGTGTGACTATGAGACACAGTTTTAGGGTGTGTGAAAACGGGGTGCTGAGTAGGATATGTAGAAAATAAGGCCGATGCCACAGACAATTGCAAATGGAACAGTTCTACACTGTAATATGCCGTATGCATGAAATATTGTAAGGGTCTAACCTGGAAATATGAGATGGGCAAACCAAGTAGCAATCTTGGGCGAGAGAAGAAATGCATACATGTTAGTCGGGAGACGTGAGGTTCAAAGCCACTTGGGAGTCCACCTAGGCTGAGATTGTGGGGTAATATTAAAATAGAACTTAGGGAAATTTAGGTGAAGATTTGTAATAGATTCGTCTGGAGTAGGTGTTAATGAAGTCTTGGTAACGTCTTATACTCGTTTGTCGTATTTCACGCTTGGTCGAACTGAGGCATTCTGTTCGCAAGTGGCATGGCAGTACCACGGTTTATATGTCTGCGGTTTTCAAAATAGTAGTTTCGTTTGGGAAACAAAACGAGAAATTCATACCAAAATTTGAACTTCTTTGGAAAGCGGCTGCATGGAACACGACAAGAATGTTTGAGAATGATATTGAAACAGATTATGCTATAGGCCAACGGATGATTAATTGGAAAAATGTATGGACTGAAGCTGCCGTAGTGCACCTTCAGGTATTTTCCGATAGTTCCCTGGGGGAGAGGAGGTTTATCCACTAACGTTCTTACTCACAGTGGGAAGTCTATAGCTCGTGATTCGAACGTGCTGTTGCGACCACGAAATACGAATGCTGACTGTTCAACCTCGAGGTCCAGTTAAAGTGATGGATTCTCTTACGCTTTACTCTTAAGCCATTTTCTCATGCGTTATAACTGATGTGCCAGTTGCATGCACAGACGAGGCTGTACTGATCGTGCGTTGCACTTTAACATTGCTCGTTGTCCGCCACGTGGCTTCGCACGGTTCGCTGCACACACCTTTCGAAACATATAGCAGGTAGGAACCACATCAAAATTCTCAGCAGTAGAAGGGTGACATGAAAACCATCCATACTGACGACCCACAAATGTTAGGTGCCACCGTACGCAATTTAGTCTCCCAGGCCAACTGGCACGTAGGCTGTACATAAGTATGTAAAAATTGCATACTTTCTCCCATAGGTTCTGTCATGTACTGACAGACAGGTCGGACTGCGGTATACAGACGGTTTATTGACCTTCGGCCTCCAGAAAGCCTATTAGATTGCAGCAGGCGGTAACAGGATAATGGAGCTTTGACATGTTTGTATACATCATGTTTCGGATATAGGGTATGTAGTGTAAACAAACACTTTGTTCCTGACTATATTTTATGGCCTTTATTTTGCGTGGCGAAGACTGAAGAAAGATTGCTGAATCGATAACCTTAACTGTTAAAACCATTAGTGATCTATAAGTTTGCGTTTCCCACCAAACATTTTTAAGTGATTAGAATCACGGTATTCCACCAGATTATAGAAGAACTTAAAATTTTAAATTTAACCCTTTGTCATGTGTTACATAACTATGATAATGATTTACAAAATAAATTGTCCGAATGTTGGTCCCGTATTATATTATATGCTCTCAAACAAAATAAAGAAGGATGCACAACATGCATTTTGTAAAGTAATGGCTGTCATTGCTGGTCAGTCGCTGCGGGAATTGGACTCGGCATAGTACTGATAAGAGGTAAATATAAATGACCAGAATACGGTTCTTGAGGTGAGGTGCAGGGTGTAGCCTCCGAAACGAGACGTGTAGCATGCGTATTCGTGCTGAACTCAGTTGTTTATCAGGAGGAGGAACTGAAGATTGGGAAATTCAATGGCATAATTACGTAGTACGAATGGACAACGGTCTGCCAAATTACGGCCGAAAACACGCTTGTTACGGAGATACTGGGCGTCTCGAGGACTAGAGGAGAACGTTAGGAAGATTCCCGCACGGTCGAGACATTATCTCCATGTCCCTTTGATTATTATAATTGTTATGATTTAATGTGTTGTGCAATATGAGATAGTTAGGGTACACGTCCTTGGAAACCTTGCTGCTGATTTTAATGTCACTGGCTTAGCAGACCTGGTAACATATGAAAATAATATAAAAATAAGTCATAGATAAATAGGTAGTCAGATTGTGAAACGGATTGCAATATAGACTTAACCAGCTCTGGACTCTGTCCAAGTGGTGTCTTCTGAGATAGCTGTGTTGAACCTGTCATTTTTATTACTGGGGAATTAAAGTTGTACGTGTGAAGAATAAATGAAGTCGCACCGTCCTTGTGGTACGTCAACCCGTCTTCCAAATGTGATGGAATGACGCCTTAGTACTTTGACATGTTTTGCTTAATTTCAAATTATGTGAGACCCTGAATGGTATAGTCCGTATAGTAAGTAGGCTACGGGCTGGATAACTGAGGAATTGCGGTTCGATTCCCCGCAGGGGCACGATATTTTTTCTCCACAGCGTCCAGATAGGTATTTCCGTCCTCCTCCTGATTTTATCATTTGAGTTAATGGCTCAAAAGAGGACTGCGTGATGGTAAAAACTGCTATAAAGTCGTTGGGGGGAAAGAAAA
>Ga0123355_10016025_pt1 | contig 11796 bp, 5 predicted proteins | sample TergutEmb28metaG_3_FD_89872 | JGI IMG/M metagenome (GOLD analysis project Ga0123355, IMG submission 89872) | Embiratermes neotenicus P1 segment gut microbial communities from Petit-Saut dam, French Guiana - Emb289 P1 | ecosystem: Host-associated > Arthropoda: Insects > Digestive system > Gut ...
CGTATCGTCATTTGTGTGATTTAGTGTTGACATGCCAGAAGGTGGCCTATCTGCAGGTCGCAACATATAGCATACACGTAAGAAAATTGAATTACATTAAGTCTGTGTTGTGTTAGTCTGAGTAAGTGTTGTTTGTTTAGTAACAGACACAACTGGACGGCTTCCATGAACATCCGTTGATTCACTGAGTTATCTTGGGTATAGTGTATAAGATAGATTAGGTTAAGTTAATGAATTTGTACATCGAAAGTCATGGTTGAGGGTTTCCTGGTTTCGAACGGCGCTCTGGAGAACGCCTCTCATAACAGAGTTTTCGTGTTTTTTTTTTTGTTTTTTGTTTTTTTTCAGAGTACTATCTCAAACTGGGCTAGAACTGCTTTACAATTTATTATCCAATAAGCATTCTGTAATTTAACACTTTGTAAATCGACATGTTAAATAAAATACAAACGGACGAATAATAAAGGGTTGTATTATTAATACAGTCTGTATATCGCCACCACCCTTGATGCCCAATGCTGCTGCTTCGTCTTACGGCGGTTATGTTCAGTAGATACGGTTCCTTGCCACGTAAATTTTGTATTGATAAAGCATGCTGTTGTTATTTAGGAGATAGCGGTGGTAGAAGACGATATATGCAGCAGATGGCGGAAGAGTGAACTGTCAGTTGTTATTCAGGGGATAAGTTGATGTGCAGTTGTAATGACATAGGACACCTGCTCTCAGAAGGAATTTGCAGTCCGATTCGGTGTTAATGTATAACATATACTGTGCCAGTAGAGATACTCCGCAAATTGATGACGGCAGAGTGAGAGAGCAGCATGTCAGAATGTGGCATAGAGGATAGGTGTAATTGGGAAGGGGGGAAGCGGGGGCAAATGCCCCTCCAACATTTTTATACCTAAGAATATTTTTTTTTTTTGTTTCTGAAGTGAAGAGGGGTAAATAAAAGAAATTTGATGAGAGTGGGGGAAACGGGATGTATGTGTATTAAGAACCGGTTCAAACCAATTTTCCCCATCTTTCTACCTTGGATACGTTATAAATTAAAGATGCTAATATCCATAGTCGATTTTGCGGTCCCCCCCCCCCCCAGTGTTTTTAGCCAAGTTATACCGCGTGCGATGCAGAGGATGACGTAATGGCGAGAATCACAGCGCTAGTGTAGATTTTCGGAAACTGATTTTGGGTTGCTGAAGCAGCACTCTGCATGTCGCTAATTCCACAATACGAGGAAATGGAACTGGCTGTATGTGAATATGGTGGGAGTGCTAGGGCGTGCTAGGGAGTGCTAGGCCGTGCTAGGGCGTGCTAGGGCGTGCTAGGGAGTGCTAGGGCGTGCTAGGGCGTGCTAGGGCGATATGATTTTTAGACTGATCACAAGTTGGGGCAGATATATCAGTATGATCAGGATTTGTGTTTATGTTGTTACTGCAGTCGGATAAGTGAGTAACAGTTAACTTTGTGATGATTCTGTTTTGATTCTTCTGCTGTGGGGAACCTCATTTATTGAACATATTTGGTAGTAGATTAAGTGTAAAGCAGACAGCTTGCTTGTGTGTTTGTTATAAATGAGATTCGTGGTGGTTCGTGCCATGTATTGGCGTGTACCTGGTGAAATAGCCCGACCAACGAATCGATTCAGACCTTGACATGCGAATGACTCTGGACCTTACGTAACGTCGAACTTTATCCATTGACCTTAATATGTCTTGGCCTAAATGTCACAGTGTTGGGAAATGCGGAGAAGGAACATTTGATGGCTTATAGGTAAAGTTACTGTTGTAGTAAATATGTTGTCAGCTTTAGTCAGTCTGTATTTTAATGGGGTGAATATTATTAACCGAAATATAAACTTGCGTTGTGTACACGGAATGTATGAAGTGGACACATACTGCAGGTCACGTGTACCTAGCAATGTGTGTGTGTGTGTATGTGTATCTGTGTCTGTGAGTGTGTGTCAACTGTAGGGCTAACATACTTTTCCTATTGTCAGTACATGTCCTCTTTTTCGACCCAAAAATTTCCGTCCGCTTGGAGTTTTTTTTAAATTTTCAATAAATATTAGTTTTTTTACTATTTTTTATTGCGTACAGCTTTTACATACTATAATGCTGCTGTGTTATCGAACTGGAAGGACCTAGAACCTTCTTTCTACTTCCTGATAAATAATGGGTTGACTTTTGATGACTAATGTGTTTTCACCAATGTAGTCTTGTTCGAAAGTGAAAAGAATTGAAGCGAAATCGCGGTGATGACAAAAAGTTAACCAATTTTCTAACACGTCAGAAGTGGACCGAGTATTTTGAGAACTCAACAAATGGCAAGTGCCACCCGAACCGTTGAATATCACAGTTCTCTCCCCTTCCCCTCGCACAATGCAAAAGTAAAGCGAGTTTTCTCACTGAGGCAAGCCGATTAGATAAAGAAAGGCACCCGTTGAATGTTGGGTAGCCCAGAGGGTTTATATTCTTACGGCACAGTTTCAAACGGATTTCTTTTACAGATTTCCATAATTTCGTGAAGAACAATGAAAAACTACTGAACAAAATCCGATCTATTGTTAGGCCATCATCAGGCCTAATTACAAGGATACAAAAACGTGGATATTAAACATGTAGTGTAAAAAAACACATGATAACTAAAATGTGTAACTTGAAATTTATAAGACGTTAAAAAGTAAAGCGGAATAATTTGATGTGGGCAATTAAATGTGTACTTCTTGGATATGCCTTTCGTATATAGCAGTCGGATCATCTAAGTGTAGAGGAAGTGCGTGTAGAGTAGAATTAGCTTCAATTCCTCGATCTTTTTTTTGCGGTGTTTTGTTACTGTCACTTAATTGATTATTCTGGTAAAGTTATTTAAAGTTGTTTAATATTACTTATATCTTGCTATACGAAAATACATCAGTCTTACAGATCCCATTAGGCGTCTTAGTTGCTGCGTGCTTGAATGCACTAACATTTTATTATCACATCTTAAAACTAGGGCGGTTGAACAAGTGGCACCGATAGCAATTACTGAACGAGAACAATGCATAGCGGTTCATTAAATCGTTGAATTTAGGAGAAACTGATTATAATTTTAGGGAGAATTCAAACAAATAATAATTGGAGCGACTTTTTTTTATAATTTTTTGAAGCATTACTCTGCTTACTTGTATTATGATGAGAGCAATCCTCCAGCAAATATTTACTTTTCCCTTTACTACTGTCGCACAGGGGTAAGATGCTAGCTTGTAACCGCTGTGGTCCGGATACTGTGTTAACTTTCGTTGAGCTGCCCCCGATAATCTGTATATTAATCTCCAGTACACTCATACAACTAGTCTGCAAAGAAATTTCTACATCTTAACTATTTGACTCTTACAACATGTCGATAAGTGGCAAATTTGGTTGTATGCAATATTGCTTTGTTTTGGTTCTCTGATGATGATGATGATGATGATGACTTGTGGATCGCAACATTTGGGAATATTCCGTGTAATATTATAGTATAAATATCTAGGGAATAAGTTGTGCATTTTGTTGCTTTAATGTTGCGAATTGAATATAGTTAATGCATGTGCTGAACAAAATAAACGAACACCCTGTCTTATACACGCGCTTTCCTCCAAATCACATTTGTTATTAAAAAGCCGGAAAACATTGTAATTTTGATATTTGTAGGACAACAGAGAACAGCGCAATAAATTCGAGCACTCCTAAATAACTTCTTACAACGACTGTATCATCAACATTGTACCCAGTATCATCAATGCGAAATGAAATACCTTACAAGTGTACAGAACGGAGAAATAGAAGTTCACAGCATATGGCATACAGAAGGGGTGCAGTTTTGAATTCATATATAATCATTCACTTATTTTAAAGTGAGTTGTTTATGTTTCAACAAAAAAAAAAAACATCGCGAAGTTTACGACTTTCTAAAAAAGAAAACTTTATCCTTGCACGTAAAGAATGAGCTACCCTTCTTACCATGCATCTTGTGGTCATATATAACTTGAGCTAAGTATTGTTATAATTATTGATACCTGAAGATGGCCTTTTAAGGCCGAAACATGTTGTATATTTGATATTAAAAGCATACAAAATGAATTGTTATTGACGCTTTCTACATTAAATTTTTTATTATTAAATGCCACAATTTTAAATGCCCGAATGTGATAGCTAGACTGAAGTTAGTAACGGTCCTGTGGTGGTGTTTGGAGGCTGGCTGCCTGCGCCGATGTCAGATAGCAACAGGTATAAGAACCGAAGTATCTTCCTGTTGCGACTGATACCTTAATACGTCAATAACAAGCAAACTCACGAGGGTTCGGAGGCTACATCTATATTCGATGGCATCAGGGCACTGTGAGGATATTTAGTAAGCGGCAGCTGTGACGTTCAAAGCAGTTGTGCCGACCAAGGGCTGAGTGAAGTTCGTAGCGGTCTTGACTGAAGAAGGAGACCGAAGTCCAGAAGACCGGTCGAGTTTCCCATTAACAAGGTAGCAAAGTCGGCACATGACTTATTGTCTTAATCGACTAACTTGAGTGAGGTTTTCGGTGACTTTCCTCAGTTGCAAAGCAGATTCCGGTGTGTAGTTAAAAGGGGACACAGCCATGTTCATCGTTGCCTAGATGTCTTGACCTGGGTGATTATCCGTCAGTCGTAGAGGCTTTGAGCCAGCGGGATCACCAGCATACTAGGTTGCATCTCTGATGTCTAGATCACCAAAGTTTCCTCTGAAGGCACTATTTGTCAGAAGGCAGACTCCTGCCACGGGTAGCAACATTGCTTACTGTGAGCTCGTCAGATAGCTCAGACAGGACGTCGTAACCGGTTAGCCCAGCTCATCCCTTGCAAGCACGAAATGTTTAAACTTACAAGATAAGGCGACCTGAGCTTCGGGCAAGTCTCCGTCCATAGCTGGGGGAGAAGGCAGATCTCCGAAACTTTGGACGTCAAAGCTGATCTGACACTGCCGGTGGGTCCGAGAAGATTTTATGGCATTTCTCAGTGTTAACAAAGTTAAAAATAAGTCTGCTTTTATGTCTGCAAACACCAGGTGTTTCAAATGGATGTTAGTGAGATTATGGACACAAACACACCAACAAATTTTATTCTAGGGGCGATATTGTGAGCGTTATGAGCCCTTGTCTTCTTACTGCATTCGCAGAATGATGACTGTTTCATATCCAGCACAGTTTCGGATATAATCTTTTTCCAAAGTTGAAAAATCCATGCTCTGGACGAGCAGGGTTCGTTTTTTTGCTGTCACGTGCTGGTAAGTTTTTTCGGCCATATTCAGCTTTATATATATTTTGGTTATTTGGCTGTTTGACCGGCATTTCATGTGGCCAAAATACGAATGCTCGGAGGCGCAGTACCAACGCTAACCCACATCTTCATGGCATGGTCCTTGATTCACCACAGGAACTTCACCCTTTTTTTTATTTAAATCGTAAATTACCTAAACTTTTATTAGTAGTTTTTATATTATTCATACCGTGCATATTCTTACAACCAACACATTCACCAACAAATACGCCTAATAAAATACAAATCATTACAGCCATTAAAACTACTACATGTTTCGGCACTGGGTGCCATCTTCACGGAGTTACATAACAAAGCAGTATAAGCCCAATACGTTAGTCTAGGCATTACACTGTCCGTACTGAAATGCTTATAACATGTGATACGCCCGATACAGCACACATAAGTGAAACGCCGTATGTGGTCGATTCGGATCACGTAACATCGAGACTGATATTTATGTATGCTCGGCTCACTAGCACGTGATTTTAATGTCACAACATTTTAATTTTACACTTATCAATTTTTTAAATACATTTTGGAATTGTAACATTCTAAACTTTCAGTACAGCCAGTGTAGTGCCTAGACTAACGTGTTCGGCTTACGCTCCTTTGGTCTATAACGCCCTTGGGATGGCACTGCGGTGCCGAAACATGTAACAGTTGTAATAATGGTTAGAAATATATTTTATTGTATGCCTTTGTTGGTGGTTGGGTTGATTTTATTGTGGTGTAATGACCTTTCACTTTGACGCATGAAAGTATATTCTCGGCACTCATTAAGTTTATGCTGTTAGCTGCCTTGTTGAAACAAACAAGATGTTCAGCAGTACGTGACAAAATGTAGGCTGTGTTCGGGCATGAGAATAATTACAGTGATTTCTGTAATTATCCAGTCAGCAACTGGAAATGCTCTCAAAGTCTGATCCTGTAACGTAAGGAAGCAGCGAATTTATTGCAGTCCTTTGGGTCTGTTTGCCTAAACCATGCCATACTTTCGCCATATAAGAGGTGTTTCAGGCAAAAATTTCTTAGAAAATGCTGACTGTGTCAGGTGTTTCTGAGAAATGTTTTAGGGTTAGGGACGTCTGTGCGTTGCGGGTGGTATACAAGACGTGGCGGCGGGTTGTATCCCTCTCAGGCAATATCGAGCGACTGTCCCAGCATGCAGCCTGCTCCAGGGCTGCCCAAACCGCGAAATGTGCTCCAATCAATACCGATTGACCCACATTCAGCGGCTAGCTGATCTGCATCAACTACTGATGTTACCCACAGTGTCTGAATGACGACTTTTAATTCCTTTCCTTTTGAAAGGATGTTAGATGTTGTGAACTGGAAGGAAAAGATATTTCAACTTTAAAGTAACTTGTTACGAATGAGACACTGTCTTGATTGAAGGGCGTTTCAGTATTCTCTGAATATGACCGAGGATGTCTGAATTTTCGAAACTTTTGAGTGTTTATTGCTGTGGCACAGGGTATACAGTTTGTACCGATAAGAGAGGGATGGGGTGTGGGGAGATAAGTGGAAGGTTAATGTATTTTGGAACAAATATATCAAATTTATATTAAGCAGGGAAATTGGAGCATTTCAAATTCAGTAAATATTTTTCAGCAGTTCAACATTTTTATCTTTCTGTCTCTTTCACAAAAACCTAAAGATTAAATGTATGTTTAAACATTTACCTGTAACACAAACGAAGGGCAACAGTTGGGGAATATTGGAGACAGAATATGTGAGAACACGAAACACACGAAACGGTTAATAGAAAGATGATACAGTGCTTCATGATTTGTGTTCTGCATTAATGTGATTAGGACGATGATATCAAGGAGAGTTAGGTGAGCAGGGCATGTAGCACGCATAGACAGAGAGAAACGCGTAAAAATTTTGAAAGAAAAGCATGAAGGGAGAGACTTATTCTAATGACGAGGCTCAGAGAGGTTGATAATGTTAAAGTTTATCTTATTTCAGTTGTGAAGGTGTGGACAGGGTATTGGTTTCAGCTGGCTCACGATCGAGTTTTTGCGAATACTCTAATGAAGGTCTGGGAATTTGTAGTATACAAAGGGGGGGCATTAAATTCGTAGGCTTCCCTGATCCAAAATTGATGGAGTGCAGCTGCTCATACACTTGACATCTCGCCCTCCCTGCTTATGGTTTTGCGCATATCTGAAGACAAACTGTGTAAAGAGGCCGTTACAAGGCGCGGAGCAAATACGTGGCAGGATGATGACAGTCTGCAGTCTGCAGTGTATTTGTGGCGGTGAGATCAACAGGGTACAGGACGGCTGAGCATGAAGCACGCATGAGCCATTCGGTCTCAGTCAAATGTCTTTTGAAAATCTACAAAAATTATGCTATTGAGACTTGATAATGAATAGACGGCTCCCTGTGTCTGGTACACGCTGTGAGATCCTGTTATTACCAACCAGTGATTATGTTGATGATGATTGATAATAATTTTAATTGAACTTTCTCAATAATTATGTGCTGACGCAACAGTCTAGTTATCCGTAACGAGGACAGTACACGCAGGTACAAGGAGATAACGTCGATAAATGAAGTAAAGGCAACGCCGACACAAACAAAATAAATTCATTTATCTTATCTGCTTGGATTTCGCAGTTAATTCAAAAACGTTCTTTTGTGTAATTACAGTGAGGGCACCGTGACCAGAGATAAGGGTATTAACAGCAGCTGATAGAGAGCCATCGTAACATAACAGATCAAAACGCGTGATGGATGAGCGAACATTTGTCAGAAACACTACTAATGATGATAGTAGTATTATAAAAATGTTAGCAAACTAGTTCTTACCGCCATGTTAGATCAATGCTAGTGATTGGTGACGAAATATTAATTAGACATGCGATGTGATGTAATGTGACTCTGTAGGAGTTGGACGTGATACAAATGACATTGTATCACATTGTGATGTGATGTGATGTAATGTGACTTGTCCAGTGGCCTCATTTATTACCGATTTGACCACACATTTATTGTCCCACAGTCGTTGTTTATATTTATTATTATTATTATTATTATTATTGCTGTTTTGGTCATGTTCAATCTTACGCCATAATTTAAATCGTTATCACATCTTTTCATTCGTTTTTGGGCGTCATAGTCCACCATTATTTAATGGTAAAATTACTAAGGTATTTAGCGTGTACAGCTCAAGCAGTGCCTTGTAAATCTACCGGATATATTCTAGGCTGAAAGATAGTGGCTGTGGATTTGCTAACGCCTTGTGTGGCACAAATGTGGTACCTTTAATTGTATCAGATTATTTTTAAATATGTTCGCGTTTGGCAAGTACTGTGCGACATGACGTGTGTTATTATGGATACCTTGTAAGTTCTACGGAATACCTTCTGACTGGTGAAAACGTTGCTGCATACACCTCAAATTGTGCTTATATCACGAAGTGTTACACTGATCAGTAACGTAGTCCCTTTTTTCTTCTTCTTCTTCTTCTTTTTTTTTGCGTCCGGTGGCGAGAAATCATAATGGCCGCCCCTGACATAAATTATGAACTTAAAAAATTACAATTCCATATTGAATATCATATTATTTTGTCTCAATAATTTAAAATTTGTTGAGCACAAAAATCACATTTTTTATTTAAAATATTTACCTTGCCGTCCATTTTGCCGCCCTTTGGACTCTGTCGCCCCGGGGCGATAGCACTACACCGACCCCGCCAGCTACACCCCTGATACTGATTGAACATATTTATGTGGTAACAGTCACGGGTCAGCCTTCAAAATGTCATAAAATTCAGTCAAAAGTCAATGCGATGGGAACTTTTCATTTAAGCTCCTGATGTGGATCGAATTTACAGAAAACTAAACGGCTGTTGTCGCGGACAGACGACAGACGGACGGACGGGTGGATGTAATAAAACTGTTCCGTGTTCGTTTCAGGAACTCCGTTAAAATTGACTTTGCTTGCTGCTCCTTCCATGCAGTTTTGTGACCGAATGTTGATGCACTGCATCTCCCATTCCTGTATCGTGTATCGCCGTTTCTATCTTCCACGTTCCTTCGGTGTGATAATGTAGGTACAGAGACCCCCATTATGTACTTTTTCCGTCACCCTCTTACTATCTTTCTGTTAGGTGCAAAAATATTGTCTTGTTTTCAAATGTCTATTCATGTGTCATTTTTATTTTATTTCGTCAGTAAGAGGCATATTTCGCAAGAAGTTAAGTAAATCTGAAGTTAAATGTAAAGGTAGAGCCGTTTCCGTCCACATCAAGAAGACGTATAAGGGAAGTGGAGTTTCGGCTTCACTCATTCTTATAACCTCGGCAGTAGATGGAGGTGCGTGGTGAAATTCACGCACTGGCCGCTTTATCCCCAGAGAAATAACGCCCGGTACCTTCTAATTAGGAAGTCATAGGGGCCCGGAGACCGTCTGGATGGTTTGGAGGGATTCGAACCCCCTGATCTTCCAGTGCGTATTTTAGTCAATGCTTGTGTTACTTGGTTTCCTTTGAGATGATATGTTATACTGAGAACTTCGGCCTGAAACAGTCTGAAACAGCTGTTGTTTGGTGTTTTGGGATGTGACGTATAATGTGTGTGCTTGGTGGTGCTTGGTGTATGGTGTGTCTCTTGGTCTTCTCAGTTTTCCTTTTTTAAAAGTGTGTCATTTAACGACAGGCTTAGTGACTAAGGCTATGTACTGTCTGTGGTAGAGAAAGAAATAATACGGAGTATTCATGTAATGATAAGGACAGAAGAGAACCCGAAATTCTGGGAAAAAATCCCATCTAGGTGCTACTTCGTCCCTCAGAGTTTCCACGAGAACTGGCCTGGAATTGATACCGGACCTCTAAGACCAGGGGTCGGTGAGTAACCGCCTAACCAAACGCACAGGCTGGCTCTGTTCTCGACCCCAAGGTCTTTTAGCTCATTCTTCCAGAGGGTGTGCTGTATACTTTTTAAACTGTGGTCCTCAGAACACTGTTTGTCTTCAACAAGGCCACGTGGTTGTCGCGTGGTTCGTAAGTACGTGGAGTTTATTTGGAGTATTTTTATATACGATATAATGGCATGCAGGAACTGTCTCGGAGTGCACGCTGAGCAACCGTATTTATTGGCTGAAGAAAGGGACGAAGAACTCCGGTAGAGGTTACGTCTTGGTGAATATTTAAAGTGGTCAGTACCCAAATACCTATGAAACATGTTACCGCTCTAATAATCTTGCCGCTAACTTTCGAGCTTTGCCTTTACCATAGCATTGACCATGAAAAGCAGTTGTATTGTCAAAAGATTAGCCAGTTTTAATGCTGCAAATGGTTCTCCTTACGTCGATAAACGACCGTCTTTTTGTCACACATCTGAAATATTTTGTACCTGCCATCTATCATCAGAACTCTGAACCAGATTGTTCTACACACTCGCGTACAGATGTCATGGATTTCGTTATTAGATACCGATTGATCCATAACATAGCATAAAGCCGTTCTGCTAACGTGTCCAAAAATTATTTGTGCCTTGTTTAACGACGCCTTCAGTGACTGAGATTAAAGTTCGCCGAGTGACTGTACGTGCGTACTGTACGTGCGTACTGTACTGTACTGTGCGTAATGAATTTAAGTGGATATGGTGGGTATAGTTGTTATGTAATTTAACGCACTATCCTGAAGAAAACCAAGAAGAACCGCAGAATAACCTGTGTCCTCGCTGAGATACGAGCCAGGACTCTAGCGAATAAGAGTCAGAATTGTTCAGCTTGAGCCAGTGTAAATTGTGAATGAATTGTTAGCGGCGTATTGTTTTTTAAAGTGGTTCAGGCCATGAATGCACATAGTGGGAGCGGAGATGTAGCTCCCATTATTCTTCAGATTCAACTGGATGGAGGTCAGTGTTCAGCCTCATGCCGTGGCCGCTTTACCCCGGCTGTAGAGCCACAGTACCAATTCAGTAGTTGGGTGGATGTGCTCCAGAGCCGGTCTCGACTTTTAGTAAAAGAGAAGAAACTCTTGTCCCTGCGGGGATTCGAGCCCGTGATCGTCCTTCGCGCAGTCAAGTCACTGTCAGGGCCGGACTAAAGCTCGGGCCATCCGGGCAGCTGGCGGGTGCGCTAACCCATAACAGGCGCTAACACGTCACTGGAATAATCGGAAATGTGGTGCTGGTGAACTCGGGTTTCCACATTCTCAAGAATTTCTTCGAAAATTTATCCCCAGTTTGGGTTTGTATACAGCGTTGCTGTGAAGAGCAGTTATGTGTTACCGACCGGCCGGTTTGACGTGCGTCCGCGCTACCCTTGCCATAAAGCGCGCGGTGTGCAGAGGCTTGTACATATCTACGTACATACATACATACATAGTACATAGGGCCTACATAGTGGCAAATATTACTTACTTACTCCATGGTGCAGAGTCCTTCTTGAGAAGCTAACTGGTTTGCAGCTAGTCAAGAAATTCCCCGCATTTCACGGAACCCGAAGGTTCATTACCGCACTCACAAGCGTC